>Ga0114951_10005021_pt1 | contig 12457 bp, 9 predicted proteins | sample AM7aDNAmetaG_FD_88677 | JGI IMG/M metagenome (GOLD analysis project Ga0114951, IMG submission 88677) | Freshwater microbial communities from Finland to study Microbial Dark Matter (Phase II) - AM7a DNA metaG | ecosystem: Environmental > Aquatic > Freshwater > Lake | place: Finland: Lake Alinen... | reverse complement strand
TTATCACGAAACGGGGCATTTGATCGTAACGTATCTGTTGCATCCGCGGGATGACGTTTTTAAAGCGTCCATCATCCCGAGAAAATCTTCGCTCGGAGTCGTTCATCCGACCTCGATTGAAGAGTGGCACGGTCGGGACCGCGAAACCTTGTTTGCCGATATCAAGATCTGTCTGGCGGGGTATGTTGCCGAGAAGATCAAATTCAGCACCACGACGACCGGGGTGACATCGGATTTCAAGCAGGCGATGCATCTCGCTCATTTTATGGTTTGGGTGCTTGGCATGGGTTCTTCCGGACTGATCGGGGATTATACGATCTATAAGGACGGCAATGCTCTCCTTCTCTCTGAAGATGTGAAGATGCGTCTCAATCAAGATGTGGACAAGATTCTCAGAGATTGCATGATCGAAGTCGAGACCCTTCTTCGAAAAGAAAAAGATCTTTTTGAGCGTTTCGCCCATGAGCTTCTGACCAAGCAAGAACTCGATTATGATGAGATCGAGGCTATCTTTGCCGAATTTGGCAAGGTCAATCCTCGGCGCGCCTATTTGACGCAGGGCACGGAACCGCCGAAGGTTTAAGACTTTGGATCAGCACGCGATTTCAAAAAAGGGGACAGGCTGGTTTTCTCTAAAAACTAGCCTGTCCCTTTTGTTTTTTTCTATTTTCTTGCTCGCTGTTCTTCAGGGTTGCGGGTCTCCGACCTATCCGGAGGCTCGCTGCAAAGCAGCCCTTCAGGAGATCGCTCTCAAGGAATACAAGATCCCTCACATCGAAGTCGAATTCGTGGGAACAACTCTTGGAGTGTTCCTGCCTCTTGATAAACTTTTTGCGACAGACCTTAAAGAGGCTTTGATGAGCGGGAAAGTGACGGATATGGAAAGCCTTTTCCAGCCGACGGAGGAGGCCATCGACAAGGTCGAGAACATCCTCTTTTCCATGTCGCGGATCATGCTTAGTACCGACAAGAAGATCGATTTTTATTACCTGCAGGCGACGGATGTTGAGAAAAGCGGTATGGATCTGACTTTTATCGGACAGATCGACGATCTCAAGAGAGTGCGGTTTTGGGACATCCCACGCAGCGAATACCGCAAGCGCATCATCCATGACCTTCACATGAACCGAGCCGCGATTTGGCACCGTCCTGTCCGGCATTTTTTCAAGGACCTGAATGAAGCCACAATAAGTGAGGTCCAGAGCCGTTACTTTCCAAAGACCCCTCAATCTAAGTGGGCGGGAGAATTCTTTTTCACGGACGCTGACGGCTCGGTGTTGCCGCGAGGACGCGCGAAATGGACGATCCTGGACTTAAAAAGCATTCCGATCCAGGATAATGACATCGTGGTCTATGCCAAGGCCGAGGTCGCTCCCAAGGACCCTACGGATACCGCTTTCAAACCCAAGGTGATGGAGTACTTATTCCAGGTTTCGACTGTGGGTGATACGGAAAAGATTCGCCGGATCATCCCGATGGCTTATTTGGATGACAAGACGGCGACCCCTGATTTCACCTTCACTCGTGACATGGTCGCCAAGAGCCTTCCGAACTGGGAAACCGAGTTTAAGACGCCTAATATCACAACAGGAGATTTTCTTTCACGTCAGCTCACACGCCGGTTCCAAATGATCGCCGCTGAAGATGAACGGCTCTCCAATACTTTCGCCAACGTTAAGCTCGTGGTTCGTTTCGAACCGGAGCCTCAGCAGTCTTTTCTCTTCAACGCCGTCGCTCCGTTGCGAAACCCGCAAGAGGTCGCTTATGCTCCGGACCGGGGACTTCATGAGGACGTGCTCTATTTTTGGGAACGCTTGGCCCGGGAATTTGTGGAGGTGCTGAGAAGTTATAGTTTTCAGGATTACAAGTTCTTGAAATTCCAGTTGTCCCAGGGAGGAAAGACGATGACCTGGGACGCGACGCGAGAAGATCTCGAGCTTTTTCGCCGCCACAAGAAATCTTTTAAGAACATTCTCACCCTCTCTCCTGAGAGCGCCTGAGACTTTTCGGCTTTTCCACCTTTTGCTTTACCACCCTTCGCACAGTGGTATAATAACGCCCTGTTTCGGGAGGAAGTCCCCCTTGTTTTTCGTTCCGATGGCATCTCTTTTAACCTCAGGAGGCGTGTATGGCAGAATTTAAGGGAAGTAAAACAGCCGAAAATCTCATGAAATCGTTTGCTGGCGAATCCCAAGCCCGGATGCGCTACACCTATTATTCCAAAATTGCCATGAAGGAAGGCTATCGCCAGATTTCCAATATCTTCCAGGAGACAGCGGATAATGAAAAAGAACACGCCAAGCTTTTTTATAATCATCTGATCAAACACGGGCTCAATGAAAACCCCGTCACGATCAAGGCGACCTATCCGGTGGCGCTCGGGGATACCCTCCATAACCTTCAATATGCTGCCGCTGGCGAAACAGAAGAATGGACGGACCTTTATCCTTCGTTCGCGACGGTTGCCGACCAGGAAGGCTTCGCGGATGTCGCGAGAACTTACAAACATGTCGCGATGGTCGAAAAACGCCATGCGGAGCGCTATAGCAAGCTTCACAACGCCCTGGAGCAGCACAAACTCTTTGTGAAGGACGGCAAGGTTTATTGGATATGCCTCGAGTGTGGGTATATCGTCGAGGCTTCCAAAGCCCCGGAGCGTTGCCCGGTCTGCGATCATCCTCAGGGAAACTTTCAGATCTGGGTCGAGAATTATTAATCTCAAATTTGAAATCTCAAATCGTAAAAAAGGAGAATTTAAATGATCTCGTACAAGCAGCTTGGTTTTGTCAACACACGCGAAATGTTCCAGAAGGCTTTTAAGGGCGGTTACGCGGTTCCGGCCTATAATTTCAACAACATGGAACAGATCCAGGCGATCGTGGTGGCTTGCGTGGAAACGCAGTCGCCTGTGATCCTTCAGGTCTCAAGCGGTGCGCGTAAATATGCCGACCAGATCCTGCTCCAGTATATGGGGCAAGGGGCGGTGGAGATGATGAAGGCTTACGCTAAAGAGAAAGGTCTCAAGCCTGTTCCGATGGCGCTTCATCTCGACCATGGCGATACCTTTGAACTTGCGAAGTCCTGCATCGAATCCGGATTTTCATCCGTCATGATCGACGGCTCACATCACGCGTTTGAAAAAAATATCGAGTTGACCAAGCAAGTCGTGGAGTTCGCTCATAAGAACGATGTAACAGTGGAAGGGGAGCTCGGCGTTCTGGCGGGGATAGAAGACGACGTGCACGCGGAGCATTCGACTTACACCGATCCGAAGGACGTCGTGAAGTTCGTGAAAGAGACTAACGTGGATTCGCTCGCGATCTCGATCGGCACTTCGCACGGCGCGAACAAATTCAAGCCGGCCCAATGCACGCGGAATGCCGAAGGAATTTTGATCCCGCCGCCTCTGCGCTTCGATATCCTGGAAGAGATCGAACAGAAGATTCCGGGTTTCCCGATCGTGCTTCACGGTGCATCGTCAGTTCCTGCGGAAGCGGTCAAGATCATTAACGATTGTGGTGGCGCGCTCAAGGATTCCGTTGGGATCCCGGAAGAACAGCTCCGTAAAGCGGCCAAATCCGCTGTTTGTAAGGTCAATATCGATTCCGACGGACGTTTGTGGATGACGGCCGCGATCCGGAAGGTTTTTAAAGAAAAACCCGCGGAATTCGATCCGCGCAAGTATTTGGGCCCCGCTCGCGATGCGTTGGTGGCCATGTACAAACACAAAAATGAGCAAGTTCTTGGTTCTGCAGGGAAAGCGTAAAAACGAAATTCAAATGAGGAGGAAGATCATGAAAAAGATCATGGTGGCTGTGGTGGTGCTGTCGCTTTTAATGTCGGTTTCGGCGTTTGCGGAAGAGACGAAAAAAGATGAAATGCCCGGAATGTCCATGGATAAGTCCATGGGAATGCCGATGCCAGGGATGGAAAAGATGTGCGGTCCTATGATGGGAAAAGCCCAGATGGTCGCGACGGATGAAGGCGGGGTTTTTGTGCTCGTTGGCAACAAGCTCACGAAATATGACGCGGATCTGAACGTCGTCAAAGAAGCGGAAGTGAAAATGCCGGTGCCTCCCATGGGCGGAAAGCAATGCCCTATGATGGGGAAAATGCCGGCGAAGGACTCCACACCGGCCGCCGCTGAAACCCAAGTGAAAACAGCCTAAGAAATTCAACGAAAGGTTTCATTGTGAAAAAAAAGATCTGCTTCTTGATCGCTCTCTCTCTGTTTATTTCCCAGACGCTCTCCTTTGGAGCGGTCACCCTGCAAGATCTTCGGCTCCCGAAGGATTTTTATCCGGCGAAATCACCTAATGTCCAGATCGCATCGGTCCAGGAAAACCCTCAATACCCGGGTTTTCTGACGTTTAAGGTCATCGCACCTCAGGGGAGCTCGACCATTCACGGGCTGACAAATCTTAAAAAATTTCTCCATGAGGTCGACGTGCTTGCGCAGCTCAACGCGGGCGAGAGTGCCGGAGGCAGCGTCGCGGGTGGCGCGGTCGATTCCATCAAGGACACAGGCACCGGGCTGAAGAATCTCGCGGTTCATCCCGTGGATTCTGTGACGGGGATCGGGAAAGGGATCGGGAAACTCGGCGGTAAGATCGGCGGCGCTTTCCGAAAAAAAGAAACGGGAGAAAAAGGCGACAATTTTTTTAGTTCTACGAAAAGGCAGCTCGCCAAAAAGCTCGGCCTGGACGTTTATAGCCGGAATGCAGATCTTCAGGCAAAACTCGATTCGATGGCTAAAGCCAACATGGGTGGGCGGGGGATCGTCGCTGTTGCAACTTTTTTTGTCCCTGTTGGATTTATCGCTTCTGCCGTCATGACCGTGAGTAATATCAATAGCGCGGCCGACCAGTTGGTCGATGACAACGATCGCGGCGATCTCTTCAAGATGAATCAGAAGGCGCTCCTGGACATGGGATTTGCCAAGGAGAAAGTGGTCCGATTTCTGAACCATCCCTATTATACGCCACGTGAAATCACCTATTTCCGTTTCTATCTCGAAAAGCTCAAGCGCGTTCAGGGTTTCGAGGTTCTTTTGGATGCTGCCATTGCGGCTGTGACAGAGATCCCTGCGGACAAGATCCTTCACGAAGTGCAGATCACCGCGGATTCCGTGGGAGATGCCCCGCGCGCCATGAAGCTTGTCATGATCCCGGAAGGGCTGATCTTGGCCAATGAGGACAAGGTTGCGCTGATCACGGCCTATGATTACCTGGACAATTCTGCTCTTGGGAGCCGGGTAACCGAAAAAGCCATCAGTTTTCGGAAGAGCCTTGGAAAAAATTCCGCGGAAATCTGGAATGGGGGATCTGTCACCTCGGCGTTCGGGGGGGCGATCCTCTTTAAAGGCATCAAGGTCCAGCGCATGTGTCTTTTTGAAGCCACAGGCACTCCCAAAGAAATTTAATAAGGACCACAGAAGATTCGCTCTATGAAAAAAAAGCCGCTTTGTCTTGTTACCGGAGGTGCCGGTTTTATTGGGTCGAACTTGGTCGACGGGCTTCTCTCCCAGGGGTTCCGGGTTCGGGTTCTGGACAATCTTTCAACCGGGAAAAAAGAAAATCTTGATCAGGTCCTTTCAAGGATCGATTTTATCCAGGGCGATCTTCGTAACGACAAGGATGTGAAAAAAGCGGTTCGCGGGGTTCGCTACGTTTTTCACATGGGCGCCATCTCTAACGTGCCTCAATCGGTGGACCAGCCCCTTGTGACCCACGAGGTCAATGTGACGGGAACCTTCCGGCTGCTTCAAGCGAGCCGGGAAGCGGGCGTGAAGCGCTTCATTTTCACCTCATCCTCCTCCATCTATGGAGAAACAAAAAAATTTCCTTCCACTGAGGAGATCCTTCCGCGTCCCGAATCTCCTTATGCCGCTTCCAAGATCATGGGAGAGTATTACTGCCGGAATTTTTCGACCCTGTACGGGCTTGAGACGGTGGCGCTTCGCTATTTCAATGTTTTTGGCCCGCGCCAGAATCCGAAGTCCCGCTACGCGTGCGTTGTCCCCATTTTCCTCAAATGTTTCTTAGACGGAGTTCCTCCGGAGGTTCATTGGGATGGAAAACAGTCGCGCGACTTTGTCTATGTGGACGATGTGGTGGCTGCCAATCTTCTTGCCATGAAAAAACCGGGCGTTTCCGGCGAAGCCTTCAACATAGGAAGCCACGAGGAAGCGCGGGTCATCGATTGCCTTACTGGGATCCAGAAGATCCTGGGGGTGAAGAAGGTGAAGATTCGACATACGCCTAAACGCCAGGGCGATATCCGGCGCACTTTCGCGGATATCACAAAGGCGAAGCGTCTCTTGGGTTTCCGGCCTTCTGTCTCCTTTTTAGAGGGGCTCCTCAAAACCGTTGCCTGGTTCCTGAAAAACCCTGACCGTCTATAGGTCCAAGCGAGTTCTCTCAGGAGATTTTTCAGGAAGTTCCCGAAACTGTGCTATAGTGAAATCCATTCATTAAGGAGGTAACACCATGAAACATTTGATAGTCTATGCTCATCCCAATACTGCAAGTTTTAACCATGCCGTCAAAGAAACCTTAGTTCGAGTCCTGAGGGAAAAAGGACAGGATGTCCGCGTGCGCGATCTTTACGCCCTGCATTTTGATCCGGTGCTCAAGGCCGACGATTTTCAGTCTTTTCTCGCAGGGAAAGTCCCCGGCGATATCGCGATCGAACAGGATCATATCCGTTGGGCCGATCAGATGACGTTCGTTTACCCCGTCTGGTGGGGGCGTATGCCTTCAATGGCCATGGGGTATATCGACCGTGTTTTTAGCAAGGGGTTTGCATACGATTACACCGCGACGGGTCCGGTGGGCCTTATCCCCGGGAAAAAGGTCTACGCTTTCAGCACCATGGGAGCGCCGCTCGCGTTTGCCGAATCTTCCGGTGGGATCAAGAGTATGGAACAGATCATCGATAACGAGACGTTTCGCTTCTGTGGTATGGAGATGGTTGGTCACAAATATTTCGGGTCCGTGCCGACCGTGACCGATGAGGATCGCAAAAAAATGCTCGAAGAAGTTTCCGGGATCGCGGCCTCTTGGCCGGTCAAGTAGGTCTCTGCCATGGCCGCTTCTTTTGCCGGTTCTTTTAAGATCTCCGGAAAAAAAGTTTTTATTCGGTTGAAAAACCAGATCTGCGATTCTTCCGAGGAGCTGCTTCGGAGCGATCTTTGTTATGAGATCATTAAGCGCGCCGTTGCGGCACTCGTGCGACGGAAGTCCTTTCTCCTGAAGGTCTTCGGCTCCCAAGAAGTGAATGATGCCAGGATCCGGCTTCTGATCCAGACACTCGAGTTCCTCGAGAAGATGTCGGTCGACTTGGTCGGTCGTGTCGTTCCGGGCTCTGAGGATTTCCTTTGCGACAAGAATGCCCTCAATGATTTTGTTGAATATCTTTACAACTATTGGCGCAGTTTCGACCGTTTCATCATCTGCGACTCTGAGGGGGAAGAGTATGACAAGCGCCCCTTCCGCACGTTCAATGATACGATCGAGGATCTGACCGATCTCGTTCGCCGGACCTATCGCGAGATCCAGGAGAATATCACTGGCACGCACCCGCGCATCTACCGCCAGGTGGCTGCGGGCGCTGAGATGGCTGCGATCGTCTGCCCCGTCCAGGTGCCGTATCCTTCAGAACACTACGAAAAATTGAACGCGATTCCGGTGGTCCGCCAAGTGCTCTTTTACCCGCCGCTTGTGCTCAACCAGCTCAATAACACACGTGAAGGAAAATTCGAAAGGATCCAGGAGAATCCTCTAAGCCGTTTCGATCTGAAGCGCGACGAGTGGCTTTGCTATCCGGTCAAGGCGGGCGATCTCCTTATCCCGGTCTATTTCAAAGAAAAGTTCTTTGAGATGGGTCTGTCGCTCTGCAACCTTTTTGAACTGGCCACGGATGAAGACCTCAAACGAAAACCGGACGCCGTTTTTGTCTACGGAGCTCCGGAGGACTCTCTCGACTGGCCGGGCGTTTTCCCGACCGTCTTTTTTGATGATGAAGAAAACGGGATGCTCATCGGTGCGGTCCCGGACTCCGACCGGTTCGGATATTTCGGGTATCTCAAAAAAATGATCCTGACGTTGCATAATATCAAACGCATCAAGACCGGCCGCATGCCGTTTCACGGCGCATTCATGAAAATTTATTTGAAGGGAAAAAAGCCTGCCACACTTCTTTTGATCGGGGATACCGGCGCCGGAAAATCGGAGACCCTCGAAGCAATGCGTGGTTTTGGAGCCGAAGAGATCCAGGATGTGATGGTGATCGCCGACGATATGGGATCTCTCGAGCTTAAGGAAGACGGGAGCGTTGTCGGGTACGGAACGGAGACGGGCGCGTTCCTCCGGCTCGATGACTTGAAACCCGGTTATGCTCTTGGCCAGATCGACCGCGCTATTATCATGAGTCCGTCGAAGGTGAATGCCAGGATCGCGTTGCCGATTACCACGTATGCCAATATTACCATGCCGCACCAAGTGGATTTTGTGCTTTATGCCAATAATTACGAGGATATCGATGAAGATCATCCCATCCTCGAATCATTCAAGACTCCCGAGGAGGCTCTCAAAGTGTTTCGTGAGGGAACCGTTATGAGCAAGGGGACCACGAAGACCACCGGGCTTGTGCACACTTATTTTTCAAATGTCTTTGGCCCTGTTCAGTATAAGGTGGAGCACGATGTGCTCGCCAAAAAGTTCTTTGAGGCTTTTTTCAAGAAAGCCCTTTTTGTCGGCCAGATGCGCACGCGCTTGGGCGTTTTAGGCTGGGAACACAAAGGGCCGGAAGCCTCTGCGCTTGAGCTCTTGAACCTCATCCGTTCCGACGCCCGGTATTGATCCCAAGTAATTGGCGCAACCCGCTTCAACTCAAATTTTTTCATCGAGAAAATTCTTCGTGTGAAGTGTGTTTCGCCAACGTTCGCCATGCCCCACCGAGTCATGGCTTCACTCGCGAGTGTCGACCTCGCTGTAATACTTTGGCACCCGGTCTCCTTAGCGTGGTTTACCACACTTCCCGCCTCTACAAGTTCAAAAGAAGGCGAAGGGTTGAGACGAGACTCATGCCTGAAGCATTCTCTTGAGTAAGCAATTGAAGATACGATGATGAATTGGGTTGCGGCGGCATTCTTTTCCTGCGTGTGATATAATTTCCCATTAAATTTTGAGGCCTCTTTTCACCGTCTAAAGAGGAAGTGCTTATGGCCAAAGAAGTTTGCATCTGTCTCCACGGGCATTTTTATCAGCCCCCGCGCGAAAATCCATGGATCGAAGAGATCGAGCAGCAGGATAGCGCCGCACCCTTTCACGATTGGAACGAGCGGATCCATTACGAGTGCTATCACCCCAATTCCCGCGCCCGCGCCCTCGACGCCAAGGGCAAGATCGTCGAGATCGTTAATAATTTTGAGCGCACAAGCTTCAACTTCGGACCCACGCTCCTCTCCTGGCTTGAAGCCAAGCATCCCGATACCTACCGGAGTATTCTTCACGCGGATCGCGCGAGCTGTGAGGCCCGGCGCGGTCACGGCAATGCCATCGCCCAGGTTTATAACCATATGATCATGCCGCTGGCGAATCTGCGGGACAAGAAAACTCAGGTGCGCTGGGGGATCGAGGATTTCCGCTCCAGGTTTGGACGTTATCCCGAGAGTGTCTGGTTGCCGGAGACTGCCTGCAATGAGGAGACGCTCGAGGTTTTGGTCGCGGAGCGCGTCAAATTCATTATCTTGTCGCCGCATCAGGCCCGGGCCGTTCGGCCGCTTGAGGGCGGGGCATGGCAGGATGTGACGGGGGGACGCATCGATCCCAAAGAACCGTACCGCTATTTCCTGAAGAACAATCCTTCTCTTTCCATCGATGTCTTTTTTTATGACGGACCGATCTCCAAGTCTGTCGGGTTCGACAACCTTCTTTTTGACGCGAAGCTTTTCATGCAGAGTCTCAAGGGTGCGGTCGTGGACCATGAACGTTCCCAGCTGATCCATATTGCGACCGACGGAGAGACCTACGGCCATCACAAGGCGTATGGCGACCGCGTGCTCGCATATCTCACCTACATGGAAATCCCGCGACATGGATACCGGATGGTCAATTATGCGGAATATCTTGAGGAAAATCCTCCTCGTCAGGAAGTGCGGCTGATCGAAGGGGAGAATAACGAGGGGACTTCCTGGAGTTGCGCCCATGGGGTTTCGCGTTGGAAAGACCACTGTGGCTGCCGGGGCGACGGACCTGCGAGCTGGACTCAACATTGGCGTAAGCCCCTTCGCTGGGCGCTTGATTGGCTTCGGGATGAACTGTCGCAGGTCTATGAAAAAGAAGGCGCCAAATATTTAAAAGATGTCTGGACTGCTCGCGACCATTATATCCAGGTGGTCCTGAAGCGGACCCCGGAAGTTCTTCGCGAGTTCTTTAGTCGTCAGGCCTTGCGGGAACTTTCTAAGGAGGAGATCACGACGACTCTCAAGCTTCTTGAAATGCAGCGCAATCTTATGCTGATGTACACAAGCTGTGGCTGGTTTTTCTCAGAGATCTCAGGCCTCGAAACCATCCAGATCCTTCAGTATGCGTCCCGGGCCATCCATCTTGCGCGGGAAGTGAGCGGTATTAATTTAGAGCGGGATTTTCTCGAGCATCTTGCGCTCGCGAAAAGCAATATCGAGTCGATCAAGGACGGACAAGGCGTTTATGAGAAGTTTGTGAAGCCGGCGCTCGCCACGCTCCACCATGTGGTGAGTTATTACGCCATCGGCTCCATTTTCGAGAATTTCTACGCGCCGGACCCAAAAACAGACCTGGTGAAGATCTTTAATTTTGATCTGCATGTCCTCCACCAGCGTAAAGAGTTTTTTGGCACGGTGACCATGAACTTCGGCCGCGTGCGGATCGTGTCGCAGACCACGCTAGAAGAGCAGGACCTTGTTTTCGTGGTAATCCAGATCGGCTTTTATGATTTTCGCTGCTCCGTAAAACCTTATATCAACGAAGAAGAGTTCGATAAGCTCGAAAAGGAGCTTTTTGAAGCGCTTTACCAGCTTCCGATCCTCGATCTCTCCAAAAGGATCGACGTTCATTTCGGCGAAACCTATTATGCGCTCAAAGACCTGCGGCTCGGAGATCGCGCGAAGATCATCAGCATTTTGACGCATGAGACGATTGCGAAGGTCAGCAATTTTTATGAGCATATCTACGAAGAGAATCTGCGTATGAACGAGATCTACCGCTCGATCAATGTGCCGATCCCGGTTGAGTTTCGCTACGCGGCCGAACACACCCTGAGTAAGCGCATGCTGGAAGCCGTGAAAGACTGGGGCGAGCGCGGTTTCCCGGCCAAACGAACTCTTTCCATTTACCGGATCATGGATTCCGCCAAGGCGCTCGATGTCCATATCCACAAGGAACCTCTCGCTCAATATCTGAGCGACGAATTATGCAAAGGCCTTCGGGAGTTCATCGCGGGGCTCGACCCCGAGGTGTTGCAAAAGCTTCTTTCCATCCTTCGCCTCGCCAAAAAGATCGAGGTCTTTCTGGATCGCCGGGAGGCGCAGGATGATCTTTTTGCCCTTTTCCGTTCCTGGAAGGGAAGTCCTCAGGCTATCCCGCAGGTCATTCGCGAGCAAGAAGCCCATCTCCATCAGGTGATGGACGAGCTCGACCTCTCCTCCGAGAAACTCAAGAAGATCCTCTCCTAAAAGCAGTACATAGTCCATAGTACATAGCAAGCTGTTAACACAACTCCTGTTTTTTCCTTGCCTCCTGAGCTTTCTTCCCATCCAGTCCATTCCGCCATCTGCAAAGTTGCGGAGAGTTCCGATTCGGCATTAAGCGACAGGAACGCTATTTAGTGCTATAAAAAAAGATAATAAATACTATGATTTGCTATAAATGTCATCTAAAGTTATAAATAGGGCTTGTTTATTGCTCTTGCATGGTGCATTCTTCTATTAGGGACAGAAAATGAAAAAAGAAAATGCTCTAGACCAGCTATGGGAATGTAATGACACGATGGGCTCGGGACTCGGGACTCGGGACTCGTATTTCAAGACGAGATACGAGGTGCGAGGTGCGAGTCCCAGAAAGATAATCGCCTTGATAACGGCGATTATTTTTGCTTGGTCCATGTGCATCACTCCGGTGATGGCTGAGACGATCAAAGTGGAAGGCGGTAGTATTGACGTGAATGTGAAGGACAAAACGACGAATTGGAACGTGACGGGAAACCCGGTATGGAACGTTCCCGAGTTTAATGTCCCGACGGGAAATATTTATAACATCGCCGGGCTCAATCAGAACGCGAGCCTGGCACTTCTTGTGAACGGCGGCAAGGCCACCAATATCTTCGGCACAATGAATCTGAACAACCTGGATTTTATTCTGCAGAATATCGCAGGGATCAATATTGGATCTACCGGCATGATCAATCTCAACAATGC
>Ga0114951_10005017_pt1 | contig 12462 bp, 5 predicted proteins | sample AM7aDNAmetaG_FD_88677 | JGI IMG/M metagenome (GOLD analysis project Ga0114951, IMG submission 88677) | Freshwater microbial communities from Finland to study Microbial Dark Matter (Phase II) - AM7a DNA metaG | ecosystem: Environmental > Aquatic > Freshwater > Lake | place: Finland: Lake Alinen... | reverse complement strand
GTTCGAAAAGGTCGTTCGGAATAATGGATTTATTTTTCACCTTCGATTTGTAGGTGTTGATGGTGTGAACAGAATAATTAAGGAACTTACCAATTTTCTCACTTTCGTATACCCCCAACCTGATAAGGGCAAAAATACGCATTTCGATGCTAAGATTAATCCCATCGGTATGAATTTGTTCCTGTTCCTCTGTAGGAAAAAGTTTTTTAAATTCGTGTACAAAATCTGGAAAGAGTTTCAGAAAAGTTTCATCAAACGAAGTGTACATATTTTTTCGGTCGTTTTCCAGTTCGGATTCTTTAAATAATTTGGACAATTCTTCAGCCTGCTTTGTGACAACTTTCCTGTTTATCATACGATATATATGCTCCAGCTTATCAATATACTGATAGTTGATATAAAAGAAATGTCCAATATATTTATCCTTAATGTTACTGGTTTCTTTGAGATCTGAATTTACCTGAAGCAATTTTTCATTTTGTTCTTCAATGGTGAGCCGCGCTGCTTTAATTTTATTGAGCTGCTTATAAATAATCAGGGTGGTACCTAAAAGCGACAGTAGCAGTATGGATACTAAAGATACCATCCATATCAACATATTTCGCTGATGTTCCACCGCATCAATTCGTTCCTTTTCAATAATCGGTAGAATGGAACCAATCTCAATTTTTCGGTGACGTGCATTGTAACACACGGCATCGTCCAGGGCAATTTTAATGTATTTATATGCGTGGTTAATATCTTTCTTTTCCTGATACAATTGGGCAGCAAGTAAGCGGAGTGCAACAGTTTCTTTGGTGGATGATTTAATATCGGCAATGGCTGCTTTAATGATATGTACTGTTGCTTCTTCGTTTTGATTTGTAACCGTATAAATATACCCAAGACTCGAAGCAGCAATAGCATATTCGTGGTTGTCTGAGGTTATAGCCAGTGCCTGTTGGAATTCTTCTGCAGCACCATTATAATCTTTTCGTTTCATTTTGAGTAAGCCCAGCGAACTGAGTTTTTCGGAACTATTATCAGGAAGCAAAGAGATAATGGAATCACTGTATCTTATTCCCAGATTATCATATTGAGATTTAAATGGTTTGACGCTGTTGTAATCAGCCAGATCATAATATAAACGTGCCATTACTTTGTAATATTGTAATTTAACGGCAGGAGAACAGTTTATTACGTTTATGCTCGTTGCTAGGTCGAATGCTTCTTTAAACAGACCTGATGATAGATAACAAAACACAAGACGTGTTTTAGCTTCAGTTACTTTTTCCGGATTATTCAGGTTTTTAGAAATATCGAGCGTTTTCAAAGCATAATAATAGGCCGAATCGTATTTATAAGATTTATATTCGTCGAAAAGAGCCGCGCTATACTTTAACTGACCACCAGGATTTTTATGCGAATTTCGGAATTGAATGGTCAACTGACTGATTTTATTTTCCTTAATACCTATATAATGATCACCTTTGGCTATGTATTGATCCAGTTCTACAAACATCGAGTCTATATTGGTCGCTCGAAGAATCAGTGAAAACTGAATAAGAATTAAACCTAAAAGAAACTTCTTCATATCACAAAATAAATTTGGTTGTTTCAACGAACACAAAATTACAAATTTATTTGATAATCATTGTCTTTCTATCTAAATCAATAATAAAATTTTGTCTTTGAGGTTTGAATTGTCGTTGAAGTATTTAAAACAATACACGTCTCTCATTCAAATGATTATAAGGGATATTATTGCAATCTTTACAAACTTACCACAATCTTCTTAATTCGCTTATCCCGATTGAATACTAACTGACTTTGATTATGGTTCAACGAATAACCCTCTATTTTTTCATTAGTTCCATCTGTAAAAATTAGTTCAATGCCATTTCTACCATCTTGCTGATATTCAAAAGGAACAGAGCAATAGGAAAAAGATAAATGCGGTCTTTCGTTGCCTGAATGAATAAATTCTTCCGATTTCAGAATAAATGGATTTATACTTATGCATCCATTTTCAATCAACACACCCAACTCGAAGAATCGGCTGATAATATCTTCCTTCACTAAGCCTGTCATACCAGGTTGTTGAACACCTGCCATGGTAGGAGTATGTGAGTAAGGGTCGAATGGGAATGCGCCAAACAGCTTGGGTGATTTGTGAGCACCGATGCCTGCTTTCACCTCGTAATAGTGACAGGTTAGCTTTTCGAGAGTAATTTGGTCTATTTTTTCATTATTGAAACGTTCCAAATTTTCAGCAATTGCCAATACTAATTTTGATACCATGTGCCAATAAATACAACCCAACCCTTCGTATTTGTAGAATGTCCCCGATCGACCTGTAAATGACTGGTGGTCAAATACTTTTTCATATAGTCTTTCAATTGTTTTCAATTCTGCGTTCGAAGTTTGATATTCGGTTTTTACACTTTCTAGCTTACTACGGAGAAAACTGACATTGTTGAAATCGGAATGGAAATGATACTGTCCTTTCTTGTCAGTAGTTAAAATTCGATAATCCCCTTTTTTCAGCATTTCCGACAGCAGGTTATTTTCTTTAATGTCTTCAACTGATATGTTATTTTTATCAAGCAAATTGGGTAATTTCTTATTTGGATACAAAATGTAACTGTTTTGGTCGGGACGGTACAGCGAACTATTCCGTAATCCATCTAATAAATCAAGTACTTCGTTGACATTCAGTTTGCCGGAACTTAACACGCCAACCTGTCCTTCAAGCATTTCATACAAATTACGAATAGCAACACTATTTTCAGAAAAACTAACCAGATTGTAAGCATGATACAAATTATCCGGACGTTTATTCACGGCAATTGATTGGTCTAGGTAATCGAGTGTCAGGCTAAAGAAATCCAACAAATCGTGTTTCGAAATTTGTTGTTTTTTTTCAGAAAAACCATTATAAACTAATTCACGGTAATAGCTGCCGGCATTTCCAAGTTCGTCGGTAATCGTACGGCGCTGTTCGTTATTAAAACCCTTAGTCAACAAAAATGAATTGTTTACAAATGAGGTGTTTATCACGTCAAAAAACCAATATATTTCGGTTGAAACTGAAAAGTTATCCAATGCGGATTGTTTGAAAAGTTTCTGTGCAAATACCACAAAACGCCGCATATAATAAAGTGTTACCATTGAAACACCCGAACCAACCAAAGCGTTGTTTGCATCATTCCATTCGGGACGTTGAGTATTCATCCAAATTCCTGCTTCGGGGATAAAATTGCTCAATTTTGCAAGCAGTGTGGCAAGTAATTTTTCGGTGAAACTAACCAACAAAACTTGTCCTTTCTGATTATGAATTAGCTTAGCGTCGGCTCCAAGTTCAGTTTCGTGCTTAAGTAATGCTTTGTGAAGCTTATGATCGAAATGAATCGAGTTCTTGGGATCAGCAATAATTTCAGAATATGATTTCAGACGATATGGCACGTTGGCATAAGCAAACATTTCCTTATCCAACCACGATTGAAGATGGTCAGGAAAGTGGTTATACGATATTTCAAGTAATTTTTCGAGGTAAATAATTTGGTGGTCGCCCCAGTAACCTATGTTCGACCATGGATTATCGGGTTCAATTTCTTCCCATTCAATTCCCTTGTCGGTAATACGGTAGGCATTATAACCATCAGCAGTAGTGGCATTTAAGAATTTTGAAATTATACCATTGATGTATCCCGGATACGACAAAGACAACGCTTCCCAATTCTGAAAAATATCGCGCCAGTTTCCCTGAAAACTTAATACTTTATTTCCTTCATCATCTTTAACGTTTATATTAAAGTGATTCCACGGACGACTTGGGTCGCCATGACGTCGGCTGAAAGTTAACGGAAGGTATTCCAGAAATATACGATATAAGTTATTGTCATTCTGTGATATAATCTGTTTTTCCAATTCAAAATAATTGATTGTTTTTGGTAGGGAAGCAATAAATCCGGAATATTTTCCCAACATTTCTTTGTTGAAAACGTTTACATGTTTGCCAAAAAATTCAGTGGAAATGTTATAATCATCTGCATAGATGCCACCACGCATCACATTGTACAACACATTGGAATAATGTCGTGCCATTCCAGCTTCGTCTGCTGTATGTTGCACTCCATCAGCCTGTTCAATAATGAAGTTAAGAGCGTCTGTACCTTTTACCACATCATTTTCAATTTCTTTGGCAATGTTTCCAGAGTTTTGAATAAAATTGTCCAAATTATTAATTGCAGCTATATCTAAATTTACTTCAGCTACAAAATACCATTCCTGAACGGCTTTTGCTGCTAATATTTCATCGGCACAGGCAAATATTGCTCCCCGTACACCTTTTGATTCTGTTTCTGTTATTGGTTTTTCACCACATCGAAAAGCATCCAACTGCATGGAACTAAGCAAAAAATAGGGATTATCCAATCCGTAACACCAAACGGTATTGGCACGAAGCGATTCGCTTGGTTCGGCTTTATCCACCAAGATAGATTCCATACGAAATAATGCTAAGCCTGCATTAGCTACTAATTCAGTTTTTTTATATCCATCAACTAAGGTAGAATAGGCATTTTGAGTATCTTTATCCACACCCGAAGGTAAAACATTTTGCACACCATCCACTAAAAATACTTCAATTGTACGATCAGTATCATTTTTCAAACTGCTTTTCTTCACCCAGCCAAATTTGTCGGAACTCATCCAACTGTAACTGAACGTTAAGCCCAAGTCGTGATTTGTTTCGCTAAAAATAATTTTATTTCCAATTGTATTTTTAGCAATACTTCTTTCAATTTGGTAAATGCCTTTGTTGCGATGCGAGAAAGGTTCCCACAAATAACAATTACCGTCCTTCTGAATATGAAGAATAGTTTTGCTTCCAGTCATTTCGGCTGATTCGTTTATTTTATCATCGGTGTAATATGGGAAAAGTGCTGTATCTGGATTTTTCCGACCGGCTGTTAAACCACCCGTGCTCGAAATGTACATCCAATGGTTGGAATCGCTTGCCAGACTGATAAAAAAAGGCTGCATCGAGTCGTAGTTTTTTATCAGGTAATACTTTTCATCATCAATCAGGACAAATTGTCCATCTACTTCTTGTTTTCCGGTAATTACCGGGTTGTTTCCAATAAATAAAAGCCCCCTAGCCCCCGAAGGGGGAATAAGAGAATCCTTCTTGTTGTTTAAATTATTCATTTTCATTATTATGTGAAAGTTGTTTTATTCTTAAAGTCCCCCTACGGGGATTGGGAGCTGTTTTATTCTCTTCTTTTATCCAAATCTATTTTCATCTGATCGGTTGTTTTTTTATCGATTTTATAGAAAATCATGAAAATGGCGCACGACATATACAAAATACCCGGAATGACCGAAACCAACAATTTGATACCGGTAATGGCTGTGTCGGTTTGTGCAATGTTTGGAACAAACTGCGAAAGCGTAAGAATCCAGCCGGCAATGGCTGCTCCAATTCCCCACCCTGCTTTTTGAGCAAAAACCGCAGCCGAAAAATACAGACCCGTTGACCGGCGACCGCTTTTCCATTCGCCATAATCAGCTGAATCTGCAATCATTGTCCAAAGCAACGGAACAGCCGGCGCATAGGCCATTTTGGCGATAATATTAAACACATAAATAGTCGTAATATCCTGCACACGGGCCAGATAAATCAGAATAAAAAACAAACCGGAAATCAGCGAACTTCCAATAAAAACATTCTTGTTGCCAAAGCGTTTGGCAAGAGGTTTTGACAAAGGAAGAGCCACAATCAGCGCCACGGTACCAACCACATTAAACAACTGAACATTGTCTTCGCGACCCAGATAGTATTTAAAATAGTAGGCAATGGCTGCATTTTGCATGGCAAACATGATAAATGAAATAATGCCAACCAGTGCCAGAATAACCCAAGCTTTATTTTTAAACAAGTTTCCAATGTCTTCTTTCAACGAATTTTTCTGTGCTTTAGGTGGCTGAACACGTTCTTTGGTAGTTTGGAAAGTAATAAAGAAAAATACCAGACTCAGGGCAGCAAACAAAAACACGGTGTACTGAAAACCCTGTGCTTTATTGCCGTTTCCAAAATATTTGGCTAGAGTCAGTGCCAGTCCGGTAACGATAAATTGCCCGCTAAAACCCGCAATAAAACGGAACGTATTCAAACCTGCACGTTCGTAGGTATCATCTGTCATTACCGCGCCAAGAGCCGAATAAGGCAGATTAATTGTGGCATAAGCTGTCATCAATAACACATAAGTTGCTCCGGCGTAAATAACCTTTCCAACTTCACCAAAGTTTGGAGTGGTGAAGGTAAGAATAGCCAGAATGGCATACGGAATGGCACCAAAGAGGATATATGGACGGAATTTCCCCCAACGCGTATTTGTCCTGTCGGACACCACACCGATTATAGGGTCAATTGCCATGTCCCAAAATCGGGCAACTAACATAATTGTACCTGCTGCTGCAGCCGAAATACCATACACATCAGTATAGAAAAACAAGAGCCAGAAGCCCACCATATCCCATACAAAATGTGAGGCAGTATCACCCAGACTGTAGCCGAGTTTTTCCTTAAAGCTGAGTTTTTGTGTTGTATTGTTCATTTTTATAGATTTTAGAATAAAGAGCCAAGAATCAAGACTATTAAACACGAAACTTGAAAAATCAAACTCTCAAACGTCAAACTTATTTCCGTCCCACTTCCTTAGCCCAATCACCCCGATAAATCAGTTTCTGGTCGTGAATTCTGAAGTTGCATTTTCCATATTGAACGGTGATACCTGCTGAAGCATTTACTATCCAGCAATTATCAGGAATTGGGAAGAAATTTTCGGTTTGAATAAGCTTTTTATCCTGTTGGCTTTTGATGGAAACGATGGCTTGTGAACCAACTTCCCAACCTAAATGCGTATTGTAGCTCACTCTTAAATCGTCACCCAATTTAAAATTTTCATTGGTTACGATGTTGGTTTTCACACTAGCTATTTTTCCGGCATTCAAGTCCTTATCTGGTGTCACCTCAATGGTCAGCGTTGGCAATTCAATCGGTTTATCGGATGCCAGAATCAGTATGGATTCTGTTTTCAGTAATTTACCTGATTTATTGTAAAACTCAAACCCGAGTTCCAAATCTTCAATGCCCTTTGGTGCTATATTTAGCTGGTCTGCAAAGTATCCTTCTTTGGTTATATTTTTAGAAAACAGCACTTTATCATTCAATTTTACTTCTACTTTGCTGACATCTTTATCCGTAAAAAGTTCCAACGGAATTTTTCCGGATTGATAAATGTCGTTATTCTTCGGACTGATAATCAATGCTTTCATATAATCACGCATGGCAAACCAAACCGGACGCGGGGAACCATATTTATCATTCACGTCGCTGTATCCCCAGAAACCAAACCATTCTTCGGGTTGGTCGGCATTATGATAGTGTGCATCGTCGCCTTTCCACCAACCATCGGCATAGTAAAAGGGACACATTCCCACTGCACCTGCATCGAGTAAATCGCGGTAATTGGCAATCAATCCATTGCTCTGCTGAGTCAGCGTTTGCCCACCATATCGACCAAAACCTTTGTGCGAAACGGAATAACCAAACTCGGTGGTAATAAACGGTTTGGTACGACCATTCAGGTCAACAAGTCCTTTGATATAGTCCTTGAAACCCATAGTGGCAGTTTGCGCTTCGGAGTGGTCGTAGCAATTGTAAGCATATACATCAAAAATATTTTCGTCTATATAATCACTTATCATGGCGTTAGCCGAAATCGTCACCGGAATGCCGATATGTTCTTTGTGAATAATTTCAGTCAATCGTTTCATTAAGCCTACAAAAGCCTTTCCCGTTACCGCATGTACATGATCTGTTTGTGGCTCATTCAGAATAAGATAGCTAATAATGCAATCGTACTTTTTGGCATAGTTCATTACCTTCATTAGCTTTACTTCGCACTCGCTGACAAATTTCGGGTCGCCATAATCTTTATCCGGACTAATATCAATTCCCATAATCAGTTTTAAACCGGAGTTTTGCACCAGTTGTAGCTGAGGTTCTGAAAACTGACTCCAGGTTCGGATGGTATTATATCCGGCTTCTTTTATCACTTTTAAATCGAATTTCAGCAAATCCAAATCATCGGATCGCACGCCTTGGTAAGGATGCTGTCCCGGACGGGCACCAATTTCATAACCAATGGCCTTGATAAAAAACCTTTCGCCATTTAACCAGTACCAATTATCTTTTATTTCTATGTGCGTTTTTGGTTGTGCGATTAAACATAAAGTTAAAAATTGGCATAGAAATATCACAATTGGTACTTTGATATTCATACTATTTAATTTAAAAAGATATTTATATCGTGTTTTTTGAGCTTTAAAAGCAAAAAAGTCCGCAGTGAAATTCACTGCGGACTTTGAAGAAATTTAGTTTTTTGAGAATTTTTGAGTAGAAACCTGCCCATTACTCATTTTTGCTACTATGAAGTAATTTCCTGTTGCTACACCTGTTAAATCGATTACTTTCGAATTTGCATTCACAACTTCAGTTTTAATGTTTTGTCCTAATAAATTGCGAACGGTAAGTTCAGATATTTCATCAGGGCTTGAAACAGTAAGTTTGCCAAGTTTCATATAACAATTTATAGCTGGCGTTGTAGCTATTTTGTTAACACCTGTTCCTACTTTCCAGAAATAAAGATTATCCATGTAGAAGGTACCATTTAGATCCCAAAATCCTATTTGGTTTACACTTGTAAGAACAGCACCAGGCAAATCAGCCAATACTATATCAATAGAATTCCATTGACCTGTAGTTAATACGATATTTGATTTTTTATTTTCTCCTCCGCTTGTTACTAATCCAAGGGTCATTGATGCTAATGTAACGGGATATATATCTATATGCAATTTGGACATAGAACTTACATCGATTGGTTTTGCAGTAAACTCATAACCCATACAACATAAAGATGTATTTTTAAAGGTGGTATTACCATCAAGTGTTACCGTAGAAAAACTATTTCCATACCAATCTTGTATTGCAGTAGGTAAAGCAGTATATGTATCACTAAATACAGACATTACATTTGCTGCATTTACTGTTGGTACAGGGGCAGCTAACATAGCAGCACTTGTTGTTGCTGAAACTACAATTGGGTTATTTGCCGCAGCATTTCCTGATGCATCTTTGCACACAACACTAAAGCTATAAGGAGTTGAAGCTGTTAAACCTGTAACGGTATATTGTGTTTCTACACCCGAATTACCCGCTGTATTCAACACTGTATTTCCATAAGAAATCGTGTATTTTACTTTACCCGAATTGTCGGTTGCATTTAACTTCAAGACAACATCTGTAGCCGAAACTGTGCCTAAAGATGCAGTAAAAGCCGCAGGAATTTCATTATCAGGAGCAACTACATCAGCTGTATAAACAATATTGTCAATATAGGTTGTGGTTGTAGATGTTCTGGATGCAAAGTCAGGGAAAATAACAATTTGATCAATAATCCATCCTGCTCTAATTTGTGGAGTGAAGTCAAATACCAACTCTTCCCACTCATTAATTTTAGTGTTGGATACCTTGAGTTCACCTTGTGAGCCACCATCTGCAATGACTAATTTAATACCAACCGGACTAATCACATCTTTGTAAACCATCATTTTAATTATGAAATTTGTTTCAGAAATCGTTAATGGTCCAAAATCGCCATGTGCACATTGCAAACCACCCCATTGTTGATCAGTTGCTTTCACTTCAATTTTGCCAACTGTTGCAGATGTGTTGATTCCAGTTACCGATGGATTAGAAACAATACTCCAAGTCGGATTAGATTCAAAAGTTGACCAAGTCCATGTGTTACCAATAGTTTCAAAATCAATTGTGGATTTGGTGGCAGGTATTTCCGCTATAGTTGTTGCCGAAACAATAATCGGATTGTTAGCAGCAGTATTTCCTGCAGCATCTTTACATACTACACTAAATGAATAAGGTGTTAGTGGAGTTAAATCTGTTACAGTATAAAGTTTTTCAACTCCTGAAATACCCGAAGTATTCAACACAGTATTTCCATAAGAAATAGTGTAATTTACTTTACCCGAATTGTCGGTTGCATTCAACTTCAATGTAATATTCGACGAAGACACATTTCCGGCAGAAGCAGTGAAAGCAGTTGGAACTTCTGTATCTGACGTAACTGCATCGGAAGTATAAAAGATATTATCAATGTATGTAGTGCTGCCTGCAGTACGTGCTGCCGGAAAATCAGTAAAAAATACAATGGCTGTATAGGTGAACGCTGGATCAATTTGACTTGTAAAGTCGAAAGTTAGCTCTTCCCATTCGTTCACTTTAGTATTTGAAACTTTGATTTCGCCTTTGGAAGCATCGGTGGCAGTAACCAATTTAATACCAACAGGACTAATTACATCTTTATATACCATCATTTTAATGATACAATTAGTCGAATTAAGAGTAAATGGACCAAAATCACCTTTAGCACATTGTACGCCCGCCCAAGGTTGGTCGGTAGGATTAATAACGAGTTTACCAACTTTAGCAGAAGTATTAATTCCTGCTGCGGATGGATTTGCAACCACACTCCATGCGGGAGCGTATTCAAAAGTAGACCACGACCACGTGTTGCCTACAGTTTCAAAATCAATTGAAGTTTGCCCTGCAAAGCTCAAGCTTATGGAAGCGAATACCGCTGCCAACAAAAGAAAAAATCTGGTAATTGTTTTCATTTTTTTTAAAATTAAATTGTTAATTGTAATAGTTTAATTCAATAAAAGGATTAATATTAATAGTTAGTAATAAAATTCAATATTTAAGTTGTTAGCAAATTCCACTATAAAAGGTTGGAATATATATTTCTCATTACCTTCTTCGGTTTGCGTTCCACTGTAAACAAACCCCAGTGTTTTTCAGGTTCTAATGGTTCGTTTGATCCTTTCCAAGGTTCATCAAATGCTTCAAAGATGAAAGTTAGAACACCTTCTTTCTTGCACCATTTCAATAAATCATTATAATATACTGCCTGAAATTCCTCTCCAACGTTATCCGGATGAATTCCACGCCCATTTGAGTGAGTTGCCCAACCTGCTTCTGTAATCACAACCGGTTTCTCCGGATAACGTTGAGCAATGCTGTCGTAATTTTGTTTGGTATAGGCCATTGCTTCATGAATATTTTTGTATTCCCACACCGGATAGGTGTGAATAGAAATAAAATCTACTTCATCTGCCAAAGCTTTCAGTTTGTCGTACCAGGGAACATAATTATCGCAAAAAGTTACCGGTTGTTTTGCTCCATTTTTTATCAATTTCACATAGCTTATAACCTTATCTACAGGTACATAATGATCTGTCCATTCCACAGTAGCTTCATTGCCTGCCGAAAGAGAAAAAATTATATCTGAATACTTGTTAGCCAATTTTATCAGTTTCTTGATTTGGTTGAGATTCTTTATTTTGTTTTGCTTGAGTTCTTCTTCTGTAAAAATGGTACCCCATGGGCAACCAAAATTATTTCGTTCCGCACCAATGTATGCGCCCAGCATCACTTTAAACTTTAGTTTTTCTTTTTCAATTACTTTCAATACTGTTTCTGCATGTTTAGTACAATCATACAACCGTAAATACTTCCAGTTTTTTTGCAATATCAGTAAATCTTCTAAAATCTCCTCGTATGTTGGATAAACTCCAGTGTCCGGGCTTTGTCCTTCTCTGTACCCGGAATAGCATATTGCATTTCCTTGCGGAAGATTTAGTATTTTTAACAGGTTCATAAATTAATTTTTTAACTCAAACTTAATAAACCAATGTCTGAATAGCATGTGGCAAAATTTGAATTTTGGCACAATTATTATTAATTATCAAGTTGTATGTCAATAATTTATTGCTTCCATTCATTACCACAGTAACCATTTTTCCATCTTCATTTTTAAATGAAGATGACAACAAAATACTTTTGCTTGAAGCTGTACTCATCCTTATAGCATTAGGGCGAATAAATTTTGAGAAATGTCCGATATAATAATAGGAAGGCGTATAAATCAGGTTGCCTGTTTTCGTATCGGCATGAATAGGAGCAAAACAAAAATTTCCCACATGATTAGGTCCGCCATGTTCATCTAAAAGGATATTCCAATCAGTTAAACCCACTGTGCCAGCATTGAGATCATTTATCATTGAGCGTCCATAACGTTCGGCATTACCCCAATAATTAAACTTTTCATTATTAAATACCTCTACACATCCTTCGGTAAACAATAAATTTTTAGAAGGATAAGATTCATGTACTTTTGCTACATTGCAATGCATGGGTTCGCCGCCATCCCAGGTTTCGTACCAATGAAATCCAATACCCCATGCATACTTTGCAGCTACTGAATCTTCAAAAATTACATTGGCTCTTTGATTGATAAAATCGCGATTATGATCAAATACGATGATATTTTTTTT
>Ga0114951_10005016_pt1 | contig 12462 bp, 14 predicted proteins | sample AM7aDNAmetaG_FD_88677 | JGI IMG/M metagenome (GOLD analysis project Ga0114951, IMG submission 88677) | Freshwater microbial communities from Finland to study Microbial Dark Matter (Phase II) - AM7a DNA metaG | ecosystem: Environmental > Aquatic > Freshwater > Lake | place: Finland: Lake Alinen... | reverse complement strand
TGTCACTTATTCATCTTCCAAGTAATTCCTTTCCCTCCGTGGTGGAGGTGTTTATTCCTGAGTCCGTCACGTGAGGCTGATCGACCGGTGTCGCCGCTTGAACGCATACATGGCTATGTCGCCGTTAATATAGTTGAACTGCAAGGCCAATCCTCTTTCAAGTTCAGCTGTGTAGGGGATTTCGTTAACCGCAGATTTCTCCTGTCTAATGTCCATGGTGGCCCGGGGCGCAATCACCTGTGACTTCTTCTCACAGGAAACAAGACTGGCGAGAACTATTATCAATGCAAATAGAGTGTTAGTTCTTGTCATAAGTGTTCGCGGCTTTTCGAGTTTATGCTTGCCATATTATGCTGGACGTATTTTCTGTCCATCTGCAACTGTGGAGCTTTGTTAATTATTAAGTCACTTCATAGAGTGCAATTCAAACCAATGCTCAGACTAACAAACCATTTCCAGAACAATGAGCCACCTCAACCCTACTAGTCAACTAATCCCTGCTTGACATCCTCAAACGTTGCTCCGCTAGTTATTTGTTGTCATATATTTCCGATTTCTATAGGTTTCTGTATGCTGAAGTATTCACTAACCAGTTTGCTGTCAGTATCAACTGGAGTGACTCTGCATACATTGGATGACTGCTGGATCAATGGGGGGACTGGCTTGTTGCACCGCTGCAATGTCTGCCTGGCTGAATTTGGACTGAGATATTTCAATCTCTTTAGTAATAGCTTCTGGTTTAACACCAGCCGCAGCAAGTGCCTTGACATCGTTTGCGGAAAGCGGGGTGGGAGCTTCAGCCGGCGGAGCCTGTCCCTGCGTCGGTGTTTGGGACGTTTGTTGCTGTTGCTGAACGACTGCATCGTTATGCTGGATCGTTTGCCAGGTTTGCGGTGACTGTTGCCTTAGTCGCTCTCTCTGTTGCTGGTCAATCATATTCCCGATCAACCCACCCGCAACTGCACCAGCAAGGGCACCAATCAGAGCATGACCGCCAGCATTCCGTCCACCACCTGCGGCTCCTGCGAGGGCACCAATAGCTCCACCAAGAAGAGCACCCATTCCAGTATTGTTTTGCGTGCCATCCGGGTTTACACAGCCCGTTGTAAACAAGAGTTCCATAGACACGAGCACGACACCTATTGTTCGATATATAATCTTCATAACTATTTCACTTTCCATGACCATTTTCATTTTGCATTATTTGACCGCTATTTGTCGGTTTATGTTCCGATGCTACGACACAGAATGAATTACCTATTAGTGACTCTGCATACATTGGATTACTGCTGGATCAACATTAGCTTGTTGTGCAGCTGCGATGTCTTGCGAGCTGAATCTGGAATTTGTTGATTTAATTTGACCGATGATAGTGTCGGGCTTAACACCGGCCTGATTAAGCATCTTGATTTCGTCTATCGTTAACGGATTCCCTGCCGATGGATCATTTGACTTCCCAACAGTCTGATTCGCTGGCATTGTTGTTTGAGTTGATACGGTGACATCGCCACCGTGGACTTTGTTTTCGCAAGCTTGTAAGTTGATTTTCGCCGGCATGAAGCCTTGATTGGCAGCTTTACTATACCACTCAATGGCTTCCGCGTAATCCTGAGCTACGCCGCGGCCGCTAGAGTAGCAACCACCCAAGTTATTTTGTGCGAATGCGTTGCCTTGTTCAGCAGCTTTGCGATACCAATCCACAGCTGCCGCGTAATCCTGGGCTACACCACGCCCTCTGGAATAACAGAGTCCCAAGTGATTTTGCGCCATAGCAAGGCCTTGTTCAGCGGCTTTGCGGTACCAATCCACAGCTGCCGCGTAATCCTGGGCTACACCACGCCCTATGGAGTAACAGTCGCCCAAGCGATTTTGCGCCTCGGCGTAGCCCTGCGCGGCGGAGCGCCCATACCATTTCACGGCTTCCGTGTAGTCCCGCGCTATGCCTCTACCATTTGCATAGCAGGAACCCAATGTGAACTGAGCTATTGCATCTCCTTGCTCGGCGGTTTGTTTTAATTTTTGAATTTCATAGTTATCATGCATGCTTTGGAGGACAACACTAGGGGCGGTGACAATAGGGGCATTGGGATCGAACACAAGCACCCCATTACGAACGGCACATCCGGTTGCCAACACGAGTCCCGCAAAAACTAGGGTTATTCCAATAGTTCGCGGTATGATTTTCATAGTTTTCTTGCTTTCATTTTTATGTTTCTGATTATTTGGATATTCTCAATTTGGAGATCTACTGCTTTTTCTTTTGTTGACCTCCGCCTGCTTGTTGTGTTCCTGAATTTGATCGTTGAATCGTGCCAGGATTTGCAGCCTGCGTCGGAGGTCTAAATACCTTACTGACAGTATTGTTTTGAGAGACTGCTGGTTGCCCAGAACCCTGATGCTGGGCTTGTCCAGCGTTGCCACCAGGTAAATGCGATCCAGCATTCACATCGCTAGGATGCCCAACATTTCCGGTGCCGGGATGCCCTGTGTTACCACCTGGTAAATGCGACCCATTGTTCAAATTGCCAGAATGCCCGACATTTTCTGGGTGGTCCATGCGTTGCTTGGCAAGTTGATTGCGGTCGCCAACTGGATGTCTCTCTTCAAAGCCAGAATGTTCCACATGTGTCAAATGTTCGATCCGATCACGCCCGATTCCGTTGTTCACAAATCGGCCGTGCTCATCACGACGAAATTCATTTCTGATAACGCTCCTGCCATAGAAGGCATGCAAGCGTTCGTGACCAATGTGATAACCCCATTCGTGGCCTCGCATCCGAAAGAAACCTTCATGGAAGTGATCGTAACCGGCAAAAACAAAACAGGACTCGCCTAGGCCAAAATCAAAATCCATACCTACCCGGACTCCATTAAACATAAACACCCCATCCACAAAAACAGCTCCCATTGGCAAAGGTGCCCACCCGATGGCTGCGTCCCCTTCCGCATGCCGCCAAAAAACCCAAGCTGGACCCCATGTATAATCCGGTGCCCAAAGCCAGCCGTGAAAAGGGTCTAAAACCCAACGGCCATAATGAAACGGAATGTCACCCCAAGTATAATCCGATTGCCAATACAAACCATTGTCAGTTTGAACCCACTGCCCCATATCATAATAGGGACGCCAGTCAGGATTGGCTGCTATGGCTTGGTCAGGATGCCAATACATCGCTCCGCCTACATTTACCCAAGTGCCGAAGGGCGCAAGTTGGTCGTGAAAATAATTAAAGTTAATCTCCGGTCCTGCTTGGGGCGGAACTTCGGTTGGGGGGACAGGCGGGACTTGAGCCATCTGTGGTGCTGGTTGTGGTGCAGATGGCGTATTTTGATTAATAATAATTTGCACAGGGACAGGTTGCGCAGGTGTTGGTGCAGTCGGAATTGAGGCAGTAGCGACAGGAGCTGAAGAAGGCTGCGTAGACGTAAATGATGGCGGCGTAGGCGGGTTAGCGGTTGCTGCTGTTTGTAATGCGCTGATTACACCCTGAGACACCCCTTGACTGTTTAAATATAGGATTTCGTTCGCACCTAGTTTGTAAGGTTTCCCGGAACTTTTGATGAAAGTCACGATGACATCATCGCCCATGTGTGCTTGGGAAAGCGCAACCACTTCCTGCAAGTCCGGTGAGAGAGTCGGCGAATTTGCCGGCGAGTTTTGGGCGTGGCAAGTGCTGCCGACGTTCAAACTCAACCAGCAGATGGCGGCACAAGCGAGGGCAATCTTCGTAGTTGCATTCATGTTTATTTGTTTTTTGCTTTTCATAATTGTTCTCTAGTTTTTAAGTTTTATGCTTTTCATCGGCCCATGTCCTTTGTGCGGCCTCACTGACCTATACTTGTTCGTTCGTGAAATCTTGCAGGATATATTTGCTGCATTTGCAGCGTGAACCTTGTTGTTAAAGCACAAGCTTCTACACAAAATTGACGAGTTTGTCGAACGTTCATCACCGCCAAAATGGTTGTTTGTCGTCCAAGAATGCCACGGCTGTATTTTTTATTTATGGAACAGCAATGCCTATGGATGAGAAGATGCGAAGATGTGCATCCACCAAAAAGAACCCAAGCCTGCCTTTTGATAAGGCACTCGGTTTTCGGCACACCCCGGTCTGTTTTCGACCCGTTCGATTTTCCCATAAGAGAAAGTTTGCTGCCTTCCAAGCCAATGCAAATTTGTATTATTTTGCGATGCTATTCCTCTACCAGCATTTATCAACACCAAATATGAAGGAAAAACCTGGTCTAATTGCAGGCAATAGCAAAAATTATTATCCTCAATCATCGCGAACAAACCGGACACCATTACGGCACGCATTTTGGCCTAACAAGCACCTTCTTAATAGGGAGGGCAAGCCCAATGCCTGCCCTCCCATTCCCCGTTCCTCCCAACTCCAGTCATCTGGAAATCCAAACGAATCCGATGCTTGTTGACTACTGTCTGCACCATTGTCGGAGATACCGATACCAGGACTTCCGCCACTAGTGACGCCAACCATACGGATGAGCATACGCGAAATGCACGGGACGGTATTGCCAGCAGCTGGGAACCCACGCACGGCTGTAACCGTAGACCGACCTATAGCCCGGTGCCCAGACATAACCTGGTGCCGAACAGTAAGGACTTGTAACCACCGCTGACGGCACGGTGACAACAGGCGCGGTCACAACAACCGGCACAACTGGAGCCGTCACCACAATGGGCACTGGCAGTGGCAAACCGAACGAAAAGCCGAAGCGAACTCCGGCTTGGGCAGACAGACTGGCCGCGCCGAGTAGGACGGCCGTGAGAATTAATTTAGTTTTCATAAGTTTCAATGTTTTTATCAGAGGTGGCGGCGGCCGCATGGCTCTCATTGACCTTTACTGTTCTCACCACGAAATCTTGCAGAAGAATTGAAAGTATTTTGGAACAGCTTGGCGGCGTGGTTTACCATATTCTGCAACGAACATCGGCACCCTTGGTTTGACTTCTGACGGGATTCACATTTTCAGTGATTTGCCTATTGAAACAGGGATATTTTGCGGACGCAGTGGTTGTTGGTGTCCGCTACATATATGTTTCCCACACGATCCACCGCCACTCCACCAGGACTGTTAAGCCGGACATTTCCGGCCACAGCTTCGACCAGCCCAGGCAATGTTGTCACCAGCCCTAATAGCGTAATTTTTCTGACAGTGTTGTTGCCCGTGTCTGCCACGTAGATGTTTCCCTCACGATCCACTGCTAGACCTTGGGGATTACAAAACCGCGCGCCGTTGCCGTTGCCATCGGTGCTGCCGACATGTCCTGGCAAGCCGGTCAACGTCACCACCACTCTAGTAGGCATAATCTTGCGAATGGTATTATTGCCACTGTCAGAAACGTAAACATTGTCCGCGTTGTCCACCGCGACGGCAAAGGGACCTTTGAATCGTGCATTGTTGCCGAACCCATCAGAACTGCCATTCATCCCAGCCTGACCAGCTAAAGTGGTCACCATACCTGCTGGCGTAATTTTTCGAACGGTATCGTTGCTCATGTCCGCCACAAAGACGTTGCCCATGCCGTCCACCGCGATACCCCAAGGGTTACGAAACCGTGCGTTGATGCCGATGCCATCTTGGCTGCCAGGATAGCCTGCTAGTCCGGCCAATGTGCTCACGACCCCGTTTGGAGAAATCTTTCGGATCGTGTTGTTGGCAGTGTCCGACACGTAAACATTGCCAGCATTGTCCACTGCGATGCCAAATGGAGCCCAGAAGCGTGCATTCCCGCCGATACCATCGGAACTGCCATGATTTCCAGAAATCCCAGCCAATGTGCTCACGACCCCGTTTGGAGAAATCTTTCGGATCGTGTTGTTGGCAGTGTCCGACACGTAAACATTGCCAGCATTGTCCACTGCGACGTTGTTTGGCAGTCTAAATTGAGCTTGGCTTCCGATGCCATCTGCGTAGCCCCCGACTCCAACTTGCCCAGCCAGTGTGGTTATGCTCAACGCCGACTGGCTGGAAATGGCAGGAGGAGTTGGTCTGGATGGTTGAGCCATAACAATTGGGGAGTGTTCGCGCCAAAACATCCAACCCAGAAACCCAACGAGTGCCACGAACGCCAAAATCCAGAGGAATCCAAAGTTACCTCGAAATAAATTGGTATTGACGGAAATCAAGTTGCGCATTGGCCTTCTGATTCTTTGTTGTCCTTTTGGCTGTTTGTTTTCCTTGATTCGCTGTAAGTCTTTAAGAACGTCCCGCATGTCCGCATACCTATCTCGGAGTTCTCTTGCCATGCAACCTTCCGCCACGGCAACCAAGCCGCGATCCGCATGGGGATTCAAGCTAGTGACCGGCTTGGGCGGTCCCGCAATGATTTGGTCCAAGATTTCCTTCGTTCCCCGACCTTTGTAGGGCGGGTGTCCAGTCAACATTTCGTAAAGCAAAGCTCCGAAGGAATAAATATCGCAGCGCGTGTCTTCAGCGTCACCAGATGCAATTGCCGGCGACATATAAGGTGTTGTCCCCTCCAAGTTCCGGTTTTCAACATCTACAATCGTGTCATTGAAGAGCGTTCTTGCCAGACCAAAATCAGCCAGACAAGCTTTGCCATCAGCCGTCAGAAGAATATTGGCTGGTTTCAAATCGCGGTGAATAATGCCGCTTCGATGTGCAAAGCTCAAACCTTCGGCAACTTGTGTAGCAATATCCAATGTAGACTCAGCATCCAAGGGTTGTCCGGGTTTGATCCGGTTGGCCAGACTGCCTTTTTCAAAATAAGGCATAACGAAGTAAGGACCTTCTGGCCTGTCTGAAATCTCCTGCACCGGCACCACGTTCGTATGCCGCAACCGTTTCAGGTGCCCGGCCTCTTTAAGAAAGCGGTGAACAACATTTTGATTGGTCAACAAGTCGGGTTTGATCAGTTTGATGGCCACATCCCGGCCGGTGGTCGAATCACGTGCCAACAGAACAATACCCATTCCTCCGCCACCGAGGATGCGCAGGATTTCAAAATGATCCATCACAGCCAGCAAGCCAGGACGTGATGGCGGGAAAATCATCCGTTGGGCGATCAACTCGGCAATCGGCCCTATGAATGATGAAACTGGAGCCACAAACGCCAGCGGGTTCTCCTTGGAAGCCTCTTCACTCATGAAATGACTCCTTTCTGGCCGGCTGATATTTTCTCAACCGCTTTGGCGAGCAACTCTTTTGTTTTTTCATCAAGCCAGGCTTGTTCCATTGTCCAGTGCAAACCGCGCTGCAAATCGGCATCAGGTAATTGAGAAATGCGAGTGTCCAGACGAACCAACGCCGAGGCAATGCTCGTGTAGTAAAGCGCGGCGGCAATTTCGCCTGGCAGCCCGCTCTCGGGTTGATCCAGATTCGCCTTTGCAAAATCCTTGACCAGTTCCAAAAGTTCAATCAACGGTGCCGGATGGTGAAAGAGGTCGGCAAAACTTTTCAATAACAAACCTTGCGCTTCACTCAATGTTCTTAATCTGGTTGCGGTGCGTTGATCAAAAGCTCCCAAATCCACCAACATAGGCGCGGACATCTGGTGCCGGAACATTGCCGCCAATTCGTCGGGACGCCAAAGTTTACAGCGTTCCTCGCCCGTTGCCATCAACGCGGACAGCATTTTTGCACGGCTTTTAAACACCGCTGTCGAAGAATCAAATTCGGACATAACAGTTCTATCACCTACTACTACAGATGGCTTCTTGGCATCTTGCATACTTTTTAAATTTTATTTCGCCAATCCTACGAGAAAATCTTCCAGTGCTCGAATCTCGATGGCTGTGACGGCATCTTGTCCTGCATATTCTTTGATCACTTTGCTCAAGTGTGCCTTGAAGATGCGCTTGGCGCTCAAGAGGGTATTGGAAGCGTCAGTCGGAGACTTCAAACCAAATTGGTCAATCAACTGGTCGTATGATGGCTGCGCCGCATCATTGAAGATCGGCTCCAGCATACGAATGCGGAACATTTCCCAAATGTGACTACGTCGCGGCTGGTCTTCGCCGGGGTTTTTGCAATCTGCTTCCATTCGCCGCAATGTTTCTGCAAGAACCGTGCGCGCCCAAGCCAAATCAAATTCTTCAGAGGGGACATCAGGTTGCGGCAGTTCTTGCTCTAATTCATCTAAAGAAACTGGTGGGTTTTTCAGCTCCGCTCGATTCAAATGATTTAGGACAAAATTTCGCAAACTCGTCTTCAGAAAATCACGAAATCGTCCCCGATTTTGATCTGCCCTTCGCAACCATCCCTCTTTAAGCAATTTGTCCTCGGCAAAGTCCTGAAGCAAAGTGTCAGCCTGATTCTTAAGACTGGGGAATGTTACCATTAAATAGATCTTCAAGGGCTGCCAATACAAACGTATGAGTTGGTCAAGGCGCACTTCATCTGCTGCTGCTGCCTTTCCCAATTCGACCCAGTTGGTTCGAGGGAAAAGCGAACTTTTTAACGGTTCAGAAGCCATGCTGTTTGGTAGGGGTTATTACCGCGAGGACTCCCAAAGTCGAGTCTAAATATTAACTCGGTTCATTTTTTACCCATACTTGCCTGCAATATTTTATCTTCTTTCCACCATCTACCACTTGCAACTATTCTCCAGCCACATCAAAATCTACAGCACGAATCTTAAGGATAACACTGATAAAAAGTGCTTCCCATAATCTTCACCATTTGTTTTAATAATCTGCACTATGATTAATCTTACATCAACACAACTCCGTAAAGCGGCCGATCTCCAAGACCAGATCGCTAAGCTCCAGACTCAACTCGCTGCTCTGGTCGGGTCAGGAACAAAACCCACTGCCAAGACTGCTGCTAAACCTGTTAAGAAAAAGAGCGGAATGAGTGCTGCGGGTAGAGCTAAAATTGCTGCTGCCGCTAAACTTCGTTGGGCTAAAATCAAAGCAGCCAAAGCCACTCCCAAAGCTGCTGTCAAAGTTGTTAAGACTGCAAAGAAGAAGGGAATGAGTGCTGCTGGTCGTGCTCGTATAGTTGCTGCTCAAAAAGCTAGATGGGCGAAGATTAAAGCTGCCAAACCCGTTGCTCCAAAGACTGCTACTAAAGCTGCGGTTAAACCCGTTGCTGCAAAACCTACTCAAAAGCCTGCTAAGAAAAAGTTCGTGATGAGTGCCGCTGCTAAAGCCAAGATCAGTGCTGCGGCTAAATTGAGGTGGGCGAAGATTAAGGGTGGTCAAAAGAAGAAGTGATTTGTGGGGGAATAGTAAAGGCCACTCTTTTGATGGAGTGGCCTTTATTTATTTATTAGCTTGGTTTGACACATCATTCAATCTGTTCTATCTTCGGATGCCCTTAATATTGATTTGGCCCTTGCTCTGTTGAAAACATCCGTGACTGCATTGGATCGCCTAACGGCGGAGGGTGTAGGCGAGCTGGTCGGTGGGCGGCTGGGCACCGCAGAACGAGAAGGCGACCTACCCGGACTGGTATGAACGAAACTCACAGTTCGGTGAGTCCACGAACTATCATGCCAAGACTTGGGCGGTTGGGCGCGGCGGCGAAAGCGGCAATTTTTTATACGGCGTGGTATCCGAAACAATGGCTGCCGTTTGCCGATGGATTTCGGATTTCAAATTTCAAATTTCAGACTGGCAAAAAACACCGATACGCCCACACTAGCCATTCTGCATTCTAAAGCAACGCCATCTGCCCCGTTCTCTTCTCCGGCCTGTCCTGCTGCTCAAAAAACTCCCTGACGTCCTCGTAATCTTTTTGAATAACGGTTCTCTCAAAGGCTGGTCTGTCCGTGTTCAACTTCATCGTCAGCCAATTCAGGAACAGTCCAGAACTGCCCCAAAACGCCTCCTCCAAAACAGACCGCAGTTCATCAAGTTCAGCGCATTCGATTCTCGCTACCTCAAACATCCGGCCCTGCATACAACCGTGAGGCATTTGATGACAACTTTTGCCAGGATTCAACGCCAACCAAATCACACGAACCAGCACACTTCTCAATCTCGGTGCGTAAGCTCCCATTGATCCAAAGCGCTCCCAACCAGTCAGAGGAGTTTCTTGAACACCAATTCGCCTCCTCGTCAATCATCTCAATGACGGGCGTTGTTTTATTTTCATCAAATTCGAGGTGAAAACCCAATTCTTCAAACCGAGCCTTGTCTTCCCGGCGACAAGTGACCGACATATAGCAGCGATCTCCCATAATGAATTTCCTTTCAGTTATGTCGTCTTGGAGCGAATCCAGTCCGACGTGTTCATGGTTTCAATTTCGGTTTTGGTGATGACTGCCGCGCCACCACCAAAGGCATCTACGCGAGGTTTGGTGCAATCGTGGGACCATTCGAAACTTATGAATGGCGCGGTATCATATTTTTGGAGCAGGTGTTGGACGAAGGCACAGACCGCATCAATACCGCCATAATCGGAATTAAGCCAAACCCCTTCTTCGCAGTCCTCGATGTCAAAGCACCAGTCCTCAATGCAATCTTTCAGCGATTTAGGAAATGATCTTCGAATCCGCTCTCCATCCCGCATTTCGACGGCCTGCTTATGAAGTTTAAGGGCGTATTGCTTTTGAGCGTCATCCTTTAGAGGCAGAATGAGGCTAAATTTCGTAAAATAATCAGCCATGTTTCCTTTCATTTAAAGTTGTTGCGAGCTTGATAAACGCGCCAAACCACCATCCCAATCACGCCCCATATCAAAAAAGGGACGAGCATTTGGAGGACGTAGTAGGCGATAATGGCTAGAACCGCGTAGCCGATGATTTGATTGCTGTTTTTGTCATTCATGCGGTCTCCTTTCAGAAAAACAGCCAGACACCATAAAAAGATGCCTGGCTGTTTAGGTTTGCCCTGGGTTTAGATGGAGACTTGCTGGAGCTTCTTGAGAACAGACCGCGCCGTTTCCACTTCCTTTTCACTTGCGCGCTTATCCTTTTCTACTTGTTTCGCCGCATCAGACAAGTTGCTCAGATCACGAACCAGATTTTTGGCTGATTCTTTGACCTGCTCTAACAAATCGATGAGCGAAGGTTGGTCAGTGGTTTTGGGTTCAGGTTTTTCAGATGTTTTTGGCATTTCAGTTTTCCTTTCTTGGCCTTCAGGTTTGGGCTGAGGCGGGGTTTGAGGTTTGGGTTCGGGCTTGGGTGCTGTTGTGGATGTGCCATTGAGACGAACAGGCATCACTACGAAACGCTTGCCTACTGTAAGGAAGAGCAGCGGTTCGAGTTCTGTATGGATGCGGATTTCGTTTAGACCACAACGCAGAGCCGTTCGTAGATATTCACGGTTCAGCGCAGTCGTTACGGGTTTGCCGGTGATTTTGACATCAGCAATTTGGGCTGACGTAAAATCCTTGTCGTCCTTGTTCTTGCCTTCGAGGTGCAGATCCTTGTCTATTCTAAGCTGCAATGTCCGGTTCTCTGTGTCATCACCGGGCAACTTGCTGCTGAGATTGAGCATTTGTTTAACGGCCGCTTCGCTCAGCTCAACCTTCGTCCATTTCTCGGTATCAGTGGGAACAACCTGACGCCAATTAGGGAAATTGCCGTCGATCTGCTTCACGACGCATTCCCAGCGAGTTGTGGTGAGTTTAACCCAATTTGAATTGCTCTTGTCCGTTTTCACCGCCATCTCGCATTGACCCTGTAAAAATCCATTCCACTCCAAGAACTTTTGATGGGAGAGGTTGACGGATTGTTTGAGGTCGAACTTGAACGTGTTGGCAGCGAACAAACACCGGCCATTGGTGCTGACGATGGTGTGGCACTTCGGTTCCTTCACATCCAGATACGCGCCTTGGAGAACGTAGCGGGATTGATCGGTGGAGCTGGACTCGAACGCCTGCCGCAAACATTCACCAAAGTTCTCCGGCATTTTAACCGGAATATCAGTGATTTTGGGTGTGGGCGGGAATTCATCAGGTGACAACGTAGCCACCGATTGTTCGAGATTGGAGCCCGCGACTTGATACCAGCTTAGCCTTGAGCTTCGATTCAAGGACAACAACGACATCACCACTTTTGCCAGTGTTTTTCAACTGGTCGAACGGCAACAACACATCCAGCGGTTCACCTTTTTCGGAGTGTTCGAGGTTGTAGCTGACGAACGTATCCAGATCAGTGGCGGATAGCGTAACGACGCCAGCTTCAGTGCGGGTGAGCCTAACGGATTGCAGGACTGGGAGCGTCGATTTGCGGGAAACGACTTTGGAGAGGCCAGGCAGAGCTTGTTTCAGGTCTGCGGCTGGTAATGTGACTGTATTCATTGGATTTTCCTTTCGTTAAATGTGAAGGCCAGCCACACGTTTTAGGCGCATGGCTGGCCAAGTTTGAGAAGTGACACCATTTTGGTGCCGTTATTCTTCGTCGTTGGGTTTGTATTTGAGCTGTGTAAACGGCGGCTGAAAAGTGCGGCGGGGTCATGTGTGTGACGGGGCGGTTCAAAAGTGCGGCATCTTCATTAACAATGAAGCATGTATCGCAATATGGAAGACTGG
>Ga0114951_10005015_pt1 | contig 12463 bp, 15 predicted proteins | sample AM7aDNAmetaG_FD_88677 | JGI IMG/M metagenome (GOLD analysis project Ga0114951, IMG submission 88677) | Freshwater microbial communities from Finland to study Microbial Dark Matter (Phase II) - AM7a DNA metaG | ecosystem: Environmental > Aquatic > Freshwater > Lake | place: Finland: Lake Alinen... | reverse complement strand
CATAATATAGTTCGTTCTTTTGCTTTTATCCGGCAACGGGAATCTTAATTTCATATATTTTATGCCGTCAAAATGAGCTAGGTATGTCCACAACCTCGCATCAGAGGCCTGAACTGGGGTTAAATTCTTATAATGTTCAAAAATGATTTTTGCATTTTCATAATCATAATGACCGTTTTTATCCGGAAGACGTAAATCTAATTTTCCGTCCACTTTTATATCCCAATTCTCCAAACAATCATCTTCCTTAAAAATTGGGTCGTTTTTTTCATAACGACTGATAAAAGATTGATTGTCGGTCAATTTTTTGCGGACCTGCTCCAGCACACTTAATTTTATTATCTTTTGATTAGTCATAAAAATTTATTCCACTTCTAGTGAATTATCTATAAATAAATTTAATTTAGTAAGTGTTCTGCTTAAGGGGCTGGCAAGAAGCAGCTGGGCTATATTTGGTATGTTAACGGGTTCGAACTCCAGGGTATTAATATCCTTATCGTTTTTTATTCTGAAATCCAGCAGTTGATACCACTTAAAAGCCTCGTAAAATTTTGCGTTTTCAAGCATTTGGTTCATCGCGTAAATAAGAACCGGCAAAACAATTGATGACATAAAAATATCATCGAACCCGGACCGAGAGGCTGTACAAAACGCGGAGTAATCCTCCTTGCTGAGGGTTACAATAATCCTATCGGAATTTAGATCAATGGCGTAGGGACCATTTTTGTTTTCACCCGGATGTATTACCAAAAAAGAAGAAATCCCTCGTTGGTCCTCCCATTTTTTTGATGCAATAAACTCTGATTCTCCGCCGTACCCCAACACGTCGCCCGCTTTTATTGTGAAAAGACGATTTTCATAATCTGAGTTAACTCCGGTCGGCTTAAAGTTGGTGGCATCTTTCACCGCAATTATATAGAAACTGGCCATAACCTTATCTCTGAGACAGGCAGTTTCAATTTCTATCTTCTGTCTCCTGTCTGTACTCAAATATGTCTGGCGAAAAAGAGTTTTGGGACAATTTATGTCTACGCAAAATTTTGCCTCTTTTTTTAGCAACATATCTTCGATAGACTTGTTTGATATATTATTTACAATATTAATAACTATTTTATCTTTTCCCATTACCACATCCATGGATGTGGTATAGTCTCCGGAGACATCGTCTCCCAAACCCAAAACCGGATGCGGTAACGATAATTTATTTATCTTCATATGGTTGAATATTTAATGCATATCGATCATTATCTTCAAAATGCAAGATAATTTTTTCCGAACCTTTATTGCCTATTTTAATTTTGGAAACTCTGTCTCCGTCCACGTCCAGAGGAAGCCCTTCGGAATTTTCCGCACCCTTTATAATAACAGAACCCAAGGAATCATCTGTGCCGGCCGCAACCCTCAAGGAAACATTTGTCCCGGCAGGTCCATGCATCACAACTTCATGGGCGACCATGCCATCCTCTCCTACAATCGCATACGAGCGCAGAGCAACATTTTTTAATAAACGACCTGGTTTGCCGGTAGTGTCCTCTCCGCCTTTTTCCTCCACATTATCGATAATCCCTTCGTCGCCGGAACCGCCCGTTTCTATTTCTATGTCTTGTTTTCCTTTTTTAGAAACTTTCGCGCTCTTCTTCATTACTATAATTTGGTGAGCCAACTCAACTTCCTTCTTATCAGTACTGTCTGCACCGACTTCCCGTGCCGTTTCGCCCGAAGAACTTCCCTTTTCGTCCGTTGCATTTGAACCCGCGCCCTCCAGTTCTCTCGGATCTTCCTGCGTTTGGATAAATAAATATTTGGAAAGTCCCGGAATATTAAGCTCAACGTCATCCTTTGCGCCGAAAATTGTTCGCAATGAAGTTCTTATAAATTCTCTGACCTCTTTTTCGGCTTTTTGAGCTTTTTTATAAATATCTTCGGTTTTTTCACGTGCGTTTTCCGGATCCCATTGATCGTGCTGGGGATTTTCCATAGCCCTTAATATAGTATTGCCTTCTTCATTCTCGCATTCAAATACTCCGGCGAACGGATTAGGAAGAGGATATCTGACTTTTTTAATTTGCATTCCTGTCGCCCTGAAAAATGATATTCGTTTATTGTAATTTTCTTTTGGAAGAATCTTAAGATAAACCTTCCCTAGCGTCGAAAGATTTTCCGGAAAAACTACATTATTTTCGCTGACGTAGGCCAGATATGATTGCAACGGATTTTGCAGTTCATCGGTTTCTTTTTCAATTTCTTTAAAATTATCGAACATCAGCTTCTCGAGCGTATTGGAAGATATTTCAAAATCATCGATTCTGACAATCAGCTTATTTTTCAAAATCGCCAGCCAAAAATTTGTGAGTACCGATAAAGTTATAACCTTCTCCCAATTGGCGGTCTCATAAAACCCGACTATAGAGATGTCGGTTCCTTTTTGAGTGCGCCTGAATAAAGCCGGAATGTCTTCAGGGTCTCTCACAGGTGCCTGCTTAGTATATCCGAAGGATCCGGTAGATTGATATTTTTCGCCATTTCTTTCATGGGTAACAAGTCTGAGTTTCCCCTGAAAAACATATTTATTTTTTCCGTAAATACTGGATACAAATATTGAGTGAAACGAAGATGCCGCATAATAAGCCCCCTTACCCAAACCAAATGAACCGCCCATTCCGCCAACCTTCGGACTTGCACCGGATGATTTAAGAAAATTATAATAATTTCCGTTTATGTCGTCATCGTCGCCTGTCATACCTTTCGTGTTATAATCGGCCACCGTCAATATGCCTATTTCATCATTTGTCTTTAAAATTTTATGGGCCTTAGAGAAAAAATCCACGCTGGATTGGTTGTTGCTGTAATATTTTTTACAGGACTCAAAAATGTCAGCCAATTGTTCATGGCCAGGCAATGTGTGAGCATTAATTTTCCTGAAACGAAATTCCGCAATAACCGGCTTTGTTGTGTCATCAACTGCATCTATAATATTTTGGATGGATTCGCGAGCAAGCGAATAAGCCGGGTGGCCTTTAAATGTGGTGGTTACAGAATCGTTAAAACCTATCTCTTCGCCCCCTTCGGTTTTAGCAAATTCATATATTAACTCCTGATTTTCAGATTTCATGAAATTTATAATTTAAACTCTTTATCTTTTGGTAAATGAAACTTGCCTTTTGCATCCTTCACGGCCTGATCAACCTCTGAGAATATTTTTTTAATCTGTTCTGCTGTGTATGAGTAATTACCCTTGTTACCGCAATTTCCAAGAATACGCAAATCTCGCAGAATACCTTTTGTTCTACGCTCCGCGACCCTTATAAAACGTTCTGTTTTTGATTCGTTTTCCATAAATGAGATTAAAAACCAATAGTGGTTAAATTTCTATTGGTTTATATCTCTCATTATAGCCATATATAAAACCTTGTCAATAGATGTTAAAATATAAGCAATAGATTACACTATAATGCTTATATAACAACCTTCTTGATTTTCTTAAGAATAGCGCCGTAATCCCCCTTAAATTCATGCTCCCACAGATATAAAACCTTCCACCCGGTATTCCTAAGTTCTCGTCTTACCATAAGGTCTCTATTTTTATTTGCACTAATTTTTTTCTGCCAAAATTTTCTGTTCGATGATGGAATTTCACCGTGCCATCTGCAACCGTGCCAAAAACACCCGTGGACAAAAACCGCAACCTTCGGTTTTAAAAAAACAAAGTCGGGGCGTGTGCCGACTATTTTTTTATGCCTGTTCCATCCGGTAATTTTTTCTTTACGAAAAATTTTTATTAATGCCAATTCGGTAGATGCGTTCCCACGACTACGGACCGCGGACATGTTGCGTGAACGTTGTTCTTTAGAAATTCTGTCAGTCATGAAGTACTTTAATAATCTCTGAGGCAACAGCTCTTATCACGGGAATAGCAACGCTGTTCCCAAGCTGTTTCATTTGCTGCGTCGGGCTGAGATTTACGGGAAACTTAAAATCCTTCGGAAATCCCATAATTTTTAACCCCTCTCCAGGGTTTATTTTTAGTATTGATTTATCGGTTCCATTATATGAATCCCAGTTATGCCTGTTTCCGTGAGGCGATCCCCTGCCGCCCACACGCAATGTACGACCTATGATATCCGGCCATGGCTTTCCCAATGTAGCCGCGAGTGTCACTTTATTTTTATTTGGTGCTGGAAAAATAAAAGACATTCGTGCATTTTTCTTAACCTTATTTTTGTAAAATGCAACAATATATATTCTCGGTCTGAAAGTCGGGGCTCCAAAATCCGAAGCCCTTAAAACATTCCATCTTTTTCCTTTATTAACTCGAATATATTCTTTTGCTATTGCTTTTTCATTAAAACCGCCTAAATTTTCCGGGACGATTATATCATAGCCTCTGGTTCCCAACTGCTGCAAAATTTTACCTAATGTATAACCGTCATCATGGTTAGCAAGATTGCGTACATTTTCCAAGAAAACAACACTGGGTTTTTTAACTTCCAATATTCTGTCTATATCAAAAAATAATGTTCCTCGCTTGGCATCTTCAAATCCTTTTTTATGTCCGGCCTGACTGAACGGCTGACACGGAAAACCGGCGCAAAGAATATCAAGCTTCCCCGCAATAACTTTATTAATTAATCTGTCGGATTTTTGTCTTGTTTCCTGATGGTTTGTCAGGAGCCTTATATCCTTCCAAAAGTATTGCCTGATTTTATCCTGACTATCTTCTTCGTCGGTGTACCCAAATAAAGTTGGATTTTTAATTTTAAAATATTCCTTGTATGTGGCTCTGGCGTAGCGGTCAAATTCATTCACAAAAATACACTCGGCTCCAAGATCGTGAAGTGCAATATGGAAACCGCCTATACCGGCGAACAGATCTATAAAAGAAGTTGTTTTTTTGTTTATTTTTTTCGTCATTATATTTTTATATACCTACTCGCCCTGCCTTGTTCAACTCGCCTAATTTTTCCATTTCAGAAGTATTTATTATTGTGTTTTCCATATTTTTATATTATTTTACATCTTTTCTTTCAAGTACATCAAAACCATCGGCGATTGCGGCGCATAAAAAGTCTTCCAATTGGCTTTGGTCTTCTTTTGTTTGTGCTTTGTAGAGATATGTGTAATAAAGCTGTTTCTGCTGCTGTTTGATTATTGCCGGCGCAAAGTTGTATTTCAAAAGCATTGCGGTCATCAGTAATCTCCCAACACGGCCATTGCCATCTGAAAATGGATGAATCTGCTCAAACTTGCTGTGGACTTTAGCCAACAGCAAAATTATGTCGTCTGTTTTGTTTGCAGCATCTTTCATAACGGGCGGGATTAATTTAGGAACGCTCAAATAATTGGCAGTAGGCAAATCTGTGCCCCTAATTCTCACTGCGTGATCTCTGTACTTGCCTGCATCCGGGCGTACCCCGTTCATCAAAATGCTGTGCAGTTTGATTATCATCTCCTCGTTTACTTCTCCCTTTTGAGAGATATAGTCAAACAAATAATTTAAAGCCGTTTGATGGTTTTTTGCCTCCAACTGTTCTGTTAAGCTTTTATTTGGCAGGGCAACGTTATCAAAAATAACTGCGGCTGTATCCTTTTCATCAAGCGTACTGCCCTCAATGCTGTTTGAGTTGTAAGTCAGCTTTAATATAAACTGGTCGCGAATATCCGGGTTTGCCAAAATCTCCTCAACAACATTTTTATGTTGAGACGATTTTTGTTGCAATGCCTGTTTTCCGGCAGTCAAGACATCTGCCGGAATTACTTTCTGCCCCGTGACTTCCAAAAATAATTCGTCTATCGTTGCCTGCATCTTTAATCGGGGAGTGGATTTGCCGTTCCACCAGCTGTTTAGGGTTGCAAAAGACACGCCAAATCTGTCGGCCAGTTTGGCTTGAGTCAGTCCAAGCATCCTTCGTATAATTTCTAATTTTTGTTTTAATGTCATATAATTTTCATCTTTTAGTCATTTTATCAAACTTTATATAGTTAGTCAAATAGTCTAAAACTATATAAAGTTGTCTTTTCGGGTACTGTTTTATTTGCAGTCTATTGGGAACTTTCCCTCCAGCATATCTACGGCTGCGTCTAGTTCATAGGATTTCCATCCGCTTAAGATGACGGTTCGAAGTTCACGCGCGGCTCGGAGCATTTAAAAAACCACCTTTCAACGGGTGGTTTTTTATTTTTATGCGGCGTTGTTTAAAATGGATAAAATTTGGTTGAAAATTGTGTGCGGCATGTATAATTTTTTCATTTTATTTTTTACGTCCACGTGAACCACTTCTCCCATAATATTATCAATTTTGTCGTAAACCGATTTTACAGAATCGAAATTTATAACCCAATCGCTTAAACCCAAATTATTAAAAGTTTCAGAAACACCCATGTTGCAACTAACCATTGCGGGAGTTCCCGAGGCAATTGATTCTTTTGCCACGTTTCCATAGGTTTCAAAATGAGAAGGGCTAATTATCACACCCATGTTTCTGTAAAATGATGCCAATTTTTTGTTAGTTTTTGGCTTGTGAAACTTAACCAGCTTTGAAAGCTTTTTGTATATTTTGTTGTTTTTGTCTAAATCGGTAATAACATTTACCACAAATCTATTCCCGTTTTTGCTGTTATAGTGCGCCAATTCCTCGCAAAAACGAACATTTTTAATTCCCGTCCATCGGCTGACTATTCCAATGTTTATTTTTTCAACTTTGTTTTCTTCCTGAAAAAAATGGGCTGAAACAGGATTTGGAATAATGGCCGATTTTTTTATTTTGTGCTTAAAAACTTCTTTTTCAACAACTTCTTTTGTAATGTGCGAAGGAAAAATATAAAAGATATCTTTTTTGTCAAAACATCTTTCCATGTCCAGAAATATTTTTCTTTGTTTTGTTTTCCAGTTTTGGACTTCTTTTGCCAGCACTCCGTGATAATGCAAAACCACGGGAATGTTTTCTCTTTCTGCTGCCAAAAGCAAACACCAAGGCATAAAATATGTGCCATTTACCAAAACCAAGTCGGGATTTTCTTCTCTTATTGCCATTTGATAGGCAGAAATAACTTCTTCGTATTCTTTTTTAACGTCTGATAAATTTTTTGCTTTGTTGACAACTTCGGCAATGTTTGAAACACTAATTCCAAAAGAAATTATGCTTGTTTTTTTAGTATCAATTCTTTTACGGATTTTTTTCTTTTGGTTTATTATATTTACAGCAACAATTTTAAAATTATTGCCCTTGCTTTTTTCAATAAAATCCATAAACGACAAAACCACCTGGGCAATCCCGGCTGTCTGAGCAACTTTAATGCTTGTTAATATTTTCATTAAATCTAATTATATCACATCGTAAACGTCTTGTCAAGAATTTACGCTCATTTCCCCGTTAATCTTAGATTCATTGAAATTAAATAATCTATATACAGTAATATTAAATTTATAAAATATGGAACCAGTTAAAGAAGTTGTGCTTGAAAAAACATACGATGCTTCGCCAGAAACTATTTGGCGGGCTTGGACTAATCCAAAAGAAATAAAGCAATGGTGGGGGCCAAATAATGTAACCATTCCAGAATGTGAAATTAACCTGCGGGTTGGCGGTAAAATTTATATTATTATGGAAGCCGGAGAAGCCATGGGCCCGCACAAAGGCACAAAATGGCCAATGCTGGGGAAATTTACTGTTATAGAACCAAATGCAAAGCTTTCTTATAACGCCGAGGCCTGGACCGAAGGAGCAAAAGAAGAAACCACAATTGTTCAAACCACCGAAATTACTTTTATTGAGGAGCAAGGCAAAACCAAAATAAAAATTAAAGCAACTGTGCATAAAATAGCACCAGGAGCAAAAATGGCCATTGAAGGTATGCAGTATGGTTTTACTCAGCAACTAGAAAAGCTAAATAATTTTATAATTGATAAAAAATATTGGCATTGAAGATTTACTTGAATTAATAGAACAGGCAGAAAAAGGCTTTTGCACAAGAAGCATCATTGAAAGCATTATTGGCAACAGCCCGCAAAACGGCTAGAATTTCCATAAACACGGTGAAAAATCACATTCACAATGTTTGTGAAAAGCTTGGCGCAGAAGGCAGGCTTATCTGCGGGCTTTTTTATATTAAAAAGGCAACTTTCTTCAAAGTTGCCACTATTTTCTCAAAAAGAAGACTTGCGAGCCTGCTTATCGCCGATGCTCCTTTTCAAAATCGAAACGATAGTCAGGCTCGGGCCGAAGCCGAAAATCCACACGCTCGCTGCCAAAGCGAAATTCACTGGGATGAATTCTGTAATTTGGGCGGAAATTGCAATTGAAGTGATAGTTGGGGTGGTAGCTGTGATTTGGATGGATGTTGAACTTGGGGTGGAATCCGTAATTGAATGCCGGACGGGTTCCGTAGTGCGCTCCAACTTGCGTGCGCGAGCTACCATCCCCTGTTGCAGGGGAAATTGCCAAAACCGCAAAAAACAAAACCAATATAGAAACGAATAGTCTCACAAGATTGTCTCCTTATTTGAAATCGATTGGTAAAGAACTTTTTTATTTTATACAAGCCAGATAAAATTTGCGTTAAAACAATTTACTATTAAGCCGAAACCTTTGACATTCTTGTGTTTCTTTATTGTAATATAGTCAGATTGAACTGCGATGTGCAGTCCAGAGACTGCTCTTTTACAGGAGAAAATAATGAAGCGATTGATTTTGTTTTGCATTTTGTTTGCTTTTTTTGGCACAAAAAATGCCACCGCCCAAAATTGAACAACTATGGACGCAAGCGCAGCATTTCAAACTTGCCGGTTGCAAATACGTTTGCCAAAGGCATCTCAGGAAACGAAGTTGTTGGATGGTTCGGCGACTCTGGTAATAATCCTCTCGGAAGTTTTGTTTACACTGGCGCCAGACCAACATTCCAAAATCCAAACCCGTGGTTTCTGATTGACGCCTCAACTCAAATTTCCGGCAATATAACGGCCACATTCGCAAATGGAATTGATGGAAGCAACATTGTTGGCTATTACACGGTCAACAACAAATCGAACTATGGATATCTTTACGACGGAACAAATTACACTACCATTGACGCATCCGGTCTCACTACTGGCGTAGCTCAAACATTTGCAAATAGGAGGAACATTAATTTTAAGCGGCACCGAAAACTACGAAGGTGGCACTTATGTAAAAGCCGGCACACTAATTGTGGCTTCTGCTTTGGGGCTTCCAGATGGGTCTGGCTTAACAGCTGGCTCGGTCGCGGTTATGATGTTTGATCCGTCGCAGGCTGCTTCGGTTGGAACGTCTACCGTTCCCGAACCGTCAACAATAGTCCTGCTAATTTACGGATTGATTGCCGGCGCGCTGTTATTTCGCTCGTTCTCCAAGGTGTGAACCCATTCCATTTTAGAATCCTCAAGGGTTCTTTTTTTATCCTCTTGCTTTGCACAAAAATTAACATATAATTAAAAAAAGGTCGCGCAATTAAAATAATAAAATCAATATGACAAAAAAAATAATTATCGCCGCAGCTTCTGCGGCACTGGTTGGCGCATTTGCAATGACCGCATTTGCACAAACGACTTCGCCATCTGCAACTTCAACAACTGCAAACGTAACAACTAAAATTGCCTGCGTCGGAACAGCGGTTGCAACAAGAGAAGCTTCAATAGATTCAGCAATGATAACATATACCGCTTCCATAAATTCCGCCTACAGCGTAAGAGCATCGGCATTAAAATCGGCATACCAGCAGACAACCGCCTCGGCAGTGAAAAGCGCAGTAAAATCGGCATGGTCAACATTCAGTTCATCAACAAAAGCTACGCGCAAAACATGGAACACCGCAAGAAACAGCGCATGGTCAACATTTAGAACAGCGGCAGTTGCCTGCAAGGCGCCAGCTGGTCTAAGCGATTCGGCAAACGTTGCCAACGAAATGGCTGGACAATAAAAATTGTGATATAATAAATTAATATAATTAATTTTTATTAATTTAATTTATGGCAAACAAAAAAGAAATTTCAACTTTGGTTGGAATAGTAATTATAGTTGCTGTTTCGGTGTTTCTTTTTGCGGGAGCTTATGCGTATCAATATGTTGCTGTTAGTAATGCAGACAGCTTATTGCAAGCCAGTTTACAAACCCAAGTGCACGGAGCTTTTAATCATAAATAACAAACTACAAAAAAACCCGAGAAATTAATCTCGGGTTTTTTGTTTATAAATTATTTATTTTTAATATATATGCAAGTTGCCGGTAAACATTTGGCCGCCCGTAAACCAGTATGCTCTTGATTTTGGCGCGGCTCCGGAAAACACCCAATTGGTATTGTTGGTATTATTTGCTCCGTTGGTGGTGTCGTAAATGGGAATGCCAGTTGCGTTACTGTATGCAACATCGGTGTTGGCGGCAGTAGCGGTGCCGTAAACAACATGGAAAGTTAACACCGAAGTTCCAGAAGACGGAGCAAAAGAAACATAGTTTAAGCTGGCGGTGTCTCCAACATTAATTTGCCATGGAGCTGTCCACCTAAAATTTAATTTATGGCCATTTGTTCCGGTTAAAGTTAAGTGCTGACCCACTGTTAAATTTGTTGCGTTCATGGTGCCAGTTACGCTTCCACCTATTCCACCACCGTACAGATCACATATTAACAAAAATATGGGATAATGTCAATAGAAATTTTATTTTTATTTCGCCGCAGCGCCAATTAAAACTTGCAAAAATTTCTCCAGCTCTGCTTGCGCATGCGTCTGGTCTTTAACGGCAATTAAATTTTCCCACTCGTCAAAAATTTTTTTATTGTTAAGACTTCTCACTGCATTTTCAAGCTTTAGCCTATCCTCAAAAGAAACTACACTATTTGCGGTGATAACTTTTGAAACAAAAAGACTGGTAAAAGATAAAATATTTTCGCGATTTTTCTCTTTCGCCATTTCCAAGCTGAGCTTTTTGTTTGCCAAAAACCAGCTACCTGAAAAAAACAAAGTGCAGAGAATTAATAAAACAACTATAACTATTGCGGTGATTTTTGAGGTTGCCATAATGATGGTAATTTAATTAATTTATTTTTGAAAAGCGTTGATCCAATTAAAATTAACAACAGCAAAATGGCAATGCTTTGCCAGCTAACTAAATCGCTCCAGAAAAATTTCCGCGTAAGACCAATATTTACATTTACGCTATTTCTATTGTCAACATTAAACGAAGCGCTTTTATAGGAGGAATACAAGTTAGAACTGATTGAAATATAATATTTTCCTGGCGGCACCAAAAATGAATAAATGCCGGTTGTGTCGGTTATTTGAGGATTTTCCTGGCGGTAATTTTTTGCCGGCCACAATTCATATTTTTGAGTGGTTGGATTTAACCAATAAAGCGAGACAACCGCTCCCGAAATTCTCACTTCACCGGCGGCCGTGTTTGCAAAAACATACCCTTCGGGGTCGACAACAGTAACCATGTTCAATGTTATCGGCGCAAGGGACTTTTCTTTATAGTTTATAACAGTACTAATTTGGTAGTTTCCCCCAATTAGCGGAGCTTGAATGTCGGCTGTGTAGATGCCGTCGTCGTTTGGGTCTGTATATTGAAATTCGTTCAAAACAATGTTTTGCTGGGGGGCGTTCTGCGAATCCAAATCTGCAATAGCCAGCGATAGAGCAGCCATATAGGGGTCTTTAATTTTGGCGCTATTGTCGCGCGCTGTCTGATTTAATTTTGATTTATAAACAACATATCCAATTATGCTGTCTGGAGTTGCTTTTGGTTTTACAACCAGTTCAAGATTTTGCCCGGAAATTGCATTCATTCTTTGTTGCAACTGATTATTTTGGTCAATTGTCAAAACAGTATTTAAATCAAGCAAACCTTCGCCAGACCTGGCAAAAATAACTTCACTTGGTATGTTTTGTTTTTCTTGCGGAGTTAAATCGGTTAAGGGAGTGTTGTTTTGCGACACATTAGTTAAATTTGCCCGAGGAATTGTTGTTTCGGTCAAAGTTGGCAAAATTAATTGTGCCGATTTTATTTTTGGAATGTCGCTGACTCCATTGATGCCCAATGTTTTTAAAGTTTGATCAAGCTGCGGAAATTTTACAACCATGTCGCTGAATTCTCTTGGCAATGGATTATTTGCAAAGTTACTGATTGGCTCGGCCAAAACTTGGGCCCATGGACTCTGAAAAGCCAACTGCGGTTGTTTTGGAACAGAATTTTCAATTGGAGGATATTCAATTTTTTCCCCAACAGAAGGCGTCGCATTTAATAAATCCTGGATGCTTTTAATTTGGCCTGCAATGCCGTTTAATGTGTTTTGATATGTGTCTTGCGCATTTTGGGTTAAAGTATCAATTCTGTCTGGAATCGAGGTGCTTGCTTTTAATTTTATGCTTTGTGAAACCACTTGCGAAGCCTGCCCGGTTGTATCTAAAAATTTTACGTAAATTGTTTTCTGACCGTTTCCGTCTGAAAGCGTAAAACTT
>Ga0114951_10005014_pt1 | contig 12463 bp, 24 predicted proteins | sample AM7aDNAmetaG_FD_88677 | JGI IMG/M metagenome (GOLD analysis project Ga0114951, IMG submission 88677) | Freshwater microbial communities from Finland to study Microbial Dark Matter (Phase II) - AM7a DNA metaG | ecosystem: Environmental > Aquatic > Freshwater > Lake | place: Finland: Lake Alinen... | reverse complement strand
TTTATCCATGCTCTAACTCCCTTTCAATTTTCTGTTTCAAATATGCTTCGATCAAGTTGTAAAACTCAATACCCACAGTAAGAATTTCCGTAGCACGAATCGCGCGAATCAGCTCGTCGGACAAATTAGAATCAGCGATAGCCTCAAAAACATCATTGTCAGTAATATATTTCAAGTTTTGCGTTAACTCAGACTCAATCCTTTCCTCTTTAGATATTTGCAGATTTTTTTCGGCTTCATACCTGCGAAGATCGGAGGCTATAAAATCGAGTTGATTGCGGGTGAGTTGGGTCATGCCGATTCCTTTTTATGCATCGCAATAAACATTTTAATTACTCCTATATTGTTTAGCTTGAGTAGCCTGGTTGATCACCGTGAAACCACTGTAAGCTATCTTTCAAAACAATGCAAGAACTTTTTTAACTTTGCGTACTTATATTTTTTGGTGTAAGATTATTTTATGGAAAAAACAACAGATTTACCAAGCGGCAGAATTATAGATTTGATGGGTGGACCATCCGAGGTTGCCAAAATGTGCAACGTCAGCCCCCAAGCAGTCAGTCAATGGCGAATGAATGGAATCCCTAAAGGGCAGCTAGTCATATTGGCTGCGCGATTAGAACGGGCAACAGGTTTTTTAATTACTCGGAAGTCGATGTTTAATGATTACGCTGATATTTGGCCTGAGCTTGCACCTAAACAAATATTCAAGTATACTTACATTGTCTGATCTGTCAGACCGCCTTGCCCGCCGGGATAACCAAGACACTCGGGCGAGGGGAAAGCAAGCGATGAGGGAAAGGTTGAGAGCTTGCTGGGGTGGCGAAGGTCAGAGCCCCTATCCGAAAGTCTGCCGGGTAAACGTGGCTCCGAAGGGCATCGTTTTGAAGGAACTCAGGGAAGGCTGGGTTCCGTCCACCAAAGGGCATCCGGCATGAAGGACTATATAGGTTACTTAATAATAGGTTGTTTATTGTCTACTTGACTATGACGTTTGTGTTGGGCGTATCCAGCAATTAACCATTCGGGAGCATAAAAAATGAGTGATTTAGACCATGTTCGATTTTTTGGCGACAAAATTACGCCTAATTATGTTGAATTTGCCGATGCCGATGGTATTTGGGTTCGGTTTTACGATGTACCTAAAATTGGTTTGGCTGTGCCTCAGCACTCCCACCTCCATGATCACGTTACTTTGTTATGCCGCGGATCAGTCAGAGCCTACAAAAACGACATGATTTTGGGAAACTTTACCGCTCCTGCGATGATCACCATCCCAGCAGGGGATAAGCATTTGTTTGTGGCATTATCGGATGATGTTTTGCTTGCATGTGTGCATAACATGAAAGGCCGCGAGGAACTTCTAGAGCCAGAGATCATGGAGGAATACCAGATTGTTTGAGGAATTCTGGGCGCAATACGCACGCAAAGTTGCTAAACGTGTCGCACATAAGGCTTGGAACAGGCTGGCATTGCACGAACAGGTTGCGGTGCTGGATACAATCCAGAACCATTGCGAGTATTGGAAGCTTAAAGAAACCACGTTGGAATTCATACCGCACCCCGCGACTTGGTTGAATCAAGGAAGATGGGAAGATGAACTAGACCTTACACCTAAACAGAAAAAACCGCCTATTCCTTGGTATTCAACTGAACAGCTAACTTTGGACAAAGGCCATGAACTTGGACTTATTCCCCGACCAGGAGAAACCATGCCAGAGTACCGTCAAAGATTATCGAAATCCATCAGCGGAACAGCTGCAAGCCCACAAACACCACCAGTACAAGTGCTTGATCAGGTGGTTACTAGCCAAACGCGCAAAGGAGAGTTCCCGAGACTTTCTGATTTATTTAAGAGAAACATTCCCACATCATGAGATGGAAGTAAAAAAACAATGGGAAAAAGGAAACAGGGGGGTATGGGGTGACTGGCGATAGTTTTATCTTACTGAACGACCTACAACGCTCCAAAGCCATTATTGCGATTAAAACTGCACCAGATGGTTATATTTGTACGATTAAAGAAGCAACCCGATCTTTAGAGCAAAATGCAAAGCTTTGGCCTCTATTGCATGAAGTTGCGGAACAGGTCGATTGGTATGGCGAGAAATTAACCGCCGAAGATTGGAAAGATATATTTACCGCCAGTTTGCGTAAGTCGAAAGTTGTACCTAATTTAGATAGCACGGGGTTTGTGATTTTAGGGCAAAGCACTAGCCGATTAACTAAAAGTGAATTCTCTGGCTTAATTGAACTCATTATGGCGTTTGGCGCAGAAAAAGGGGTTCAATTTGCGGAAGATTGAAAGCACATATATGGGTAAGGTTGCAGACCTTGGTTGTATGGTTTGCAAGGTGCTTTTTAGCCGCTTTGAACCTGCCGAGGTGCATCACATTAGGGAAGGGCAGGGAATGGCTCAAAGAGCCTCAAATTGGCTTGTAGTGCCATTATGTACTAGCTGTCACAGAGGCCATCAAGGATTGCATGGGGATCGAAGCTTAATGCGAATTGCCAAGCTAGAAGAATTGGATTTGTTAGCCCTGACCATTGAGGCGTTAAATGCGAATTGATTTGCCGCTACCGCCCAGCGTGAATCATTATTGGGGGCAAAGTGGGGTATGTAAGTATTTAAGCAAGGAAGCGAAGGATTTTAGGTTATTGCTGCATCTGGCCTGTAAATTCCAGGACGTGCCTAATTATGGCGATGCAAAACTATCTATTATTGTTATTATTCATCCCAAGAACAATAATCGGCAGGATTTAGATAATCGGATCAAGCCTTTATTTGATGCCTTAACCTGTGCTGGAGTATATGACGATGACAGCCAGATTGATTATTTTATGGTCAAGCGTGGGGAAGTGATGCGAGATGGAAAGTGTGTTGTTTACATTAACAAAATGGGTGACAATGAAGATGCGATTTCGCAAATTACCTTCTAGCTAAAGGAAAAATTATGGGTTATTATCACAAAGAAATGGAGCCGAAAAAGGCTACAGCATCAGACAGAACGGGCGAAAAGCGCGTTCACGTTTCAAAAGTTGACAAAGAATACGGTGGCGAGCCTTCAACAACAGGCGCAAAACCACCTAAAGGCGCAACTGCCTCAGACATCAGCGGCGAGCGTAAAGCTCCTATTGCTGGTGGCGTTGGCATGGGTAAAGCCGATGGTTTAGGCCTTCGTGATGAATCCCACATGGGTCACCATGATGGTCGTTTGGGCGAGATGAAAGGCCACATGGGCGAAAAAACCATCTATGAGCATGAGCGTCATCCCCACGATCAGGACGGGATGTAAGATGAGTATCCCGGTAGTTCGTGGCTACCGAGATACTCTAACCAAACAATCGGAGGGTGATTGAGTGGATGAAATCTATATTACTGGAACCTGTAAAAGTTGTATTTATTGGTTCGGGGGAATTCCAGTAGGCGAGTGCCATCGTTATCCAAAACCTTATCCCTGCCACCAGAATCATTGGTGCGGGGAACAGGTCGAAGATGCGAGCAAAGTTGTGCCAAAAATGTCAATTGACACGCTTCCGGTCATTATTCCAAAACCCAAACGAGGGAGACCGAAGAAAGATGTTGCGACCATTTAGAGACTTTATTGTTGTCAAGCCCATTGAGCGCGTCAAATCTGACGTGATTGCGGTGGTCATGTCCGAAGAACCCAACCAGGGCGAAGTGGTGGCTGCGGGGCCGGGGCATTACAACGACAAAAACGTATTTATTCCCAATCCTATTAAACCCGGTCAAAAGGTTCATTTTGGCACTGTGGGCAAAGACGAGTATTTGAAATACCGCCCTTTTCACGAAAATGGTGAAAAGTTTCTTATAATGTCTTGGAAAGACGTTTGTTTTATTGAGGAAAACGAAAATGCCGCTTAAAAAATCCACCAGCGAGAAAGCATTTAAGGAAAACATTAAAACCGAGGTGAAAGCCGGAAAACCTGTTAAACAGGCCGTTGCGATTGCCTATTCCGAACAACGTGCAGCTAAGAAGGCGAAAAAGAAATGACGCCACAGCAAATTGCGACTTTGCAGGACAACATCAACAGTTTGGTGCAAATGTTGGTGGCTGATGTCTATGGTCAAGGCACTCCTGCCTATGATCAGGCCATGCAAGCCTATACAAACTTTGCAACCGCTGTCCGACAAAACCCCCAAGCCCAAGCCCAGCTCGATGAAGCCGAGGCTAATAACGATTCTATGGTGAACGAATGATTAACTTACAACACGACATTGCTGAGATCGATGTAATCCTAAAGCACCTAGCTAAAGGAACTTACGAGGAAGTGGCGTTTTTGATCCACAAGATCCAAAGCCAAGCCTTGCCGCAGCACGAAGCAAACAAGGCCGCTGAAACACCCGCAGTTGAGGGTGAAGTGGTTCAAGGACAATAACATGTCACATGATAAGCCCATTCCCCATAAAACGACTGGTAAAGGCAAAACCTATAACCTTACGGAAAAGGGGGCGGGGCTTACCGCTGAAGGGCGTAAGGAATACAACGCCAAGAACAAATCAAACCTAAAGCCGCCAGCGCCTAATCCTAAGACAAAAAAAGACGAAGGCCGCAAGAAATCTTTCTGTTCGAGAATGGAAGGGGTGGTTAAAAAAGCTAAAGGCCCAGCAGAACGCGCTAAGGCCTCATTAAAGAACTGGAACTGTTAATCATGGCTAAACCCGGACTATATGCAAACATTCACGCGAAACAAGACCGTATCAAACGCGAGAAAGCAGCTGGCGAACCAGTAGAGAAAATGAGGAAGCCCGGAACAAAGGGTGCGCCTACCGCAGCAGCGTTTAATCAATCAGCAAAGACAGCGAAAAAGAAATAATCAAAACAATTACTTGGGAATTAAATTAAATGTCAATTCGAGGTGCGCCGGAAGGAAATCATAATGCAGCAAAAGGCAGGATGTTTTATGCCGAGCTGCGGAAGGTTTTTGTCCAGAACCCGGAACGCCTACGCAAGGTTGCGGAAGGTTTGATACAAGCGGCCGAGGATCGAGAGCCATGGGCGGTTAAAGAACTAATGGATCGCATGGATGGCAAACCTGTTCAAGTAAACCAGTTAGAGAATACAGACGGAACGCCATTAACTGGGATCATGGTGACATTTGTAAATTCGTCAGCGGAAGACGATGGAAAGTGATGTTCAGTCGGCGATAGCAAACGCCGAGTTTCCCACCAAGCTTCAATGTCTATTCAAACCCAATTTCAATCGCTACCGCATTATGTACGGTGGGCGAGGCGGGGCGAAGTCGTGGGGAATTGCCAGAGCGTTACTAATCAAGGCCGCACAAAGACCGCTCAGGATTATGTGTGCGCGTGAATTGCAGCGATCCATCAAGGATTCTGTCCACAAGCTACTGTCCGATCAGATCGACAAAATGGGCTTGAACTCCTTTTACGAGATCACCCAAGACGCGATTCGTGGGGCGAATGGATCTGAGTTCTTGTTTGTTGGCCTTAAGAACAACGTCACCAGCGTTAAGTCTATCGAGGGTGTGGATATTTGTTGGGTAGAGGAAGCCGCCAACGTCAGCCGCAATTCGTGGAATGTTCTAATCCCGACCATTCGAAAAGAAGGCTCGGAGATATGGATCAGCTTCAACCCCGAACTGGAATCAGACGAGACCTATCAGCGGTTTGTTCTTAACCCGCCCGAAAACGCCATCGTTCAGAAGGTAAACTGGTCGGATAACCCTTGGTTCCCTGAAACCTTGCGCCTGGAGATGATGACACTCAAAGGCCGCGACATTGAGCAGTATTACAACGTGTGGGAAGGTTTATGCCGTCAGACCGTCGATGGGGCTATTTTCGCCAAGGAAATGCAACTGGCAGAGCTTGATGGGCGAATTACCCGCGTTCCGTATGATCCTACTAAGCCCGTTCACGCCATTTTTGATTTGGGATGGTCCGATCAAACCGCTATTTGGTTCCTGCAATTTGTGGGCATGGAAACGCGCCTGATCCGATACATTGAAGATAGCCAGCAGACGATTAGTTACTATTTAGCCAAAATGCAGACGTTCGGCTATATATACGACACGCTATGGTTGCCACATGATGCTGAGAATAAGACCTTGGCAGCCAATGGCAGATCAATCGAAGAAATAGTAAGGAATTCGGGATTTAAGACCAGAATTATCCCAAAAACGCCAATACTAGACAGCATTAACGCAGCGCGTACAATATTCAGTAATTGCTGGTTTGACCGTGAGCATTGCCATGATGGACTGCAATGTTTGAGGCATTATCGCTATGAAGTCGATCCCGACACCGGAGCGTTTAGCAAGAATCCGCTACATGATGGATTCAGTCATGGCGCGGATGCGTTTCGCTATATTGGTTTAATGATTCACGAACCCAAGCAGCCGCGAGCCAAGCGGCCTAGTTATCAAATGCCAGCGAGTTGGATGAACTAATGGATATTGAAACAAACGAAGATGATTACGATCCGAGAATCCAGCAAGCGATGGATTTCCTCAACTGGTGTCAAGAAGCGGAATCAACCAACCGCTCAGAGGCCGCTGAGGATCTAAAGTTTGCCGCTGGTGATCAATGGCCTGTCGAGATCCAAAACAGCCGCAACCTTGAAGCTAGACCCTGCCTAACCATCAATAAGATGGATGCCTACGTTCGTCAGATCACGAACCAGCAGCGGCAGCAGCGGCCTCGCATGAAGGCGCACGGCATGAATGATCAATCGGATGAAAAGATTGCCGAGATCATCACAGGTATTTGCCGCCACATTGAATTGAACTCAAACGCCGATTCAGCCTATGACACCGCCTTTGACTTCGCGGTAAGGATGGGATGGGGTTATATCCGGTTAAGAACCGATTACGCGCATGAAGATAGTTTTGATCAAGAAATCTTTATTGATGCTGTCCATAATCCTTTTACAGTCTATTTTGATCCGAATTCCACCATGCCGGATGGCTCTGATGCCGAGTTCTGCCTGATCACTGAGGTAATCTCAAAGAAAGTATTCCGCAAAATGTACCCCGATGCGGAAGAAACCAGCTTCACCCTGCGCGGAACGGGTGACAGTAACGCCGAATGGGTAACCCGCGAAGATATTAGAATTGCCGAGTATTACTACACTAAGCGCACCGAGAGCACCTTATATTTACTTTCTGACGGCACAAAGGTTTGGAAAGAGGAATATAAAGAGCGTGATGGCGTAATGATCCTAGATGAGCGCAAATCGCTCAGAAAGACAATCCATTGGTGCAAATTGACGGCGATGGAGATTTTGGAAGAACGGGACATCCCAGGCAGATATATCCCTGTTATTCCGGTTTTTGGTCAAGAGCTAAATGTTGAAGGCAAGCGCAAGCGGTTCGGATTGGTGCGTCAGGCCAAAGACCCACAGCGGATGTATAACTTTTGGCAAACCGCTATTACTGAAAGCATTGCACTCGCACCCAAAGCTAAATGGATTCTGGCTGAAGGTCAGGACGAAGGGCATGAGGAAGAATGGGCGCAAGCTAACGTAAAGGCTTTCCCTGTTCTGCGGTACAAGCAAAAAGACATCGATGGCACTCCTGCGCCACCTCCACAACGCTTGCAGCCAGAACCGCCTCCCGCTGGAGTAATGGCTGCAGCCGCCACAATTCAGCAGGATTTGCAGTCCGTTGTCGGTATTTATGATCCAAGCCAGTTACCCACAGGCAACATCAGCGGGAAAGCCTTGCAAGGTCAGCAAATGCAAGTCGATATGGTGAATTATAACTATTACGACAACCTGACCCGCTCAATCCGGCAAGTTGGCAAGATCGTATTGCAATGGATTCCCAAGATATACGACACCCAACGGGTGATGCGGATTATTGGCGATGATGGCAAGCATGAATTAGTCACATTGAACCAACGAGTTCAAGACGCGCAGGGCGTGGCGCAAATCCTTAATGACGTCACGGTAGGCGAATATGACGTGGTGATGGAAACCGGACCTGGCTACAACTCCAAGCGTCAGGAAGCGGTGGATGCGATGTTGCCGTTGCTGTCAGCCAATCAAGAACTGTTTAACGTGGCGGGTGATTTGGTATTTAGAAACATGGACTTCCCCGGCGCAGAAACGATTGCAGACCGCCTAGCAGCCGCTAATCCGCTTGCACAGATCAATCCCAAGTCAGACGTTCCCCCGCAAGTTCAGATGCAACTGGCGCAATCACAACAGCAATTACAGGCATTGCAGCAGCAATTACAGCAAATGCAGTTGGCGATGAAACAGCGTCAGGACATTGAGCAAGTTAAACAGGATGCCGAGACCAAGCGCGAATTGATGCGTCAGACCGCCAAAGCGCATAACACCGTGATCAATGCGGAAACAAAGGCGCATGACGTGGCAACAAGAGCAATTACCTCGCAGAACGTAGAAGAAATTAAGGCCGTGGCTGCAATGCTTATGAAACACATGGACACAACAGAACTGGAAGCAGAGATCCAGAAACGCAACACCGAGCAGTACCAGCACGAAGCCCAAACTTACCAAGCAATTAACCCAACCGGAGGACAATAAAATGCCCACAGTAACAAGTGCAAACCGCGAAGAATTTATTGAAAAAGAACTGGCAAAAAAATCAGGCACTCCAATGTCTAAAAGAACTGCACCTATTCACATGGGTAATTGGATGAAAAAATATGAACAAAATGAAGATAAAAATTATCATTCAGAAAATGTAGTGCGTTTAGCTAATTTAGTTGGTCATCTTCCGGACCATGAAGAAGCAATGGAAATTATGAAACGTCATCATGCTAGTGATGAAGGAATTTCAGAAAAAGACTACAAAAGACGTATGGAAATACATAAAAAACATTGGCCTAAAGCTGAATCTATGCACAAAGAATGGCAAAAAACTGAATAAGTTGTCGTAATTATTTGTTTTGTATATCATTAGCCTACCAGTTGGATAACTGGGATAATTCTTGAGGTTTTCTCATGTCCGAAGCGCAATCAGTAGTAACTAGTGACAATGCAGCCGAATTTTATGCTAACAAATTGGACTTAGCGGATGAACCCGTGGCAACCGAGGCCGTAGAAGCGGAGCCGGAACACGATCAAACGAGTGAACCAGAGGCAGAATCGGCAGAACAGCCACCAGTAAAGCAAGCCAATCCAAAGTTGGAGAGGCGGTTTTCTGAGATAACCAAGCAACGAGAGATGGCCCGACAGGAAGCAGAGCGGGAGCGTCAGGCGAGAATGGAACTCGAAGAAAGAGTTCGGGAAATGGAAGCTAAACTCAATCCGCAGCCGCAAGTTGTGGACGAGGAAGAAGAACCAAGACCCGACCAATTCCGCGATGCCTATGAGTATGCCAAGGCATTAGCCGAATTTTCCGCTGAAAAAGCTTTGAGAGAGCGTGATAAGCAGGAAGCCGAAAGGCGCAGTCAGGAAGAACGAAACAAGGTCGTTGAAGCGTGGCAAAAGCGCATTAACGATATTAAAACCGAACTTCCAGACTTTGATGACATGATCGGATCAGCAGATGTTGTGATTTCCGACCAAGTGCGAGATGCGATTTTAGAGAGCGATGTTGGCCCTCGAATTGCATACCATCTGGCTGAGAATCCCGACTTGGCAGAAAAGATTAAAAACATGTCGATTTCTGCGGCATTGCGTGAGATTGGAAAGCTTGAAGCGAGATTTGAGCGCAAGGCTGCGCCCGAGGAACGCCCGGTGGCTACTAAGTCGAAAGCTCCAGCGCCTATTAGTCCGCTGAAAGGTACTGGAACGGTTTCCGATCTAATGGACCCTGACAAAATGTCTTACGCACAATGGAAGGCAGCCAGAAAGAACGGGAAAATACGTTAAACCCAATTTTAAGGAATTATCATGGCAAACCAGCTATTAACGATCTCAAAGATCACCAACGAGGCCTTAATGGTCCTCGAAAACGAATTAACCTTTACCTCTGAAGTTGACCGCAACTATGACGATCAATTCGCCGTTGTTGGCGCAAAGATCGGTAATACCGTAAACGTACGCCGTCCTGGTCGTTTTATCGGTACAACTGGCCCCGCTTTGAACGTTGAAGATTTTAACGAGACAAGCGTTCCTGTAACCCTATCCACTCAGTTCCACGTTGATACTCAGTTCACCACCCAAGACTTAGCCTTGTCCTTGGATATGTTCTCAGATCGCGTCTTGAAGCCCGCAGTAGCAGCCGTGGCTAACAAGATCGACCGTGACGGCTTGATCGTTGCTAAAAACAACACAGGCAACATCGTAGGCGTGGCTGGAACCCCTCCCACCGGATTGATCACCTACCTAACCGCTGGTGCTTATTTGGATTCTGAAGGTGCACCCCGCGATGGACGCCGTTCCTGCATCATTGAGCCATTCACCGCTGCAACCATCGTTGACAGCTTAAAAGGCTTGTTTGTGCCTCAAGAAGCGATTGGCGAGCAATACCGCAAAGGATTGATGGGCCGCGATTCCGCTGGTATGAACTGGAAAATGGATCAGAACGTGGTTACTCAGACTTTTGGTTCTTATTCTGGCGTGAGCTTGCAGACCAACACCACAACCTTTACTGGTTCTTTGACCTCCGGCTGGGCATATTCCTCGAATATCACCATTGCAACAGGTTCTTCTACCGCTACCTTGAACCAAGGCGATGTGATTCAAATTGCAGGTGTTTACGCTACTAACCCCCAAAACCGTCAGGCTTATGGTTCCGGCAAACTACGCAATTTCGTAGTGCAAAGCACCGTAACTTGCGGAACAGGTGGTGCAACTGTAACCGTGGTTCCTGCAATCATTACCGCTGGTCAGTTCCAGAACTCCGTTATCATCGGTTCGACTTCTACCACCGCAGTTGTTACTCCTTTCAACAACACAGGTGCTACCAGCCCCCAAAACATCATCATGCATCGCAATGCGTTCACGATGGCGTGTGCTGACCTTGAGTTACCTGATGGCGTACATTTTGCTGGACGTGCAAGCGATAAAGAGATTGGCCTGTCAATGCGTGTGGTGCGTCAATACACGATTAACAACGATTCGATTCCAACCCGTGTTGACGTTTTATACGGCTGGGCTCCCTTGTACCCCGAACTTGCTTGCCGCGTTGCAGCTTAATTTAAGGAGAATTGAAAATGAGTAATCCCGGCCCAGCAATTACTAACAGCACTCACCCCCAAGGGCTGACGAGCCAACAAGCCAATCGTTTGTTGTTTGTGCAAAAAGGCTTATCAGTTTCCGCAGCGGGTGATACCGCCCTGCCCGTGACCAACAGCGCCAACTATTCTGTCCAACAGATCGTTGTAGCTAATGCAAACGTGTCTGGCGCAACCGTTGACGTTTCCGGTGTCAACTTTGGTTTGTATACCCAAACCAGCCAAAATGGTACTGGTATCAAAACCACCGCAGCATTGACAGGCGTTACCAGCGAGACCGTTGTGAGCGTCATCACCCCCACAACGACTGCACTTCAATCTGCACAAACCTTATATGCAAACATTGCGGGAACTCCTGTTGCTGGAGCCACCGTTGATTTGTATGTGTTTGGATATGATTTATCGCCCACCCTGTTAGATCCGGGCAGCGCACAGTAAGAAAAAAAGGGGGGTGAATAACCCCTCTTTTTGTTTTTGTCGGATAATCAAACTTTACGAGGAAAACACCATGTCATCCACAACAGTTGCCCGTGGCAATGCCCACGAAACATTCTATATTGGCCCTACCCTTACCCCCGCAGCACTCACCACTGCTTCGGTATCATCATTGCAAACCTTTGCGATTCCCGGTTTGTTGGCAAGTGATTTAGCCATGTTGATGCAGTTCAACGGAAACCAAACATCTAATATTGCAGTCACTAATGTTGACGTTGCATCTGCCAACAACCTGACCATGCAATTCCAGAACATTTCTGGCGCAGCAACCGCGATTACCCCCGCTTCCGGCACTTATGTGTTTCAAATTGTTCGGTCAGAAGGTTCATTACCTACCAACGCGGCGTAACCCATCATGGCAAATACAAACGTATTGCGTCAGGCAGGACAAACCGTAGGATTGAGCGTAACGGCAAGCTCTAATGCGTCTACCACGATTGCGGCATACACCAACGATCAAGTGAATTTCACGAGCTTTTTGAATACGTCCACGAACCCCGTGGCTATTAAAATGAGTTCTGTAAACCCTTGCCCTGCGGCAGTATTCCCAACCGACAGTACGCCAGGAGATTTTGTATTGCCAGCATCGATGCAAACGCCGATTGTGTTGGCTACCCCAGCAGCACCGTATTACATGACAGCGATTGCTTTGGTATCTGGTCCTAGTTTGATTTATGCAACACCTGTAAACGATCAGTCGTAAAACCTTTCCGCAGGGTACAAAATGAGCAATTCAGCGGTAACGCAAACGATTAACATCGTTCCGGTGCAAGGTATCTTTCAAGATGAAACACAGAACTTTGCACTTGTTTCGTTAATCGGCCCTGCGGGAAC
>Ga0114951_10005010_pt1 | contig 12474 bp, 8 predicted proteins | sample AM7aDNAmetaG_FD_88677 | JGI IMG/M metagenome (GOLD analysis project Ga0114951, IMG submission 88677) | Freshwater microbial communities from Finland to study Microbial Dark Matter (Phase II) - AM7a DNA metaG | ecosystem: Environmental > Aquatic > Freshwater > Lake | place: Finland: Lake Alinen... | reverse complement strand
GGCCTCACCCGTGAGCTGGTTGGCAAACTCCAGCGTCTCCTCAATGATAGTATCCACATTGTCAGATCCGCGCACCATGGCATGTATCCTCAGAAATTCCCCAACCGGGAGGTCCGACAGGAAATTGGTATGCTGGGAGATCAGGGCGATCGGGTGTTTTTTTGGATCGAAGGTAAAATCCTCGCTTACGGGTTCGCCGTTAATAAGAACCTGCCTTCCTGAAGGTGTGTTCCTGTTTGCAAAAAGTTCGATGTCATTGATCAGTGTGGTTTTACCACACCCGGTAGGTCCGACGATACTGATAATATCGCCCATGTTCAAATCAAAACGGTCAACCAGTTCCTGGTCACCGTTTTTTCCGCATCCGCTGAGGATTGAAATCTGTTGTATTTCCATGCTGTTTATATTCCGTTTATTTGCTGCAAAATTAAGCCCCGGAGCAACACCTATAGCGGATCAACATATGAAACCCGGCATCATTTAAACTGTATTGTTCGTACACGAAAACTGCATTATTTCATAAATCCTTATGATTTTTGTAAACTTTTAATAGCTACTTTTGAAGAAAATTCACCATGATCAGCAATACACTTCGCTCGAAGATCTACAATTGCGACCAATGTCTTTTCAAGCTGATTAGCTGCCAATACATTAAACCGGAGGAGTTTGACAAACTTCAGAAAAGGTCAACGCAACTGTTATTCCGGAAAGGTGAAGCGATCCTGAAACAGGAAGCCAGCGCAACCCATTTAGTGTTTCTCCAGAAAGGGATCGTGAAGTTCTTTTATGAAGACGAAAAGGGAAAAAACCTGATCCTCACCATCACCAAATCACCCTCGCTCATCGGGGGGGCCAATATTTTCAATGAAGGGTTGAACCTGTTTTCTGTTTATGCCGTGGAAGACTGTGAAGTATGCATGATCGACATGATGATGCTGAAAGAGATCGCAATGGCCAACAACCTGTTCCTTATGAAACTCCTTGAACTGGTAACCGGGATGTTCAAGACCTCGATCATGAATTTCATCAACCTGGCGCACAAACAGGTGAACGGAAGGATCGCAGACATCCTGCTTTTTCTTTCCGGAACGGTTTATTCAAGCCCGAATTTCACACTGACCCTTTCCCGCAAGGAACTATCTGAATTTGCAGGCTGTTCAACAGAGAATGTCATCCACACCCTATCAAAATTCAACAGGGAAGGGATCATTGTTGTGAAAGGAAAATCCATAGAGATACGCGACTTTGAGCGTCTTGAAAAGATCAGCAAGGTTGGCTGATCATTCGGGTATACCTACCGTTTTACAAATCTTATTACGGATTCCTTACAGGCGCCGCTCAGCCTGAGGAAATACACGCCGCTCTTCAACTCAGAGATATTCACATTAGCAGCCGCTTGTTCGGGGATCTTACCCTGCATTAAAGTTTCTCCCCTCATATCAAGAAGTTCAAAGGATCTCAGCCTGTGGTCGGGGTCATAAATATGCAGAAGGTTTTCTGCCGGGTTCGGATAAACAAGGAAATGAAGAATCTCATTTTCACTGATGGCTCCCGGGATGTGCTCATGAGCTTTGAAAAGCTCTATTCCGAAACCTGTGCCAAGATTTCGGGTATATTGCTTGTGCAGTGAATCGTTCCAATGCTCATGAACCCCCAGGGAAGCGATCAGGACACCGTCATTATCAGGGTCATAAACGATATTATCCGGCCATAGAGAGGAATCTGCCGCCTGGTGAAGGTAATCATCCACTCCATACCAGTTTGGCCGGCTTGTTGCAAGCGTTGGTCCGTTATACTCCGTACGTAAAAAATCATGACAAACCGATTCAATAGCAACCGGATCCAGCGACATGAAGAGGGAGGAACACCAGTTATTTGAAAATGGAAGTGAAGTCCATTTCTTCGGCACTGCCTGGGCTTCATCCGAAGGATAGAGTCCATCGACTATGATCAGGAGATTTTTTCCACTCAGCAGTTTATGCATCATGATATCCGTCTGCACCCTGTATAGTCCGTAACCCAGCCGGACAGGATCATCGGCATTGTCCATCAAACCCTTGTGCATATGCATGGCCCATTCACGCGTGAAGGAACCAAAGTGGTTCTTGGCTGCAAGGGTTATCCCGGCCACGGCATGTGCTTTCATGGCAGGGATGTTGATCAGGTAAGTCATTTCATCAAAAATGGTGAAGAGTTTATCCGTGACTGCATCCGGCATGACTGTCCCATGATCTGAAAAAAAGACTTTGTCAGCTGCACTGATAACAACAGGAGTTCTGCCCAGGGAAACAACCGGAATTTCAGGATGGATGAGGTTGTTTCCAAAAACATGAACCCCCGGAAATTCATTATGCCACATGTCGAAGTTTTCCTTGTATACATTTCGTGCAGGATCTCCCACGTAGATCATATCCTCGGGTACACCCGCAAAATTGACAAGCTGCCTGAGCACTGACAGAACTACAAAAGGGTTGGTTTCAGAGGCAAAATCGTTGACCGAAAGGCTGTCAGTCCGGCCAAGGTCAGCATTGAAACGGTGTGAAGCCAGGCCGCGATAAGCGGTCGTTGCATTGATCTTGATAAATATCTTCTGGCCAGCCGAATAGCCGGAATTTCCGTTTCCATGAGTCTGGTTAAAGAACCTGAAGATCGTATCCCATGCCTTAGCGGGATCTGTCCTGCCGGTCAGTCCCCAAAGGCATCGCTCCATCATGCTGTCGAGTACTGCAGGATTGTTGTTCTTTGCCATGAACCAGGCATTATCCCCGGCATCAATGACACCATTCTCATTGGATGTATTGGTACAGTTTTCATTGGTAGCTGTCGGGTTCCACATCCATACCACCCTGCCCGGGAAAATCCCCTTTGCGACACCTATCGGCTGGTTTGGTGTAAAAAAACCCACACTGCCGGCACGGCTTCCGGCATTTGAAAGGCCCGGAAACCTGACAAAAGTGAGAAAGAAGAAAAAGAGGGCCCCACATAAAAACAAAGCTGCATTAAAATACCTGGAAGCAGAAAGATGCCTGCGAAACTGTCTGTATGTTGTCACAGACGCTGCTAGGCTTATCAGGTACAACACAAAACCAGACATAAAAGGCGCAGTGGCTCTCATGCAGGGATAGCCGGCCCTGCTTGGTTTTGGGATCACACGAATTAGAAACCATAGTGTTGCAAGTGCCCCCATGGTGTAAAAGACGAGCCTGGGCGAAATTTTCAGGTCCCTGAGCGATCCGATCAACCGCTGAAACCTTTTGGGCAAAAATGGAAGCGGGTTGTACATGCTGCTATATTTTTAAGTTCATAATCAGGAGTGGTCTGAAAGTGCTATAATTGTCATTTCAGTCTTTTTCCGGAATCATGTTCCTTTGGATGGTAATGAAAAGTAAAATGCTGCTCCGTTGCCGACCTCTCCTTCCGCCCATACCTCGCCCCCATGACGGTGAATAACCCGCTGTACAATTGCCAGCCCGACCCCTGTCCCTTCAAACTCTCTTGCACTGTGAAGCCGCTGGAATACCACAAACAGTTTATCACTGAACTTCATATCAAATCCGACCCCGTTATCCCTTATACAAAAGACACACTTTCCCTGCTCCTTTCTGCATGTCACTGATATTACTGCCTGTTCCTTTTTGGAACTGTATTTGACTGCATTTGAGATCAGGTTGATCCACACCTGCTTTAACATGGATGGATCCCCCAGCGCGTTGCAGATATCCGCTATGGTGAATTGAATCCTGTCATTGTCAAGAGAATCCGACATCTCCTCGTAAACCTTGTTGGCCATGGTTTTCATATTGATGACAGAATTTTGCATTTCAGTCCGGCTCAGCCGGGAAAAAGCCAGCAGGTCGTCGACCAGATGTTCCATCTGTTTTGCACTATCAAGGATAAGTGAGCAGTACTTTTTCCCATCCTCATCTAATTTTGGCGCATAGTCTTCCAACAGGATGTTTGTAAAGCCATTGATGCTCCTGATTGGGGCCCGAAGGTCATGGGATACAGAATATGAAAAAGCTTCAAGTTCCTGGTTTGCTGCCTGCAGCTGTATTGTTCGATCTGTTACTCGCTGCTCAAGTTCTTCATTAAACTTTTGAATTTCAGCTTCCGCCTTTTTACGCTGGGTAATGTCCCTGAAATACCAGACACGACCAAGGTACTTTCCGTCTTTCCCCGTCATGGGAGCAGAATACCTGTCAAAAAAACGTCCGTCCCTGAGGCTGACTTCATCCTGACTGATCTCATTCCTGTTGTCAAAAAGGAACCGAACCTTCCCGATGAATGACTCAGGATCAGCAACCTGAGAGGTTGTGAACCTCAGCACTGGCTCATCTTCACGGGCCTCGACAAGGTCCGGATGAATTCCCCATAACTCAACAAACCTATTATTGTAGGTTAGAATATGATTATTTTCATCGACAACGAGTATTCCATCGATCGATGCCTCCTGCTGAGTAGTAAGAAGGATATTCTGGAACTGTATATCTGCCTCGGCTTTCCTGCGTTCGGTAATTTCATTGCCCATTATCAGAAGGTAAGTTTTTTCTGCCAGTTCAACTTTCTTGACCGATATAAGCATGGTGCTTGTTTCCCCATTCTTTTTATTAATATCTACCTCAAAGTTGGAAACACTTCCGAGAATGTTGAGAATACCAACCATCTCTTTTCGCTGATCCGGGTGTTTCCATAAACTGATATCCTGAAAAGTATGTCCGATAACCTCAGCACGGTCATAGCCAGTAACATTCAGAAACGCTTCATTTACTGCCACCCATTTTCCGGTTGCTATATCCGTCAGGCTTACCGGGATCGGACTGGAACTAAATGTTGTTGAGAATAATGCTTCGCTGTCTCTGAGGGCAAGTTCCGCCTGCTTTCGCTCTGTTATGACATCAAAGACAGATACAAAAAATTCCAGTCCTGGGCTATAAACTGAAACAGAGAACCACATTTGGAGACCCTCTACGAAAATTTCAAATTTCTCGTGTTTTCCAGTCATTGAAACACGGGCATACCTCTCAAACAATTGGGGATCAGTAATCCGGATACCCGGAATTACTTCCGAAACATGTTTTCCTTTTACGTTTTTAAGCCCCGTAAGATCCCCGAAGGCATCATTTACTGAAATGTAGATCCAGTCCACGGGTACACCATCTTCAAAAATCATCTGGCAATATGCATACCCTTCTGCCATATGCTCAAACAGGCTGCGGTACCGCTCTTCACTTTCCCGAAGCGTCTGTTCGTCGCTTTTTCGATTTGAAATATCCTGCTGTGTCGCTACGCGGTAGAGCAAATTTCCATCTTCGTTGCGAACGCTGACAACATCCATCTGCACCTCATACCTGCCACCGTCCGGGCGAAGTTTTGTTGCCTCAAACTGAACGCTGCCTGTGCGATCTGCAATCTCCAGATATTGCTTTATCTGGCTTTGGTTACTTTCATCATATAAACTAAGTATGGGCATGGAAGTGATCTCATCGATTGTCGTGCCTTGTGCCCGGGCAAAAGCCGGATTGCAGGTAATAATTCTGTTTGTCTCCGGATGGCCGATCACAATCCCATGAGCACAATGCTCGAAAGCATCCGCCCATTGTCTCATTACACGTTCGGCTTCAATGTTGTCTAGGGCAAAGGAAATATCCAGCCCCATCTCCTCGAGGAGCCGGATCTCATCGGCTGAGTTGAAAAAGCCGGTCTCTCCCGATACAAAGGTCACCACACCAATTGTTTTACCATTCATCCGAAAGGGAACTGAGGCGGATGCATGGAAAGGAAAATCCCTGAGCTGAGGATGAAGGGCAGACACCTGCGTGTCCATCCTGATATCCTCACTTGTAATTACAGCGGATGTGATAATGGCCCTGACAGACAAGCCACCTTTTTGAAGGTCATTATTGATATTGGAATTTTCGAAAGGCCAATGCCGGATATCCAGTCCCCTCGCGGCAACAGGAATAATCTCCCCCGATTTCTCATCCAGGAGCCCGACCCATGAAAGGGTAAATTCACCATACTCAACAGCAACATCACAAATGGTCTGAAACAGTTCATCCCTTTCCTTTACCCGCACCACCATCTGGTTCACCTGGCTCAGGGTTGAATAAAGCCGCCTCATCTGTGCAAGCTGACGTTCAGCCTCTTTGCGAAGCGATATGTCATAGGACATAATCAGGACACCTATCGGTATGGGCTGTATGCTCAGGTTGAACCAGGCTTCTTTTCCGTCAGGATAAACAAAAAGGTTTTCCATCTGAACAGGCACACGGTTCTCAAGGCAACGCTTAATTTCAGAATACACATTGGTGGTCTCTATACCTGGCCAAATTTCCGGATATTTCTGACCCAAAAGTTCCTGGTTAGAACGTTGATTCTGTCGTTCAGCCGTTTTGTTCAGATAAATGTAATTCCAGTTAAAGTCCAGTACCTGGCAACCTTCCAGCAGATTGTCAAAGGTGAAGCGGAAGAATTCTTCAGACTCAATTTCCGGTGGTGTGGTACTGTCAGATTGTTTTTCTGCAACACCGTTTTTACTGTTACGCTTTGTACCCATGAGGAAAAATTAATTGGGTTAGAATCCGTTCCGGTTCATTTTCAAATTTAATAAAATAATATGAATCATGCTCTCTTTTATTCGAATACGATACATTATGAGTTTTACCCGAAGATTCAACCAGTAAGAATACAGGTCCACGCACAAACAATCAGGCGTTTAGCAGGGCTGAAACCCGGATATTTCTACATTTTTCTCTTATTTATTTGGAATAATTCTATCTGATAACTATTTTTGCCAAACAAATTAAATACATTTGAATATGAGTATGCTAAAGGAATTCAAGGAATTTGCCATGAAAGGCAATGTAGTCGACATGGCGGTTGGTATCATTATCGGAGCCGCATTCGGAAAGATCATCGCCTCCCTGGTGAGTGATGTCATCATGCCCCCGATAGGAGTTCTCATCGGCGGTTTAAGTTTTACCGACATCAAGATCATGATGAAGGATGCTGTTACTGATCCCGCGACAGGAAAAGTCATCAAGGAAGCAGTTGCTATTAAAATCGGAAATTTCATCCAGACACTGGTTGACTTTACCATTATCGCTTTTGCGATCTTTATGATGGTGAAAGGCATGAATAAAATCAGCAAGAAAAAGGAAGAAGCACCGGCTCCTCCCCCTGTACCCACAAAAGAGCAGGAATTGCTGGCTGAGATAAGGGACCTCCTTAAGAAATAGCGAAATAGCGAATATGTTTAACTCTAATCTGATAAAAATAATGAGAAAATTTACAATTTTTTGCTTTTGCCTGGTCATTTCAACTTTTGGTTTCGGACAGGACACCATCAGCAAACTGGCAAAAAACATGAAACATATTGAGGCAACTCCGGATACCGTGAAGCCCTGGAAATTAGGTGGATTTGGATCTCTTTCACTCAACCAGGCCTACTTCAGTAACTGGGCAGCCGGTGGTGAGAGTTCAATCGGTTTTACAGGGCTGATCAATTTTCATGCAGATTATAAAAAAGGCCACCATTCATGGACCAACAACCTGGACCTTACATATGGCTTCAACTTTAATGCGATCGGAAGTGCCCAGGAGCAGATGCGCAAAACGGATGACCGTATCGAATTCACAACCGTGTATGGCTACGGAATATCAAAGCATTGGGATTTCAGTGTTCTGGCCAATTTCAAGACACAGTTCGGGAAAGGATTTAATTACCCGGACGACAGCAACTACATTTCCAAATTTATGGCACCCGGGTATCTGATCGGCGGACTTGGTTTCTCCTGGAAACCGGCGGCTTCCTTCGGAGTGTTCATTTCCCCCCTCACTTCACGCTGTACCTTTGTCTCCGATGGAAAACTGGCGCATGATGCAGCCTTTGGAGTGGATTCAGGACAAAACTTCAAGTATGAACTGGGCGCTTATGTCCGTGCATCCCTGAACCAGGATCTTGCAAAAAACATAAACCTTACTTCGACGGTTGATTTTTACAGCAATTACCTTAAAAATTTCGGCAATATCGACGTGAACTGGTACCTGCTTCTTACTATGAAAGTAACGAAATGGTGGGCAACGACCATCTCTACCGCCCTCATTTATGATGATGACATCAACATCACAGACCTTAAAGGAAGAACAGGTCCGAGAACCCAGTTTAAGGAGAACCTCGGCATCGGCCTTTCCTATAAGATTCACTAAGATAATTCCCGCTGGAATTTAGCCGGGATTTTATTACTTTTGGGTTTTGAATGATTTCAAAACCCATTTTTTTTTAAACGACCCACCATGTCACACCACGAAGAAACTACAGCAACCCTCAGCCATGAGGAAATCAAGTACCAGGAGCATACACGCCGTGCTGCCGACTTCAAAAAGATCGACCTGTTCCGTTCATCAAGGGAAGAACTAAAGCGGGCACTGGAATACCGGCCAGGCGATACGCTGTCCCTCGCAGGAATTGATGAATGCAACAGTTTCATCCGGCGCGACCGGGTAAAAGTGCTGATAATCACTCCTATTGTCCTGGCTGTTATAGCAGCGGTGATTATGATGAACATCTAAACCGCAGTTGACCATGATGAATAATGAGAGAACGTTCCTGAATTCAAAACCGGCGCTTTCCTTCTGGCAGATCTGGAATATGAGTTTTGGTTTTCTGGGCATTCAGTTCGGATGGGGTTTGCAAATGGCCAACATGAGTGCCATTTATTCTTACCTGGGAGCCAATGCAGGCCAGATTGCCATTCTCTGGCTGGCGGCACCGGTGACCGGAGTTCTGATACAGCCCCTGATCGGCCAGGCCAGCGACCGGACATGGACAAGGCTGGGACGTCGGCGTCCGTTCATCCTGGGTGGCGCCGTTCTCGCTTCACTTGCCCTTATTTTCATGCCGAACTCACCCTCAGTCTGGGTTGCTGCAGGCCTTCTCTGGGTGCTCGACGGCACCATCAATGCCAGCATGCAGCCTTTCAGGGCGCTTGTTGCCGATAATCTCCCGGAAGAACAAAGTTCACAGGGATTTGCAATTCAGTCACTCTTCATCGGGTTGGGCGGCACTATCGCATCTGCCCTGCCCTGGATGATGACCAACTGGTTTGGCATTACTTCAGAAGGTGCCGGAAAGGGTCATATCCCGGCCTCTGTTACAATATCTTTTTACATCGGAGCGGTTGCCTTCATAGGCGCAGTTCTCTGGACCGTTTTTTCCACAAAGGAAATCCCTCCTGAAGCGGAAGAACTTGAGGCAATCCGTTCAAGGAAATTTGACTGGACCCTTGGGCTGGGAGATATTTTCAGCCTTTTCGGACATTTACCCCGCCGGATGTGGGAACTGGGCCTCGTTCAGTTCTTCACATGGATCGGGATGTTCTGCATGTGGGTCTATTTCTCGCCGTCCATAGCTATCGGAATTTTCCATGCACAACCAGGTACAGTGGAAATGGAAGCCTCCGGCTCCTGGGCCGGATTCTGCTTCGCCATGTACAACGCTGTGTGTTTTGCTTTCTCGTTTGTACTTCTCAGGGTTACCAGGCTCACCGGCCCAAAACTTATGCATTCCCTTTGCCTCGCTATCGGCGCCATCGGACTGCTTACGATCCCGTTCATGAACAGCAAATTCGGACTCCTGTTTTCCATGACCGGTGTAGGCATTGCCTGGGCAAGCATCCTTTCCATGCCCTACGCCATGCTCACCCCTGCCCTGCCAAAAGACAAGGTGGGTGTCATGATGGGCATGTTCAACCTTTTTATTGTATTTCCGCAGGTTATCGCATCCGGCTTCCTTGGCAAGATCATTGAAACGTTTTTCGGAAACAATCCTATGAACGCCATGATCATCGGCGGCGTGAGTATGGCAACGGCTTCAATTGCAACAATATTTGTTGTGAAATATAAGAAATAGCAAAATGGCGAAATGGCGAAATTGGTGGATGTATTTAGTGTTGTTGATTACTGTTCTCACATCCTGCAACGGACCGAATGCGCCGGTTGCACCACGGGTAGCATCCCAGACGGTGATTCATGGGGTCAGTATCGACGATCCCTATAAATACCTGGAGAATCCGAAAGATGACAGGACCATTGCGCACATCGGGGCAGAAAACGCCTATTCGGATCACTATTTCAGGCATATATCCAAATTTAGGGACAAACTGCACAAAGAACTTGAAGAGTGGTTCGATTATTATAACCGCCAGGGTTCTGTCCCTGTTCTGGAAGGAGATTTTTTTTACTATAAGAGAATACCTGCCGGAAAGGATTTTGCCGTACATTACCGTAAACAAAACAATGAAAACGCAGCAGAAGAGCTGCTGCTTGATGAAAATGATCTTGCGAAAGGATCCGGAAATTTCAGCCTGGACGAACTTGTCATCTCCCCGGATCAGTCAGCCTTTCTCTATTATTACACAACCGACGGGGACAACAGCCGGCTGATCATCCGTTCCAATACAAACAAAACCATTATTGACAGCATCATCACACCGGTGACTTCAGCTGTATTTTCTCAGGATGGAAGAGCAGTCGTTTATGCAAAAGAAAGCAAGGATATCCTGCTTCACAAAATCAATACACCAGCCGGCCAGGATATTATCATTTATTCAGAAAAACGGAACAGCCTTTTCACTGAAGTTGAACGTTCCACTTCCGGCAAATACCTGTTCATTTCATCTTTCAATAATGAATCGACGGAGTATTCCTTTATTCCTGCGGACCTGTCAACGCTGAAGCCAGTCCTTATCGATCCGCTGGTCCAGGGGCGCCGTTACTTTGCAGATCATTTCGGTTCCGGTTTTTTCATGATCCTGTCAGGGCCATGTAACGGAAACCGCAGCCTTTATAAAGTGCCGGTCAACACAACCCGGTCAGTGAACTGGACAACGATCCTTGAAGGCAGTGACAGCCTTTGTATTAACAGCTACACCATAATCGACCAGAAGTTCCTCCTGCTTTTTGAAACAAAAAACCTTTATTCCCGCCTGAGGCTTATCGACCTTGAAACGAGGGGAAAAGACAACCAGATCACATTTAAGGAACCTGACGGTCAGATGGATTTCCTGTACTTTGACCGATCAAAGGGAAAGGTCGCATTCTCATTTTCAAGTTTACTTACCCCCCTCACTGCCTACAATTATGACATCAACAGCCGGAAACTGACCATGCTGAGGAGGCCTGCCATTAAGGATTACAGGAAAGAAGATTATATCGCCGAACTGCTATGGGCTAAATCTGCTGACGGAACACTGATCCCTTTATCTGTCCTCCATAAAAACGGGCTGAAAAGAAGTGACGGCCTTAACCCTCTTTATCTTGAAGGCTACGGAAGTTACGGTTTCTCCGATCATACCGGGTTCAGCGCAGACCTTATCAGCCTGCTTGACCGTGGTTTTTTCATTGCAACGGCGCATGTACGCGGCGGAGGTGAGCTTGGAAACAAATGGTGGGAAAGCGGAAAGCTGCTCAGGAAAAAGAATGCTATTGCCGACTATATCGCCAGCGCAGAATTTCTCATCAAAGAGGGCTTTACATCAAAAGGCATGATCACGGCCGTTGGCAGCAGCGCAGGTGGAATTGTCATTGGCGCTGCGGTGAATGAACGCCCGGAGCTGTTTAAGGCCGCCCTGCTGATGATGCCCTGTGTTGACCTCCTTACCGATCTCCTGGATTCGATCCATCAGAATAACACACGGAATGAATGGCGTGAATTCGGCAACCCTGCAAACCGGCAGGAATTTGAATACATCCTGAGTTATTCTCCCTATAACAACATAAAAAAACAGGAATACCCCCCCATGCTTTTCAGGACCTCCCCCATGGATGAGAATCAAAGCTATGCCGGGGCGCTGAAGATGGTCGCAAAATTAAGGGCAACAGCCAGTGGGAAACAGGCATTTTTCATTCGTATCGATGACCGGGAGACACATTTGGGTGATACCGGGAAAAGTGGAAATCTTGATTTCTGGTCGGAGAACCGTGCGTTTATCCTTGATCAGTATGGAATTAATGAATAAAATAACCTTTTAGAAATTAATTATTAAGGAATGAATACAGAAAGATCCAGCGGCATATTACTGCACCCTACTTCCCTCCCGGGCAAATACGGGATTGGCACCCTCGGAAAAGAAGCTTACCGCTTTATCGATTTCCTCGTCAGAGCCAGACAGCAACTCTGGCAGATACTGCCCCTTGGGCCTACCGGTTATGCCGATTCTCCATACCAGTGCTTCTCTTCCCGTGCAGGGAACCCGCTACTGATCGATCCCGAATTGCTGGTAAAGGACAAACTTCTTAAGGAAACAGATTTTTCCCTCCTTGGCAAATCAGTTGAGAACCGTGTTGATTTTGGCCAGGTGATCTCCCTGAAATATCCTGTCCTTCAGCTTGCGTATGAAAATTTTATTGACCAGCTAACCCATCCGCTCCAGGGCGATATCCATGATTTCGTGGAGGAAAATGCCGGCTGGCTCG
>Ga0114951_10005009_pt1 | contig 12475 bp, 14 predicted proteins | sample AM7aDNAmetaG_FD_88677 | JGI IMG/M metagenome (GOLD analysis project Ga0114951, IMG submission 88677) | Freshwater microbial communities from Finland to study Microbial Dark Matter (Phase II) - AM7a DNA metaG | ecosystem: Environmental > Aquatic > Freshwater > Lake | place: Finland: Lake Alinen... | reverse complement strand
TTTTTTACAATACCGTTTTTAGGGCTCAAAATGGCTCTCAAATCGACGAAAACATATCAAATAAACGATTTACGACACCTAAAACACGTCAATAGACCCCTACTTGCTTTTTTTCAAATATTTTATGATATACCCCCTTTAGGCTTTCGGAGAATGTCTTTAAACTTTTTTTTATACCCTAACATAATTAAATCCATCCAATAAATAAAAAACTTAAAGAACTGAGAATATATTATACCATATAGAAAATGGCTGATTATCCTCCTCCTACTCAAGATTTACCAATATTCGACACTACTGTTTTTTCAAGTGCCCAAAATGATTACCTTACTTACAGTCAGGCTGCTGATTTATTTTTAACCTTTCCTACCGCTCAAGGCGACGAAACCTTACAAAATATTACCGTTAATGGTGTCTCTGAGTTTAATGGTGCTTTAGTGATGCCCGACGGTTCAACCCAATCAAGTGCTTATACCGGTGCTGGTATTGCTAAAGCTGGATCATATGTCTCGACAAATTTAACTTTAGATGTCAATGGTAAAATAAGTGCTATAAGTTCTGGCAATCCTATACCATCTACAATTGTTATTAGTTCTACCGATACACCCTCTACTGTTTATCCTGTTCTAACTGATACCAATGGTGCGTCTCAAGCCTTATTAATTGACAACGTAACTACTTCTTTATCATATGTGCCTTCTACTGGGACACTACAACCTGCGAATTTGATATCTGGTAATATTAGGGCGAATACTGGATTTACGAATGCCGACGGGACAGTTCAAACAAGTGCTTATACTGGCGGTGCTATACTGGCTGGTTCTTACACGAATACGAACATAACCGTTAATAATCAAGGTAAGATTACTGCTCTGGCGAACGGGTCTGGTGGTGGTGGTGGTGGGACTAATGCGATTACGGCTGTTGTAAATACTACTGATACCGCCTCTACCCTATACCCTTTATTATCTACGGTTGGTGTTTTACAAACAATTTATGCTGATGACGTAACTACTCCGTTATCATATACTCCATTCACTGGAGTACTATCGAGTAAAACTATAACCACTACTAATGATATCACCGTTAATACTGTTAGTATTGGAACTGCTGGTATTTCTACAAATTTAAATATTGGTTCGAATTTTAATGGTGTATTGACTACTGGAAATTTCAATATGGCTTTTGGTAATGCTAATTTAAGTGCTCTTACATCTGGGGCTCAAAATATCGCCATTGGAACAAATACTTTAAAAGTACTTACTACTGGAACTGGGAATACTTCAATAGGTGTCAATAGTGGGTCTAATACCATTTCTGGTTCATATAATACTTATGTGGGTTCTCAAAGTGGTCAAGCCGATACTGGAAGTACAAATAGTTGTTTTGGTAATGGTTCGAGATGTGGAACATTTAGTAATTCAACCGCTATAGGTCAAAGTGCTACTGCTACGGCGGATACTCAAATTATGTTAGGTGCTACTGGAACATATGCCCCCGTTGTTGTAATGAATAAAGGATGTAATATTTCTGGCGGTGCTTTAGTAAATACGGGCGGTATTACTGCGTCTGGAACTCAAGCTATTACTTTTGGAACTAATGCTCCTACAATGTCTGGTGCGTCTATAACAAGTGCCACTATACCTATTGCGAGTGTTGTTGGAACTGCGATGGATTTAACTACAAATCAATCTGTTAATGGGACTAAGATATTTTCGAATACCATTTCTGGATCCATAAACGGGACTGCTAATACATCTACTAATATTATCAATTCTGGATTAACCGCTAATACTAACTATCCTCTGGCTTATCTGTCAAGTAATACGGCTGGTGCTAATGTTACGGTGTCGAGTGATACTGGCGGTAATCATTTATTATTCAATCCAACTCTCAATCAATTGAGTATTGCTGGTAATGTTAATATAAATGGAAGTGCGTCAAATTTAACTATTGGTTCTACTGGAACTGCTATTTCATGCCCGAGTGCTACTGCTATAAGTGCCCCGAGTGCTAATATAACCGCTACTACTTTTACTGGTGCTCTGGCTGGTAATGCCTCTACGGCGTCTAATATTGCTTTAGGAACTGCTGGTGATCTATTATATCAAGGTGCGTCTAATTCTACTACTAAACTACCTATTGGGACATCTACTTATATTCTTACGAGTAATGGTGTTATACCTCAATGGACTGCCCCGTCTGTTGTGTCTACGCCTACTCTTGCGAATGTTTTACTCGCTGGTAATAGTGCTGGTGCTACAAATTTGAATATGAATAGTAAATTTATTACAGGTTGTCAAGAACTCGATACGGTTGATATAGTCTCTACTAATTTAATTCAAGGTTTTAATATTGCTTCGTCTGACCTTGCTGAATTTAATAGTTGTGTTGTTGATACTACTCTTACTTCTACAGGAAACGCTACATTTAATAGTGGAGTTATTTTAGGTGCGAGTGCCCCTTTGATTAATTCTACATCGACATCAAACCCGTTAGTTATTCAATCTGGAGTGGGAAGAGGTATAACATTAAAAACTGGTGGTGCTACTGGAATATCTACGACATTAGGCTCTACTGGAATTCTTACTTTGGCTCAACCTCCTGTTATGTCTGGTGCGTCTATTACGAGTGCGACTATACCTATTTCGAGTGTTGTTGGAACTGCTTGTGATTTATCTACTGTTCAAAATATTGGTGGTGATAAAACTTTCATAAATCCTCCTTCTTTAAATGGTTCTTTGATCGTGGGTAATTCTATACAACTTGGTTCTGTTTCTGGAACTGCCGTTAATATAAATACTCCCCAAACGATTACTGCTGCTAAAACATTTTCATCTGCCATAACTGCGAGTGCGGGTGTTATTGGTAATGCCTCTACTGCGAGTATTTCTACCAATATACAAGGTGGTTCTTCTGGACTAATACCTTATCAAACTGCTGTGGACTCTACATTATTCACGGCTGTTGGAACTGCGGGACAAATATTGAAATCTAATGGCGGTGGTGCTCCTACTTGGACTACTAATATTGTTGGAAACGCTGCTACGGCTACTACGGCTTCGAGTGTGTCTGGTGGAACTGTTAGTGCGACTACTGGGACTTTTGGAACATCATTATTATCATCTGGACCGTTATATATTGGAAGTGCTACTCAAACATTGGGAACGAATAGTGGTGCTATAAATTTCGACGGAACAACACTTACTCAATTGAATATTACAAGTAATGCGACGAATGGGGACATTAAGTTTTTTCAAAATAATGGTGGTGCTTCATTGAATACATTGACTATACCTGCTACTGGTATAATCCAATTTCCAAATTCTACAAATTATGTTGGTTCTTCTGTCACGGGATGTTCCAAAGTTCAATCCTCTGCTTCACTTACTACTGGACTTATAGTTCAAAATACAGTTGGTAATACTGGTGATATGGTTATAAGTCAATCCTCTGTTACGGGAACTCAACAACTTATATTACAAACCGCTGCTACTAACACGACTGGTGGTATTGTCATATCTCCTAAAGGAACACCTGCTTTGACTATTGCTCCTACTGGTATCTCTACATTTACAAATAGTATTGTTTTACAAGCGACTGCTCCTACTACAAATGTTTCTGGTTATTTGGGTTATATTGGAACAATTACGGGAAATCAACCCGCTACATTAACGGCTCAAACTTCAAATGCGATTGTTTCTGTTTCTTCTGCTAGTACAACTTTACAAATTGGGACGTATTTATTGAATTTTTCAGGAATATGGACGGCAGCAGTGGTGGGGACATTTTCTGCTATAACAATTGGGCTCTCTACTGCTGCCGGAACGACTTATACCGCTGGAACTGGTGCGATTTACGTCTATGGTTATACTGCCACTGTGGGTGCGTCTAACATTTATTTTAATGCTTCTAAGGTATTTACTGTTACGGCTGCGACGGCTTACTATTTATGTACTCAATGTGCTTACACTGGAACAAACAACGGTCAAATACTTGGTTCAAGTTTTGTAATGACATATACAAGAATTGCTTAAACTTAAGGCTTCGTTTATATATAACTTATATAATGAACGCTAATGTTTTTAATAGTGTATTTTGGATTTCATTCATTACCATAGTGTCTGGGATGATATTAAAACTGGCGTCTATGTGCTATAAAAGCCGTTGTAAAGAAATAAAATTATGTGGTGGAAGAATGAGTTGTATAAGAGACACCGAGGCTGAAGAAAAATTTGATGAATTCGAATTAACTCATCGACAAAATACACCCGAAAGCCCTAAATAGATATAGATTAAAGGAATGACTATATATACATCTATTACATAACATTCTTAACAATGGAATACGAAAAAGCTAAAGTTATTATCGAACATGCCCTAAAGTTCATACCTAAAATAAAATTTAAAAAAGAATTTGTCAATCGATCATTAATAGACGAACTGGATATCGAATGCGAGGACAAAATAACAAATGTTCTATACCTTATCGATGAGATATATGACAATGAAATAGTTTTTATAACGAAGGACGCTATACGACTGAAGATCCATACTGACTGGGGAACACTGATATTTAATTTAATTAAGGATTAATATTTATATACTCTATATAGAAATGAAGAAAACTAAACAAGCTAAAGGCGATATTGTTAATTTTTATGACCGTATTCCTAAAAAATATCTGGATGAAAGCGAGAACCATAATTTTGATAGTCATCATATTAAACTGCCTTTTCGAATGTGCGTGGTGGCTCCGTCTGGAAGTGGAAAGACGAATTTTATTCTAAATCTACTAAAAGTTTTTGGACAAGGTAAAGGAACATTTGTGGATGTAAATATCATTACTGCCAATAAGGACGAGCCCCTTTACAATTATCTGGCTGGTGAATTCGAGGCTATAAGTATTAAAGAAGGGGTTCATTCTACGCCTAAGCTGGATAGTTTTGATAAAAAGTTCAATCATTTGGTTATCTGGGACGACTTAGTTTTGAGTAAGAACTTAGATATGGTGGAACAGTTTTTCTTAAGATGCCGAAAGTTAAATGTTTCTGTCTGTTTTCTTAGTCAAGACTATTACTGTATTCCTAAGTTCATAAGGAAGAATTCGAATTACTTAGTCATCCTTCATCTTGGTGGTTCTAAGCGTGAAAAAACGGCTATTATGAATGAATGGGGCGGTGGACTGGATAAAGACGAACTGGATGCTGTATATCAAGACGCGACGAAAGAACATATGAGACCATTAATCATTGAGGGTGGAAAGTGCGATATTAATAAGAAATTTCGTAAAGGATGGAATGACTTTTATAATATGGCTGAGTTTTTAAAAAATATACCAAGAACCGATAGTAAAGGTTTAAGGAAGAAAAAAAAAGAAATAGAAAGTGAAAGTGATAGTGATTAATGTATATATATACAAAATGAAAACAATTAAATAAATACCGCTATAATATATTATAATACAAAATGCCAAGAAAACCAATAGATTATTTTGAAACCATTATTTATAAAATAGTCTGTAATGACTTATCAATTTTAGACTGTTATGTGGGATCAACTACTGATTTTACAAGAAGAAAAGCCGAACATAAGAATTTAACAAAAACGAGTGATAGAAAAATATATACATTTATTCGTGAAAACGGAGGATGGAATAATTGGTCTATGGTCCAAATTGAAGAATATCCCTGTATGAACAGTAATCAAAAAAATAAAAGAATAAGATACTGGTTCGAAGAACTTAGAGCGTCATTGAATATGACTTAACTGGTTTTAACATAAGTATCGAACTGGATTTTAGAACTGCCCATATCTTTAAAGGTTTTGTCTATGTCTTTGATAATATCATTACTGTCTTTGAACTTGTCTGTCAAAAATCCTTTTCTTAACATATTTACGCCGACTGCCTTATTATCAAATATTTTATTCAACCGCTGATTTAGTTTTACATTTGTTAATTTCTGTTTTTTACTATCAAATAATAAATAGTCTGTGGGGTTTATAGAAATCCATTTTTTTAAAATAACTATTAACGGTTTAGGTATATCGACTGTCTGTAAGCCATATGTTTTTGATGTCTTATAACTATTGAAGTAAAACTTAGAACCTTTAACATAATTATCATTTTTTGTATCTATTGATTTAATTTTAAAATCAACATAATCTTTTGAACGGCGAGGAGGTATATATATACCCGATGTAAGACATAAAATAATAAATTGCTGTATTTCTTGTAAGTCATCCATATCAATATTTTTCTTTTTATAAAGGAGTTTCGAATTGTCTAAATATTTTATAAACAGTTTTGAAATATCTTCTTTTTCAATCCAATTGTCTTTCTGTTTTTCTGTTTTTTCTTGCTTCCCGATTTCTTTATTATAGTCACCGATATCTTCTAACATTTTCTTTCTATATATATCATTGTCTGTAATAACAAATAGGGCTGATAATATAGTCTTGCGGGTTGTTATTGGTTTTTCATCTAAGGCTTTCATTATTGACTTACTATCATCAAAATCTTTAATGTCTATATCTTTATCACCGAATGAACTTTTATGAATACTTTTTAAAATACTCTTATAAGTGGATATAGATGACTTAGACAAATTAGGTCTATTTTCAATAATTATTTCTTCTATCTTATTCATAATAATAGTTAAGTATTAACTTTCTTTTAAATTATTTTTTATGTTTATTAATTATTATTATTTTTAGAAAAGTAAAAAATAAATAAATTACAAAACACAAAATAAAATTACAAAACACAAAACATAAAATAAAAATTGTTAAAAACATAAAACTATATATATGTTATAGAATGAAAGGAGGAGCTATTACAACCAAGAGAGAAAAGCGGGATGCTATTGATAAAACTTATAATAAAATAGAACTGAGAGAGGTTTTACTTGCTAATGATGACAAGACAATGAAGCGAACCGAAATAAGAACCCTAACGAAAGAGAGAATGTTAGATATCATTATTGAGAGAAACTTATTACAACCAAGAAAGACAGATGAAGAGAAAATATTAAAGGATAAATATACAGTAGAGGAATTGAAAAAAGAAATTAGAGAATATGCCGAAAGAAAGGAATTGGGAGCCGAAAGGATTAAAGAACTTATGAAACTGAAAAAGCCAGGACTTATTGAATTTATTAAAGAACACGATATATTCGAGGAAGACAAGGAAGAGAAAATACGCTTAGAGGCTGTTAAACAGGAAAAAAGAGACAAGGCTGTTAAGAAGGAAGAAGACAGAGAAAAACTCAATAAACAGGCTGAAGAACAACACGCGTTAAGAAAAGCCAATAAAGCTAAACCAGTTGAGGAAGAAAAAGAAAGTGAATGTTGTAGGATATGTAGAGAAGAGAAAGAAGCTAAGGCTAAGAAAGCCGAAGAACCTAAAGAAGAACAGAAAAAACCTAAAATATTGAAAACTAAAACTCATAAAGTAATACATTTAGAAACCCTTGAGAGTAGTGAGGACGAAGATACAAAAAGTTTTAGAAAGGCTATGAAGGCTAAACGCGAATCCGAAAAACCAGTTAAGGTAGTAATCCAAGAAAAAATTGAAAAAAAACCAAGTTGGGCTATTCGACAGGAAGCGGAGCCTAAAGAAGAGAAAAAACCTAAGAAAAGCCAACATAAGATCGACTTAGAAGCACAATTAGAGGTAGTTGATAAATTTGAAAAAAAAGTAAAAGAATTAGAAAAAAAGAAAAATGATAAATTAAGCCCCCTTCAACCTATGGCTAATTTGAAACCAGAAGGACAGGCTATATTAAGTAAGTATGGAGCTAAAATAACTGAAGCCAGAAAGAACCTAAGAAAGGCGGTAGATGAGTATGAGGAATTGAAACAAAAACATCCTTATTAAGACTATAATTTTATATATACCATATACATAATGAGCTTTCATTTTCATGACCTTATAGACCATATACACCGACAAATAGAGGGTAAAGGAATATGGGATAAAACTAAACAGGGTGGTAAAAAATATACAAAAAAAGAAAAAGAAAGTTTTGGATCGACTTTGGATGATATTGAAGAAAGAGAATTTGAAATAGGGAGTATTATTGAAGAAATGACGGATGAGGTAAAAAATAGAATAGACATTGAAGACGCGAAACTAAAAGAAATAGAAGAAATAGAATATCATAATAAATTAATAAAAGAAGAAACCGAAAATTTACAAAAATTAGATAGTATAAAAAATTATATAGATGAGTATAAATCACTCACTAAGGAATATAATAAAATGCCCGAAGGTGAGGAAAAAGATGAAATGAAACTTGGTTTGAGAAGAATGAGAAAAATAAAAGAAAGTGCCGAAACAGAAGATACTGAAGAAATTAATAAAAAGAATACTGATTATCAATATAGAAAGTTTTTTGATGGGAGTATATATAGTGTTTTAAAAGCGGGAAGAGCCGACGAAAAGGGAACTGAAATGGAAAATTTATTAGATAAACAACCCGAAGCTAAAGAAAAACTTTTTGGTATTGGTGCTACAAATAGTAAAAATATAGACAATCCAGAATTTACAGACGAGTTTAAAGAATATGTTAAACAAAAAGATCCAGATTATTTGGGATATTTTATGTTCGACTATACGGGGAGAAGAAGTGATGGTAAGGTTATACTCGGGGAACTTAAAACAATGGTTGATAGTTATGATGATGCTTTGATTGTATATTATGGACAAGAAAAAGAAGATAAAAAAAATGAATTGATGGAAAAAATAAAGAAAGCTGAGGACAAGGGAGACGAAGATACTATTGAAGATTTAAAAGAGCTTCTTGAAAAAAATAATAATATGTTGGAATATATGCCATTGAAAGGAAGTAAAATGTTTTCTACAGGATATACTAAATTAGATTATGTTATGGGTGCGGATGGTAAAATTGGTTATGATTTAAAAACACCCAATGGTATAAAAATGTTAAAGGAAACGGGGATGCCTAAAGCTGTTTGGATACTTAAAGACGGGACTTTTGAAGCCGATTTATCTAATCCTTGGTTTTATAAAGAAGTTAGGGGAAAATATCAATTGGATAAAAGTAAAGTAAGAGAAGTTAGAATTGATCGAAAATATGGAGATAAAATTTTTAAATCGTCATATACGGCTATACCTACTCATTATTTTGACAATAGAGGTAAGAAAATAAATTTAATAAAGAAAATTAAGAAATAGAAATTATATACATTATATAAATGTCTTTACTGCCGAAAGTTAGAAAGTATTATGGGTTCGAGATGCCAGAAAATCCTAATGAGGGTGAAACTCTTAAAGAATATGTTAAGGGAATGAACGAACATTTGGAACATAAACAGAGACCATATAAATCTAAAGATTTTACAGATTGGAACGAAGATACAAATAAAGATTGGGAGGACAGTTATTTACAGAATTGTCAGGACTTATCTTTATCACGTCTTGTTCTTGAATTTATGGGTAGACAAGAGGATATGTTTTATTATATAACTAAGAAGATGTTTAAAAAGAAATTATTAAAACTTATGGAAATTAGAGACGAAGAAGATGGGATGATTGGACCGAGGGAAAAAGGATTTATTGTAACAGGGAAATCGAGAGATGATAGTTCGAGCGACGATGAACCTAAGAAAAAGGGCGAGGGTATTAAACGAGGACCAGGGCGACCTAAGAAAATTGTTATGAAGTCTTATTCGTCGTCCAGTGATGAAGAAAGTGTAAAAACGGGTAAAGGTTTGAAAGTAAAGAGAGGGAGACCGACTACTAAAGAGGGACATAAGAAATGTTCTTGTGGAAGTGGCTTAGATGTTGAACCATATCAAAAATTCTTCCAGGCTTTAAAAGCCAATACTACATTAAAATAAATTAACTTAAGAATAATTCTTTACAGTATATATATAATAATGGATGTGGATAATATTTTTACTGATGCTGATTTTGATATTTTTCTTGATAATTATGGAGACGATGATGATAACACTGAATGTTGTGTATGTGGGGATACAGAAGTTAGGACAGAAGAGACCATTACACCAATTGCACCGACCCTTACGGAAAAGGACCAGGACTATATAAGACAGATTAAAGAAATTGTGAGTATGTATAAGGACTTGTTAGGATTTGTGAATAATTGTTCTAAGGGTTTGTTAGAGACCAGTTTTTGTTATATTCGTTCTAAAAAATATGTTAGTTATTTACTACTGACAGAAATAAGAAATATTATTGATGATAAACATTTTATTAAACAGAAGTATATAGATAGATACTATCAAATAAAAAGTATATACTTTAGATATGAAGGGGATGAAGAATGAGTATGTGTTTGAGGATTTTATTTTGTGTTTTGTAATTTATTTATTTTTTACTTTTTATTATTTTATAAATAATTTAAGAACATATTTTTACTGTATATATATAATGAGTAAATATAATTTAATAATAAATCCAACAGAGGAAGAATTGGAAATAATATTCAGTAAGGGATATATAAGTAATAATATGTATATATCGATTACAGAACAGAATAGGAATAATGAGACATATCATTTTACAGAAACGGGGGTAGGTGGTAATGAAATAGTTTTATTAAAAACAGAGACAGACCAGTTATATGTCTTTTGTCCTCACTGTAATATTACTATAAGTGTCGAGGCTTTGAACTGTTGTATATTTAGATGTGGTGTATATAAACATAATGGAGAACAGATCCAACCGCATATGTCTAAAGACGAGTGTGATGGTTTAGTTTCTATGAAGACTATATATGGGTGTGGAAAACCTTTTAAGATTGAGAAATGGGATAATGTTATTTACTGTATATTCGATTGTGGATATATTTAAATAAAAACAATTAAGAATATGACCTTACATAATAATATATAAAATGGATGCCCTTACAAACGACGTTATAGAAAACTATAAATCTTCCTTATCGAGAGCCTTTATAAGTTCCAGATTGGATCACGAGAAAATTGAAAAATTATTGGACGAGAATAAGAAATTGAAGAAAGAAATAGAAGTTCTTAAGATTTCTTTGAAAAATACAGTAAGGATAGATATAGATAATCTTGTTATAGAGAATGAACGCCTAAAGGGACAAGTAAGAATGTTAAAATATGTTATAGACCCGATGAAAGATACTTAAATATAGACAAACAGGGGCGATTAAACGAAAGTTAAGCCTTAATTATCATATAAACCCTTTTTTTTACATAATACTATTAATTAAAAATTTTTAATTAAGTCAATATTGATATAAAGTTAAGCCTTAACTATAATTTTAAGTCCCCGATTCGTAAAAAACTATTATGGTGAAAATGTGTTTTGTAATTTTTTTTTGTGTTTTGTAATTTATTATATTTATGAATTTCTTAAAAGTATATAATTATATAAAAGTATAAAAGTATAAAGTTCCTTAAGATCTATAAGCCTATAATTTTTATATTTAATACATATAGTTCCTTTCCAGTATATAATTTTATGTTTGTATATATTGTCAGTAATAATTCTCATTCCAGTTGGCGTAGTCCAAGTAATATTTAATCCTTTATTATCAAAAAAAGTATTGTCCTCAATAACATTATAAGGGTTCATCATTCTTTATATATATACAGTAAATTTATATTCCTAATTTGTTTTTTATATAATCAGTTTTATCAGGAACAGAAATAAGTTTATATTTTTCATTAGGATGTATTTTTACTAAAAACATTTCCTTAATAATAATTCCATAATTTCTTTCTAATAATAATTTATAAAAACTTTGTTGTAAGGTATATATCCAGAAATTAGTATTAATAACTTTATCCTTTACTCTTGGAAGACATATTTTTTGAGCCCTCTTCCAGTCATATATAGTATATGTCCCGTCAGTATTCTTTCCTAACATATCAAGTGTCCCCGCTATTTTTAACTCTTCGTCATATAGTCTCCATTCTACTCTGTAGGGTTGTATCATTGGATTTTCTTTTACAAAATTTAAAAAGTTTAACCAGTCCTCGCCCCGTTCTTCAGTATAGTCATAACAATGTGTATCGTATAGATCCTTATTATATAAAAACTCATTCTCATTTAAATAAAATTCTTCAATTTGTTTATGTATCTTAGTTCCAGCCTCACTCGCCTCTCTTGCCTTTACTTTCCATAAATGTTTTATCTCCTCTCGCGTCATACCCCAATATTTATGTCCTTCGACGAATAACGAACTTTTTAACATTGTATTCAATACTTTGTCCTCATTGAAAGGTTCGAACTGTTCGCTTACCCATATACTAACGGATTTAAATTTTATATCGCTTCCATCTATACAATATCTATGTGTCTCCTCATTCATTTTAAGTCTGTCATCACGACTGTGTTTATTTTTAATGTTTAACATTCTGTGTTTATATATATAATGTAAAAAATAATTCTTAACTATAATATTATAATCTAAAATTCAAAAAAGTATCGACGGGCTTTATTCCTATTCGTTTA
>Ga0114951_10005008_pt1 | contig 12475 bp, 8 predicted proteins | sample AM7aDNAmetaG_FD_88677 | JGI IMG/M metagenome (GOLD analysis project Ga0114951, IMG submission 88677) | Freshwater microbial communities from Finland to study Microbial Dark Matter (Phase II) - AM7a DNA metaG | ecosystem: Environmental > Aquatic > Freshwater > Lake | place: Finland: Lake Alinen... | reverse complement strand
GTCGAGACAGTTTTTCTGCCAGCACCAAAATTTCGATAAATCGAGATTGGACTGCATCGCTACCCCAACTTAATGGTTTGATGAGGTAGTATAAAATCTTTCAGTTAAGTAAGTACACGACCCAGGAAAGATTACACCCATCATCGGCAGTCCGATATACATCTCCGGCTTTGGAGAGCAACTCTCCTATCAGGCATATTTGGATAAATATGGAATTGATCCTGAGATTGCTTACCGTCTTATGCGTGGAAACTCCCGAGCCAGATCTCTAGCCAAGACAATAATTATACAATCGCAAGTGGGGGCTCAAGCCAGCTCAAAGCTTACTGAGGGTGAGTGATACGAAGAAGGTCATCTGCAAAAACTGTGGAGCCGTAAATGAGGTTTCCGATCAAGCTCTGGCAGAAGATGACGAAGACTGGTTGCCTTGTATCCTTCCCGAGGGGTTCGAATGGACTCTACCTGCAGGAAAGATTACACCCATCATCGGCGATCCGATATACATCTCCGGCTTTGGAGAGCATCTCTCACATGATGCATATTTGGAAAAATATGGACTTGACCCTGAGATTGCGTACCGTCTTATGCGTGGAAACGCCCGCGCCAGATCAGCAGCCAAGACAATAATTATACAATCGCATGTGGGTGCTCAAGCCAGCTCGAAGCTTACTGAGGGTGAGTGATACGAAGAAGATCATCTGCAAAAACTGTGGAACCGTAAATGAGGTCTCCGATAAATCTCTGGCAGAAGATAACGACGACTGGTTGGAATGCGCTCTTCCGGAGGGGTTCGAATGGATTCTGCCTGCAGGGAAGATCACACCTATCGTCGGCGATCCTATATACATTTCCTCCATAGGTGAGCATCTCTCCTACGATGCTTACTTGGCTGAATATGGAATTGATCCGGAGATTGCTTACCGTCTTATGCGTGGAAACGCCCGCGCCAAATCTGCGGCCAAGATAAATGCGTCACATTCGCAAGTGCAGGCTCAAGTTGGGGCTCAAGTCCGCTCAAAGCAAGGGTCCCAAAGCTGGCTTGATGATGACGACTGGACCTCCTGAAATGGGCTTTAGTGACCTGGTCGGATAAATCGACCTGATGCCAGCTTAAAAAGTGGCATCTGCCGTAACATTTGCGATGAAATCGAGGCGTTTAGGAAGTCAACAAGAGGCCTCGCGAACTCAAGCCCTCGGTATCTGTCCTTCGCGATCTCGTATGACAAGAGCGAACCGTGGGGCGGCTAACAATCGTCACTACCGGACAAAGTCCTCTCCATTTGGCTGAATATGACTATCGTTTTTCTCTTTATAGAAATTATGTATTAATTATAAAATTATTTAAGAGCATACTGTTAAGCAGCGATGTCGAACTTTCATTGTTTCTCCGGCTTCGCAAAAATTGATAAATTCAATGGATGCCACAGACTCGTTTTCATAAGAATTCCATAATCACACATCATCTGCTTCATTGAACCGACTTAGGCATCATGCCCAAAGACAAATCTTCAATACTTAATTATGGCGGTTTTCTATCAAAAAAATGGCTTGAATAAGACTTCAAAATAGGACCGGTACAAATAGTTCCTTTCCTGGAGATAGATTCAAATATGCATATGAGGCAGTCACAATCCTGCATTACCGGATTGGCCCGGATCTTTAGGCTCTGGGACATGTTGTTTGGGATGCCGAGGAATGTGCATGAAGGAGAGGCTTGATGAAATCGGTTCACGACTTCGTGAGCTGAGGGAGTTGAATCGGGTATCGTCCGAAGAGATGGCACAGCACCTCAAAGTGCCTGCGGGGACTTACAACTGCTATGAAGATGGTATGCTGGATATCCCGGTCAGCATTTTAATCGGCATTGCACGAAAGCTCAACGTGGATACGGGACTGCTTCTCACCGGCGAAGAATCCAAGATGAGCATCTTTACCATTACCAGAAAGGGAGAAGCCGTGGAAGTGGAGCGCAGAAAGCAATACAGATACCAGAGCTTAGCCCGAAAGTTTGCTCATAAAAAAGCGGAGCCCTTCATTGTTACCATAGATCCCAAGAAAGGCAAACCATCATTCTATAGCCATCCTGGCCAGGAGTTCGAATATGTGCTCGAGGGTTCCTTGAAGATTACCATCCATGATAACGAGGTTGTGCTCAACGAAGGGGACTCCATATTCTTCGATTCGATGTACGAACATGTCATGGAAGCCTTAAACGATATGCCGGTCAAGCTGCTGGCTGTGGTCATGTAGGAGCGCAAAGAGGATTGAAAAATGTCATCTTTATTGCCCAAGTTCGTCTCGCGGGTTGACTTCAACTCATACGAGGATTTTAAAGAAAACCTGAAGCTCCTCGTCCCCGAGAACTTCAATTTCGCATTTGACGTAGTTGACGCCTATGCGAAGGAATTTCCGGAAAAGCGTGCCCTGGTCTGGTGCAACGATAACGGAGAGGCTAAGACCCTTAACTTCAAAGATCTGAAGATCCTGAGCGACAAGGCCGCCAACCTATTTAAAAAATATGGAATAAAGAAAGGCGACTCGGTCATGCTTACCCTCAAGAGCCGCTGGGAATTCTGGGTCTGCATGGTCGGCCTGAACAAGATCGGTGCCGTTTCCATTCCCTCCACTCATATGCTGAAGGCAAAGGATTTCCTCTACCGGATCAAGAAAGCAGATCTGAAGATGATCATATGCATCGGAGAGAACGGGGTGCCCGGCGAATTCGATGCGGCACACAAAGAACTGGGCAACATTCAACTGGTCAAGGCCCTGGTAGGAGATAAAGACCTCAAGAGGGAGGGCTGGATTAATTTTGATGCGGAGCTTGATCTGGCATCATCCGACTTCGTCCGGCCGACTGGAGACCAGGCTACGAAAAATGAGGACATATTATTGGGATACTTCACCTCCGGAACGACCGGATACCCCAAGATGGTCAAGCATGATCAAACCTATCCTCTGGGCCATATCCTCACCGCCAAGTACTGGCAGAATGTGGAGGATGACGGTCTGCACTACACGGTGGCCGATACCGGGTGGGCCAAGTGCGCCTGGGGTAAGATCTATGGCCAATGGTTGGCCGGATCTGCGGTCTTCGTCTACGATTATGATCGCTTTGATGCCGGGAAGATGATGGACGAGATGGGCAAATACAAAGTGACCACCTTCTGCGCGCCACCCACCATCTTCAGGTTCATGATCAAGAGCGACATGTCCAGATACGACTTTTCCAGGCTAAAATATGCAGTCACAGCAGGGGAACCTCTCAACCCATCTGTATATGAGAGCTTCCTGGAGACGACCGGCCTGCGCCTGATGGAAGGCTACGGTCAGACTGAGACCGTGGTTTGTATCTCCAACTATCCATGGATGACGGCTAAACCAGGGTCCATGGGCAAGCCGGCTGCGGGGTTCGATATCATACTGGTGGGAAAGAACAACAAGGTATGTGAGGTGGGCGAAGAAGGCGAAATCGTAATCAAGACCGACAAGGGAAAGCCCATAGGCCTCTTCACCGATTACCATATGGACCCGGACAAGACCCTGAACACCTGGCATGACGATTACTATCATACCGGCGATACCGCCTGGCGAGATGAGGATGGGTACTTCTGGTTCATAGGCAGAACGGACGACATGATCAAGAGCTCCGGCTACCGGGTGGGGCCTTTCGAGGTCGAGTCGGCTCTCATGTCACATGCAGCCGTTTTAGAAGTGGCCATCACTGGAGTGCCGGACTCTGTCAGAGGACAGGTGGTGAAGGCAACCGTGGTCCTGACCAAAGGATACGCACCATCCGAGGAGCTGAAAAAAGAGCTGCAAGATCATGTAAAGAAAGTCACAGCTCCCTACAAGTATCCCAGGATCATCGAGTTCGTGGAGGAGCTGCCCAAAACCATAAGCGGAAAGATCCGGCGTGTTGAGATCAGGGACAAAGATAAGCCCTATCCGCTGATCAACATACTGGAATGCAAGGCATGCGGAAGATGCCTTGAGGCATGTCCCGTTAATGTATTGAAGATGAGCGAGGAGCTGAACGCCCGCGGCTACAACTTCGCAGTCTACGCCGGCGATGGATGCATAGGGTGCGCCAACTGCTACTACACCTGTCCTGAACCGCTGGCCATTGAGGTGCATGTGCCTCAGAAAGAGAAGGCGGCGGAGGAGAGCTGAAAATGGCATCTCAGTTAGTCGCGGGAAACAGCGCTGTGGTTGTCGGAGCACTGTATGCCGGTTGTGACTGCTTTTTTGGCTATCCCATCACCCCTGCCAGTGAGATATTGCACGAAGCTTCCAGATATTTCCCAAAGCTGGGACGCAAGTTCGTTCAGGCGGAATCGGAAGAGGCGGCAATCAATATGGTCTATGGGGCAGCAACCGCAGGCCATCGAGTGCTTGCAGCTTCCTCAGGTCCCGGCATGAGCCTGAAGCAGGAGGGCATAACCTACATCGCCGGAGCAGAGCTGCCCTGCGTCATTGTCGATATCTGCCGGGCGGGACCGGGTCTGGGCAACATCGGACCGGAGCAGTCGGACTACAATCAGGCCTGCAAAGGAGGAGGGCACGGCTGCTACAACAACATCGTTCTGGCACCGGGAAGCGTCCAGGAGATGTGCGACTTCGCAACCAGGTCCTTTGAGCTGGCCTTCAAGTACCGCAATCCAGTTGTGGTCCTGGCCGACGGCGTGCTTGGCCATATGGTTGAGCCTCTGCAGTTCCCTGAAGTTGCAGTGCAGCCAACAATCGACACCACCTGGGCTGTGGCCGGGCGTGCCGAGACGAGAGGGAATCTGGTGACCTCCATCTCCCTCAACTTCGATGATCTGGAGAGGCACAACTACAGGCTGCAAGAGAAGTATCAGCGCATAAAAGAGAACGAGGTCTTGTGGGAGGGCTATAAGCTGGAGGATGCCGACGTCGTATTGGTCTCTTACGGCATCAGCAGCAGGATTGCACGCTCTGCCGTCGATGCGGCCCGAAAGGAGGGCATCAAGGCAGGGCTATTCCGGCCCATCACTCTTTTCCCCTTCCCTGAGAAGGAGATTCGCCAGCTTGCCGATCGCGGCTGCAAGTTCATATCCGTCGAAATGAGCAACGGCCAGATGCGTGAGGACATTCGCCTCGCCAGCGGCTGCAAGCCCGTGGAACTGGTCTGCCGCTACGGAGGAAATCTGATCAATATCGATCAGACCATGGAGAAGATCAGGGAGGTGGCATAATAATGGCAGCAAAAGAGAAATTGATCGGGGGGCATCCGGGTCTGTATGCCGAGTTCCCGCGTAAGGGAGGGTCTGCGCAAACGGCCACGCATTATTGTCCGGGCTGCGGACACGGAATACTTCATAAGCTAATAGGCGAGGCTATGGCGGATCTGGGTATTCAGGATCGGTGCGTCGTGATCAGCCCTGTTGGCTGTGCCGTCTTCGCCTACTATTATCTTGATTCCGGGAATGTTCAGGCCGCCCATGGAAGGGCCCCCGCTATCGCTACGGGCATCTCCCGGGCAGAAGATAATGCCATCGTCATCGCCTATCAGGGAGACGGAGATCTGGCTTCCATTGGACTCAATGAGACCATTCAGGCCGCCAACCGGGGAGAGAAATTGGCCGTATTCTTCATCAACAACACCGTTTACGGCATGACCGGAGGCCAGATGGCGCCAACGACACTGATCGGCGAGGTTACGGCCACAACGCCGGCAGGCCGCGATCCCCGGGATCAGGGCTATCCCATCCATATATCTGAGATTCTGGATACCCTCAAGGCACCCGTCTTCATTGAACGGGCCAGCCTCTCTGACATCGAGCATATTCGTAAAGCGCGCCGGGCGGTGAGGAAGGCTCTGGAGATTCAGAGAGACAAAAAGGGATACGCCTTCGTCGAGCTGTTGTCGCCCTGTCCCACCATCTTGAGGATGGACACCGCAGCTATTACCAGGTTCATCAACGAGCAGATGGAATTGGAGTTTCCCCTGAAGAGGTTCAGGGACAAATCCAATGAGGCAGAGCCCATCGTAAGGCAGGAGAGCGACTTTTCCCGGGAATCTCTGGACAGGATCTTCGGCTGCGAGGACAGTGTTTGTGTCGAGTTCAAGAAGGATCCAGAGTTTGTGCCAAAGGGAGTGAAGATCGCCGGCTTCGGTGGGCAGGGGGTATTAAGCTTGGGTTTAGCTCTGGCCCAGGCCGCTTTTGGCTGCGGACGGTTCGTCTCCTGGTATCCTGACTACGGGCCTGAGCAGCGGGGCGGGACTTCCAACTGTTCGGTGATCGTATCTGGAGAGCCGATCGGCTCGCCTGTGGTGGATCATCCGGACGTGCTCGTTGCCTTCAACCGGCCGTCTCTGGAGAAGTTTGCGCCTTCGGTCAAAAAAGGTGGAGTGATCCTTTATGACTCTTTAGCCGGGCAGTTCCAGGCCCCGGAGGGAGTCCGGGTCATATCAGTCCCGGCAACGGAGATCGCCACGGATAAGGGTGCTCATATGGCGGCCAATACCGCTATGTTCGGGGCGCTCATGCAGACCGGAAAGCTGGGCCTGCCCCGCGAGGCTTACGGGAATGCCTTCCGTGTAACCTTCGCCAAGAAGCCCAAGCTCATCCCCAAGAACCTGGAGATACTGGAGGCAGGTGCTCAGGCGGTCAAGGTGCTAGAGATGTCGGCGAGGAAGTAGAGCAAATAGAGTAAGTAGAGTAAGCAAAGGCGAAAAGGTCCACTCGGGGGGAGAGTGGGCCCCTATTCTTTCAATATCTTATCTAGACGCAAAAATTGTCCCACCACGTCTTCCGAATCCCGCGCGCGGGTGTTACGCGCCGGGTCGACGGGGGCCAGACTTATGGCCGTGGCGCCCCCCTAACCCCGCGTCTGCGGGGAACAATCTATAAAGCTATGTCTTTATCCTTGAACGGAGGCCTCATGCAAGACGAGAGAGGGCTTTCGATGATTTTGTAGCCCCAATATGTCTGCAATTTAGCCGTCGTCGCTCGGCCAGCCGTGGCCATAAGCCTCGCCCTCAACCATAGCGCTGGAGGGCCGCCGGGCCGACTCGCGTCACCCCAGAAGAAAAAGTGGAACGTCGTTATCGCCTGCATCTACTCTGTCCCGTCAGCAATAGGGAGAGGTGACAAGAGGATCGAGATGCGGCAGAAAATAGACAATTTTGCAGAAAAATCCAATTATAAAAAATTTAGTCTTGCAGGGTCTGATAAGGACCCCGTTCACATAAATATCCCAAAAAGGGGATAGATATCTGAATCAGTATCTTCTGGGCGGCCTGGATGAGCTGGCTGGCTTGTGCTTCTGGTAGCAATCGCTGCAGTACACGGGCCTGGAGCCATCGGGCTTGAAGGGAACTTGACATGTCTTTCCGCACTCGGCGCAAGTGGCATCGCTCATCTCTCTTGGGCCGCTGTTGTAGCCGCCCCTGTTTCCGCTTCCGTATCTCTCCATCTTAATTCACTTACCTTTGGCATCGATTCCATGAATCGATCCTACTACAAAAACATCCCATCAAACTCAATTGATTTCGACGATTATGCAGCAACCTAAGTAGAATAAAACTGCCTTATATATCTGTTGGTCAAATCGTGTTTGTAAATCCTGCCAGTCAGACCCACTAATTGATAAATATGTCTATTTAAATTCACAATTAGGTGATGCAGTATATGAAGTCCTACAAATATTGGCAGAGCTAGTCAGGATTGCACGTTCTTGTGATTCTAATAGGAAATTGGCGACAATATCCATTGTCCGATGGCAATTGAATTGAGAAGAAAACATCGCGCAAAAATAAGTCCTGCAGGGTCCATCTATCTAACCCTGCCCCATTTTAATACCCTCTCGGATATATCGAATACGGACGATCGGTTAAGAAAACGATCAGTTCAGTATCTTCTGGGTGGCCTGGATGAACTGGCTGGCTTGTGCTTCTGGTAGCAATCGCTGCAGTACACGGGCCTGGAGCCATCGGGCTTGAAGGGAACTTGACATGTCTTTCCGCACTCTGCGCAGGTGGCATCGTGCATCTCTCTTGGGCCGCTGTTATAGCCGCCGCTATTTCCGCTTCCGTATCTCTCCATTTAAATTCACTTACCTTTGGCATCGATTCCATGAATCGATCCTACTACAAAAACGACCCAACAAACTTGATTTGGAGCGACGCTCATGCAGCCTTTTGTGGATGGACAGCTTGTTTGATATACCTTTTGGTCACGGCAGATGAGGCTTTGCCATCACATTTTACAGGTAATTATGAAGTGATTAATTTTTGCAAATCGTTTTGATGAAACAGCAAAAGCTTTTATTATAGAATCATGCTATTTCATTGCAGGAAGTGGGAGCTGATTGCAATGAATGGATTAACAAGAAAACCGCCGATACTTGAGCTAATCCTCGTTTCTTGCCTACTGTTGGTGCTTACGATTACCGTGACCGGTCTGCAAGATAAAGAAGTGCAATTCGTCACCAACGCCCCCATAAAAGCCTCGATCAGCAATGTTCTTGGCAGTAATGCATCTACAAGTAACGCATCTATCCGTAATGCATCTATCAGTAGCGCATTTGCTGGTAGCATGTATAAGGCAGAAAAAGAGTTCCCTGATGTTCCGATTGAAGTGAATGACAAGAACTTGGATTCGATGCGTATGCTCTATTCGCCTTTTGTTGTTGATTTCTGGGAAATAGGCTGTCGACCCTGCAAATCTGTCGACCCAACTATTAATGAAATGGCTTTGGATTTCAAGGGCCAGATCGTATTCGGCAAACTCTGCATCGATCGGAATGCCGCTTCCAAGAAGAAGTATGGAATATCGAGGACTCCAACGCTCCTCATCTTCAAAGAAGGCACTCTTGTCTACAGGCATGTGGGAAATTATCCCAAGCAAAAACTAGAGGAAATAATTCTGGCCGCACTCGATACGAGCTAACTGATACGGGCTGCATATCACCAGCATCCCTTATCCTTTATACTCCCCGCCCACGAGCTCCCGGATTCGCTCCGCGATCTTGGGTCCAACCATCTCCACCTCTTGCAGCTCCTCCTGCCTCGCGGTCATTATCCTCTCGATGGACCCGAAGTGCCGGAGCAGATTCCTCGCAACCCTCGGCCCAACGCTCGGTATGGCCGAGATTAAGTACTCTTGCTGCTCTTTCAGCGTCCGGGCGGTCTTATGGCCATGCACCTTGGGCTCATGTCCCTCCTTCTGCTCGCGGGCGACGAGCAGGGCGATGACCGATGCGGTATCATCCTGGTCTTCTGTGGGTATAATGGGAACACCATAATCTACAGCCACTGCCGCCAGGGCGCCGCGAATGGAGTTGGGGTTTACCTGCCGGGTGTAAAGGTCCCTTCCTTCCAGGATCAAAACCGGCCGGTCGTAGCTTCGAGATAGGTCTCCGATCTGCCGGAATAAGTTTCTCTCCGGATCGATTATCGAGGCCACGAAATCAGAGGCGGTCTTGCGCTCGATGGCTACTCTATCGCTGACCACATAGTCGCCTACATCCAGATTCCTGAGTGTGACCTCCATCCCTCTGGCCTCGAGCAGCTTCGCCATCCCTCGTTCCCGGGGGTCCACATAAATTCTGCCGGGCTCATGTTCCAGCCCTTCGTTCTCAGCAGCCTGCAAAGTGGCCGGGCTTTTCCCTGGGCTCTCACTGATCCCTGCCGGATCCTCGGTTATCTGCAACTGCCGGGGCGAGAACTCTCTGGCCAATGACTCTGATGTTTGACCGCTTAAACTCTGCATCTGCCGGTTCATGGTCTTTTCTTTGCGGTCGCTGATCCAGTAGTAGGCCTCATCTCGTGTGCCTTTGGCCATCAGTACTACTACTCTACCGTTTCTCGCCCGGCCTGTTCTGCCCTTGCGCTGAATGCTGCGAATCTCGGAGGGCACAGGCTCGTAGAATAGGACCATATCCGTAGCCGGGATATCGATTCCCTCTTCTCCTACCGAGGTTGCGATGAGAACATTGAACTCGCCGGCCCGAAACTTCTGCAAGATCTCCGCTTGCTTCTTCTGGCTCAAGCCAACATCATCGACCCGGCTGGACTGCCCCACAAACCGCACCGCTTTGATGGCGGGCTCATTCTTCAGGAACTTGAGCAAAGATGATGCGGTATCTCGATAATTTGTAAAGACCATAATGCGGGATTCAGGTCTCGCCAGGATCTGCTCAAGCAGGATCTTCTTTACCGCTGCAGGCTTGGGATGCTCCACCTCCAGCGTCTGCAAGGCATCCATAGCCTGCCGAAACTTTGGGTCTAGCATTATCCGGCGAGATGCTTTGGAACCACTCTTGGAGAGAGCCTCCCCCTGCAGCCTCTGAAAATAGCTGACCAGTGCATCTGTTCCCTGGGTCTCTGCCAGCTCGACGGCATGATGAAGCTTGAGTACCTCCGCTAGCAGTGATATTCCCTTAAACATGGCCTGATTTGCCTCTCTCTGTGCCGAGGACATAAGCTGGGCCTGCAGACCCAGGAGTTCCTTCTTAGAAGCTCTGGGATCGATTCTGGCCGGGCTGATGGCCAGATTGTTCAGGTCGTCGATCCGGGCTTTCAGCACATCTTCGATGGCCGTTCTGATATCGAGCAGCTCTTTTGGAACCGTCAGCTTCACCCACTCGATCTCCCGCAGATGAACAAAGGGCGCCACATCAGAATCATTTTCTGTCCGGGTCTGCACCTTCTCGATTGCCAGGTTGGTGCAGATCTCAGCGATCTTCTCGCTCTGGCTGCCAGGGCTGGCGGTGATGCCCAGGACCAGAGGATTTGCCGCCTCGCGGGCGTAGCGCTCTGCAATGTAGACGTAAGCGTAATTTCCCACCGCCCGGTGAGCCTCATCGAATATCACCAGTGAGACATCTTTGAGATCGATCCTTCGAGAGAGAAGGTCATTCTCGATCACTTGCGGAGTTGATGTCACTATGCGCGCTGCTTCCCAGGATACGACCCGCTTCTCCGGCATTATCTCGCCTGTCATCATGGCGACAATATCCTCGTCTTTGAGAACCCGGCGCAAAAAAGTAGCATGCTGCTCCACCAGAGGCTTGGTAGGTGCCAAAAAGAGAACCTTGCCTTTGTCCAGTCGAGCAAGAAGCACCATGAGAGCGATGACGGTCTTGCCGAGTCCCGTGGGCACTACTATGAGGCTGGAGGCCTTCAGGGCGTTGGCTGCCAGATCCAACTGGAAAAGCCTCTTATCTACTGTTTGCGGCTTTAGTAGCGGATGCTCCAGAAAGGAGGACATGAGAGATTTCTCTGGTTTCAAATCGGTATGAACCCATTCTCAGTGGCAATCTTCTGGCCAGCTGCACTCAGAATATAATCAATGAACGCTTTGGCCCCGGGTTTTGGTTCTCCCAGTGTGATAAGGTAGAGCTTGCGAGCCAGAGCATAGGTTCCATTCTTGATGTTCTCAACCGTCGGCTGGATGCCGTCCAAAGAGACTACCTTTGTGTCTCCTTTCATGACATAGCTGTACCCTACATAACCAATGGCATTATCGCTTCCCTGAATGGCAGTCTTAACCTCGGAGCTGTCGGCTGCCTCAATGGTTATGCCAGGAGTTTCCGCTTCTTTGCTTCCCATAATAGTCTCATCGAAGGTATCTCTTGTCCCAGATCCCGGTTTCCTTCCGATGACGAATATTTCTGTGTTCGGGCCGCCCAATTCCTCCCAGTTGGTGATGTCTCCTGCATAGATCTGCTTTAGCTCATCCTTTGTGATCGTTGTCACTCCAGAATCGTATACGTCAGGGCTTACTACCAGACAAATGGCATCGAATCCTATCGGGACCTCAATAAATTTTTTAGTTGAAGTCTCGTATCTCTGCCGTTCAACCAGCTGAATCTCCCGGGAGGCCATGGCAATATCCGATCTACCTTCTGCCGCATCCACAATGCCAACGCCTGTGCCTCCTGATGTTACGCTCACATGGTAGTTGTCTTGCAGCAGATTGAACTCCTCGGCCGATAGCTCTGCCAGAGGCATGACCGTGCTGGAACCTGAAACTGCAACCTTCTGCTCTCCAGCTTCACCTGATACCGACACAAAGAAAAGGATTAGCAACAAGATCAATAGCTTGCTTTCGACTCTCATCGGGTCTACAATTGCCATACTATTATGTAAGGTTAATGTCGGGCCCAAAAACGGCTTACTATTTTGTCTGGGAAGAAAGAAAAGGTTCCTCGCTGTATCGAGTGGGTAATAGATCGTAGAGCCCTCTGTGAGTCCTCCGTGCGCTCTGTGCCTCCACATGAAAAACTTAAAAAAACAAGATGCTGCGGTTCAACCGCATCCCTCCTTCAAATGGTTTTTCATGCTTTGGGCATGATCCCTGCCCGAGGATCATGGGCTCTTTGTGGTGGTAGTTCGTGACCATTGGTCATAAACCAGTGGCTAACGACGTTTCAACCACAGAGACACAAAGTTCACAGAGTACGCACGGAGACGAACTACCAACTGAAAAACCAAAATAGCCTG
>Ga0114951_10005006_pt1 | contig 12479 bp, 2 predicted proteins | sample AM7aDNAmetaG_FD_88677 | JGI IMG/M metagenome (GOLD analysis project Ga0114951, IMG submission 88677) | Freshwater microbial communities from Finland to study Microbial Dark Matter (Phase II) - AM7a DNA metaG | ecosystem: Environmental > Aquatic > Freshwater > Lake | place: Finland: Lake Alinen... | reverse complement strand
GTCCGCCGCCGCCGTGGAGGTGAATTCCCGCAGGTGCAGCTCGCCCAGCGTCACCAGCGCCAACTCCGACAGCGGCGAATTCGGAAATTGCGCTAGGTATTTTTCCAGACTGGCGACGGCATTCGTCACGTCGCCCTGCGCGGCCGCCAGGGCAGCCATCCGCAAAATGGCCTCGTGCTGGCGCTCCTCCGGCACACCCGCGGCCAGATTTGCCGACCACGCGTCGGCGGCGGGCAGGTTTGCCTTCTCCAGCACCGTGGCGTGCAGCGCCACGCTTTCGGCCAGCCGCCCGGGATTTTTGGCGGACGACATCAGATTGGTCGTGACCGCGAGCGCGGAGGCAAAATCGTTCAGACCAAGCTTCACTTGATACAACAAATTCAAGCGCTGCCAGTCCTGTTCGGGCGTGAGCGCCGGAGGATCGAGCAGCTCAAGAAATTTTCCGGCGGCGGCAAAATCACCCCGCGCAAGTTTGGACTGGGCCAGCGACAGCCGACCATTGATGACGAGCGCATTGTCCGGGTCCGTCTGCGCCGCGCGCGTAAAAACGCCGTTGGCCGCCTCCAGCAAGGCGTCATGGCGCGGCCAGTCGGAAACCTGCGCATACGCCGCTGCCGCTTCCACCACGGCCGTCAGCCGCAGCGTTGAATCGGGATATTTGCCGGCTATCGAAGAAAAGGTCGCCGCCGCATTGGTGAAATCGCCCTTTGCATACTGTGCCTCGCCGAGCCAGTAGGCATAGGCATCCGCCAGCAGGCCGGCGCCCGCCGCCCGCGATGTCAGCAGATTGGCGGCGGCGGCATACTTGCCTTGTTTGAGCTGCGCTTGTGCCAGCACCAGCAACGCCTGCGGCACCCGTTCTGATTTGGGAAAATGGAGGACAAATTGCGCGAACTGCGTTTCCGCGCGATCATAAATGCCGTCCTGAAAAGCCGCCGTGGCGGCGGCGAAGGCGCGGTCTTCCCGCGAGGCGGCGAAAAGCTGCCCGCCGCAGGGGACGAGCAAGAACACAATCAAAAGCCAGCGCCGGGAAAAAGCCATGCGCCGAATCTAAACGACGCGGCGCAATGACAAAAGCGGAAATAAACGAAAGGCCGGTGGCGCAATTCAATTCTTGGCCTTCGCGGCCTTAATCTCCTTGGCGGTCTCTTCCGTCATCTGCTGGATTTTCTGCATCATTGGCCCCATCCGCTGCTGCATGAGCGCCATGGTGTTTTTCATCAGCGCCGGCTGCTTGTCAACGAACGCCTGACCCGCCGGAGATTTGTAGAAGGCGATGATGCCGTCCATTTCCTCCTGGGTAAACGTATCGCGATAGACCTGGATAAAACCGTCCTTCAATTTGTCCCAGCTCAATTCTTCCTTCATGATGGTCATCATCTTGGTCTGCTGCCGGTCCATGATGGCCTGTTCGTCAGCGCTCAGAGGCTTGCCCTTGGTCACCTGTTGCATGCTGGATTTCATGAGGCCGTCCATCTGCGCCCAGACCGAGTCCAGAAGTTTCCCAGCCTTGGACAATTCCAGAAACTGGTTGATGGATTCATCCGACGGCGGAGCGGCTTGGATGGAAGTGGTAAAGGCCAAGGCGGCGACGAGGAGAACGGCAGGGAGGATTTTCATGCCAGCGATTCTGCTCCCGGCGGCGGACTTGTCAAAGCTTTTTCGGCAGACTCCAAAATCACGCCAGCACGCTTTTCAAATAATGCCCCGTGAAGCTCGCCGCGCAGTGGATGATTTTCTCCGGCGGACCTTCGGCAACAATTTTTCCGCCGCCGGAACCGCCTTCCGGGCCAAGGTCAATGATCCAATCCGCCGTTTTGATCACGTCCAGATTGTGCTCGATGATGAGCAGCGTGTTACCGGTGTCGCGCAATTTGAACAACACTTCCAGCAATTTCGCGACGTCGTGAAAATGCAGGCCGGTGGTCGGCTCGTCCAAAATGTAAAGCGTCCGACCCGTCGCCTTGCGCGATAATTCCGTCGCCAACTTCACACGCTGCGCCTCGCCGCCGCTCAACGTCGTCGCCTGCTGACCGAGCCGGATGTAGCCGAGACCGACTTCCGCGAGCGTCAGCAGCGGATCAAAAATTTTCGGCACAGCGCGGAAAAAAGTGACAGCTTCTTCGACGGTCATATCCAAAACATCCGCGATGTTTTTCCCTTTATAAGAAATCTCCAACGTCTCGCGATTGTAGCGCTTGCCGTTGCACGCCTCGCACGTCACATAAACCGCCGGCAGAAAATTCATCTCAATTTTCAGCACGCCGTCGCCCTCGCACTTTTCGCAGCGACCGCCTTTGACATTGAAACTGAAACGGCCCGGCTCGTAGCCGCGCACTTTTGCGGCCGGCAATTTCGCGAACAGGTCGCGGATGTGGTTGAACATGCCGGTGTAAGTCGCCGGATTGCTGCGCGGCGTGCGGCCAATCGGCGATTGGTCAATGACGATGACTTTGTCGAGCGATTCAAAACCGCGCAGCGCCTCGTGTTCACCGGGCCGCTCCTTCGAGCCGAAGAATTTGCGAAACAGCGCGCGCTGCAAGATGTCGCTGACCAGCGTGCTCTTGCCGGAGCCGCTCACGCCGGTGACGCAAGTGAATGTGCCGAGCGGAATCCGCACGTCAATGTTCTGCAAATTGTTCTCTGTCGCGCCGATCACCTCCAGCCAACCCTTGTCTTCCGACGGCGCGTTGCGTTTTTTCGGAACCGCGATGCTCAGCTCGCCGGTGAGATATTGGCCGGTCAAAGATTTTTTGGCCGCGAGAATTTCCGGCAACGTGCCAGCCGCCACCAGTTCGCCGCCGTGGACGCCTGCGCCCGGACCGAGATCCAAAATGTAATCGGCTGCGCGGATCGTGTCGGCGTCGTGCTCGACGACCAAGACCGTGTTACCCAAATCGCGCAGGCCTTTGAGCGTGGCGAGCAGCCGGTCGTTGTCGCGCTGATGCAAACCGATGCTCGGCTCGTCCAAGACGTAAAGCACGCCGACAAGCGCCGCGCCGATTTGCGTGGCGAGCCGGATGCGCTGCGCCTCGCCGCCACTCAACGTGCCGCTCTCGCGGTCGAGCGTGAGATAAGCGAGGCCGACGTTTTTCAGGAAGCCTAGCCGCGCGCGGATTTCCTTGATGACTTCGCCGGCAATCTTCTGCTCGAACTCCGTGAGCTTGAGTGCCACAAAAAACTCGTCGGCCTTTTCCACCGACAAGCCGCACACATCCATAATGGACTGGCCGGGAATCTTGAGAGTTTTAGATTTTGAGTTTTTAGTTTTTAGTTTAGAAACAAACTGTTCGCCGCCGAGCGTCACGGCGAGGATTTCCGGCTTCAGCCGCTTGCCGCCGCAGATATCGCAGAACTGCGGTGTCATGTAGGCCTTGAGCCGGTTGCGCATGAACTCGCTTTCGCTCTCGGTCGCGAGGCGCTCCAGATTTACCAGCACGCCTTCGAACGGCCGGTCAATCGTGCTGACCTTGCCGCCGCGCCAGAACTTGAACGCCACATTGTCCTCGCCGGAGCCGTGGAGCAAAACCATTTTAAAATTCTCCGGCAGATCTTTCCACGGCGTCTGCAAATCCACGTTGAAATGTCCCGCGACGCTCCGCAGCATGGCCTTGTAATAAATGTTCATCCGCTTGCCCGCGCGCCGCCAGGGCTGGATGGCGCTTTCGAGCGGCTCTTCAAAATTCGGCACGACGAGCGCCTCGTCGAAAACCATCTTCTGGCCGAGGCCGTGGCAGACGGGACACGCACCGGCGGGCGCGTTGAAGGAAAAATGTTTCGGCGTCGGCGGATCGTAGCTTTTGCCGGTCGCCGGCGAACACATCTTGTTCGAGTGCAGCGTCTCAATCCACGCGCCATCGGTGGCGACGGCCAACTGATGCAGGGTGAACATCACGCCTTCGCCGAGGCGCAGCGCCGTCTGGGCGGAATCGCCGAGGCGCACGCGGATTTTGTCGTCAATCACCAAGCGGTCCACCACGGCCTCGATGTTGTGGAATTTCTTTTTGTCGAGCCTGATGCGCGCGGCTTCCTCGCCCAGCTCCAAGATTTCGCCGTCCACGCGCACGCGGACGAAGCCTTCGCGCGCCAGCCGTTCGAAGACGTCGCGGAATTCGCCCTTCTGCCGACGCACGACCGGCGCGAGCAGCATGATTTTGGTTTTCGGCGGCAGCGCGAGAATTTTATCCACGATGTCGCTGGTGCTTTGCGTGGAAATCGGCACGCCGGTTTCAGGGCAATGCGCCTTGCCGATGTGCGCGTAGAGCAGACGCAGGTAATCGTAAATCTCCGTCGTCGTGGCGATGATGGAGCGCGGGCTGGAGCCGGAACTGCGCTGTTCAATCGCAATCGCGGGTGAAAGTCCTTCGATGAAATCTACGTCGGGCTTTTGCAACTGGTCGAGAAATTGCCGCGCGTAGGCCGAAAGCGATTCAACGTATTTGCGCTGACCTTCGGCGTAAATCGTGTCGAAGGCGAGCGACGATTTGCCGCTGCCGCTCAGGCCGGTGACGACCACCAGCTTGTCGCGCGGAATCTGTAGCGTCAGGTTCTTGAGGTTGTGCTCCCGCGCGCCGCCAATTTTGATGAACTCTTTGCTCATACGGTGAATTTCTCCGTCTGCCGAAAGATGGAAACTACGCCAAGCCGCGCGGAAAGCAAAGCCGGAGTTGCGCCACCAGTTTCGGCGTATCCGCCTTCGGCCAAAAGTCTGCTCGCTGGCCTCGCTGGATGATCATCCCCCGCCGAAAGATTGTCAGCCGCCGAGAAAAGACGGCACACGGACGGGAAAAGATGGTCAGCTTTCGCCTGGGGACTGCACGCGGACGGGAAAAGACAGTAAGCTTTCCACTAAAGACTATCATCCCACGCCATAAGACTATCATCCTTTGCCGAAAGATTGTCAGCTAACGCCGTCGGACTATCATCTTTTCCCGTTTCCTTGTCATCTTTTCCAAAAAGCTTGCAATACATCGCGATGTATCGTCTGACTTTGGCGACCTGATTTCACGAAAAGAAGCTTGTTTTCAACAAGTTACGTCAAAACCGGTCATTTTCTGGTTTTGGCCTAAAAACCAATTTTAAGGCAGCAGGATCAACTGGTAGAACTTCGTCAACATCGGCGCGTTCGTGTCCGTGAAGGTGAACACGCCGGTGCTCGAAGTGAAGATGTTCGGGAAACTGTTGTTCGGATAAAGCGTCCAGACTGGCGGCAGGTTGGTCGTCCATTGCACCTCGAACTGGTCGTTGGTCGGCGCAGACCAGCTCAACACGGTGTTGGTCGGTGTCACGGTGACGCTGGTGAGCGCCGGCACCGGCAGCACAAAAACGGTAAACGTGTTGGTCGCGCTGGCCGACGGCGTGCCGTTGTCCGTAACCAGCGTGGTGAACCGCGCGGCAAGGCCGGACGGCGTGGCGCTCGGCCAAGTGATGATGCCGGTATTAGTGTTGATGGAAGCGCCCGCCGGCGAACTCAGCAAGCTGTAAGTCAAGACTGCGCCGGGATTGGAATCCGTCGCCTTGTTGGTCACGGTCACGCTGCTGCTCAAGCTGACCACCTGATTCGACGGCGCGGGGAATGTCAATGTGTTGGCCGGCGCGGCCAGCAGCAGTAGCCGGTAGAACCGGTTTGTGCCGAAGCTGCCACCGGTCTGCGAGGCGTCGTCAAAGAAGTTGAACTGCGCGTTCGTCGGGTTCACTGGCACGATGCTGGGGTTGAAGCTGATGACCGGCGGATTGGTGAACGTCGTCCAGTTCGTCGGCGCGAGCGACGGCGTCCATTGCACTTGGAATAAGTCTTTGCTCGGTGCAAACCACGTCAGCAGGAAGCCATTCGTAACACCAAAGTTCGTGTAAACAATGCTGCTGAAATTTATCGGGCCGCCTGACGACAAGAGATGGAAATCCACTTCCAACGCGTTTGTCACCGCGAAACTGTTGGTGTTTTGCACCCCGAGCCAGTAGAACGCTCCCGGCACGAGCGGCGGCACGGTGCTGATGCCGATGACCGCCGTGTTGCTAGTGCTGTTCATGATGAGCAGTGAGTCGTTGGTTGCGCCGACGCTCGGCGGGGCGTTGGTGGTGAACCAGACATTCACGCCGGCGGGCGTGGCGAAGAGCAGCCGGTTCGTGGCGAAGTCGGCGTTCGTCGGCACCGGGACGAGGAAGAATTCCACGCTGTTGCCGGCAAGGACATTGGTTGGCGACGGCAAACCGTTGGTGAGCGTCAGCGGCGGCAGCACGGTCACGGTGAACGTGTTCGTCGCGGTCAAAGTTTTGTTGGTCAGCGCGTAGGCGTTCGTGTCCGTCACGAAAACGGTGACGGTGTAAACATTGCTGGAAACCTGCGCGGACGACGGCGTCCAAGTGAAAATGCCGTTGGTCGGATTGATGAATACATTCGTGACGCCACCGGAAACGGACACCGAATAAGTCAGCACGTTCGTCGGCAAATCCGCGTCGCTCGCGGGGTCGGCGACCGTAAGCACATTTCCCGCGTTGATGACGTAGTTGGACTGGCCCGGCACACCCGGCGGCCAGAACGGCGGCGTGTTGATTTCATAAACCAGCACGGTGACGGTGTTCGTGGTGCTCAACGCCGGATAGCCGTTGTCGGTGACGACGTTGGTGAGAATGGTCGTCACGCCCACGCCTTGCGGCTCGACGTTCGTGAACGTGATGACGCCGGTATATTGGCCGATGCTCGCCCAACTCGGCGCGTTCAACAATTTGTAGGACAAAATTTGCGCGGGAACATTCGTGTCCGCCGCCGCGTTGGTGAACGACACGTTGGCCGGCCGGTTGGTCACGAGGAAAATTGTCACCGTCGGCGAAGTATTCGTGTTCGTCCAGAACGGCGCGTTGTTCGTCTGGTTCAAGCCGTAGAGCGACGTCAGCGCGAGGCTGTGGAAACCGCCGCCGCCCGCGCCGGCGATGGCGAAAACGTTGGACAAATTGGTGGTGGCAAAAACCGGATTCTGGCCGGCGCTGCTGTCGCCCCACTGGATCACCGTGCCGTCGTTGCGCAGCGCGAGGCTGTGGAAACCGCCGCACGCGATGGCGATGAAATCACTGCCGGCCGGAACATTTGTCTGGCCGTAGGTGTTGTCGCCCCACGCAATCAACGTGCCGTCATTCTTCAGCGCGAGGCTGTGCGATTCGCCGCCGGCCACGGCCACCACGTTGCTCAAACCGGCGGGGACATTGGTCTGGCCGTAGGTGTTGTCGCCCCACGCAACCACCGTGCCGTCATTCTTCAAGGCGAAACTGTGGAAACCGCCGGACGCGATGGAAACAACATTGGACAAACCAGCCGGTATGTTCGTCTGGCCGTCCGAATTGTTGCCCCACGGTATCACCGTGCCGTCGTCGCGCAACGCGAGGCAGTGCCAGTCGCCACTGACGGCGAGCACGGCGTTGGTCAAGTCCGCCGGCACATTGGTTCCGGTCTGCTTGAATTGCGGCGAACCCCAGACCGTCACGGTGCGGTCGCGGCGCAGCGCGAGGCCGTCCTTGTAACCGCCGCTGACGGACACGGCGTTGGTCAGATTCGCCGGCACGTTGGTCTGGCCAAAGATGCCGTCGCCCCACGCGACCACCGTGCCGTTGGTGTTCAGCGCGAGGCTGAAGTCGTAGCCCGCGCCGATGGCGGTGAGGAAATTATTCGTCGCCCCCGCCGGCAGCGGCACGGTCTGGCCGAGGAAGTCCGCGCCCCACGCCACCAAATAACCTTGGTCAAAAATTTGATCGAAGCCGTAAACCGTGCCGACGGCGTTGCTGGCGACGAGCCGGTAATGGTAAGGCAGATTCACCGTGAGGCCGGTGACGGTGGCGGCGGTGTAAACCACGTTGAAACTAAAGTTCGACCCGACCGGCGACGGCGGCGTGACGAGGCCGTAGTTGGTGCTGCTGCCCCACTGGAACCACGCGGTCGTCGGCAGGCCGTTGGGCGTCACCATGCCGTCGAGCTGCGCGTTCGTGCCCGTGGCCGACTGCGCCGGATGCGTGAACGCGAACGGCAGCATCACCGGCATGACGGTGACGGTGAAATAATTCGTCACGGAATAACTGCGGTTGGTCAGCGCCCAGACGTTGGTGTCCGTCACGACGGTCGTGAACAAATACACGCCCGGCGTCTGCGCCAGCGTCGGCGTCCAGGTGATGATGCCGTTGGTGTCAATCACGGCATTGGTAAAGACAGGGAAATTCGTGCTGGCCAGCGTGACGGTCAAGAAATACGTCAGCGGGTTCGTCGGCAAGTCCGCGTCGAGCGCGGTGTTGGTCACGGTCAGCAACGTCAGACCGGGAATGGTGTAGTTCGTCTGGCTCGGCGTGTTCGTCGGCCAGAACGGCGGCGTGTTCACCTCGTAAACCGTCACGTCAAAACTGTTCGTCGAGCTGGTCGGCGGCGAGTTCGTGTCGAACGCGATGGTGGTGAGCTTGTAAACCCCGGGACCCTGCGCCTCGCTCGGCGTCCAGGTGATGACGCCGTTGGTGTCAATGGCCGGCTGCGTGTTGGTGACGTTGGCGAAGCTGTTCGTCCAGCCGAGCGCGAGCATGGCGTTGGTGTCAACCATCAGGAAGTTGGTGTAATTGACAGTGTGGCCGGGCGCGTAGGTGATCGCCGTGTTGGTCACGGTGAGCTGCGTCAGTTCCAGCACGTTCGTGTTCGTCATGCTGTAAAGGAACACCGGCGCGGTGAGTTCCGTCACGAGCATGGTGTATTGCTGCACCGCGCCGGACGCGTTGGAAACGGTGAGATACCACCAGCCGTTGGTAAACGCCTGCGGCACAGTGTTGGCCAGCACGATAATGGTTTCGTTGCTGGTTCCGAGATTTACGCTCGAATCAAAAACCGGATTGCCGACCAGCGGCAGCGGCAGGCCGGGGCTGGCGTAGAGGTTGACGTCGCCGGTCGGATTCAAAATCTGGAACATCACGCCGTAGCAATTCGTCGAGACGTCGTAGCGGTAATAATCCAAGCCGGAATACGACGTGAAATTGGTGTAAGGCATCAGGTTCGTCAGCGTGATGATGGGCGACACCGGCACGCCGCTGACGACGACGCTCACCGTCACGGGTCCGAAATAGGCCAGTGTGTCGTTATTCGTGATGTAATAGTCAAACGACGCATAGCCGATGTTGGTCGCCGTCGGCGTGAAGACGGCAAAACTGTTGCTGAACGGCCCGGTGTTGGTCACGGGACCAATGACCGTGCCGCTGAAATTGGTGTAATACAAAACGTTGGTGAGATACACCGAGCCGTTGACGGCATTGGTCACGGAGAAGGAGAGGTTGCCGGAGTTGCCGGACAGTTTGTAGAGATCCACCGCCACCGGAGTATTCGAGACCGTCACCGCGTGCGGGTTGGCGAGCCAGCTGAGATATTCCTCCAAGCGCGTGTAGCCGGGCAGGTTCGAGGAAGGCAGCGAGCCCATGGCATTGGTCGCATTGGGATACCAATTGTAAACGGAAATCTCCCAATAATCCGGGATGCCGCCCTGATCCGTTTCCACCAGCGGCGCCGTGGTGTTCAGTGTCGGCCAGCCGCCCACCTGACTTTGCGAAGTGATGAATTGCCCGTTTTGCTGGCGGACGCCGGTGACGATGTTCGTGTCCGCCGCGTCGCGCTGGAGCAGCGAGGTGCCGGCAAAGGCGAGCACGCGTTCGTAGGCCTGATACGCCTCGTCGGTGGCCACCGGCACCAGCGGGAACGGCTGGCCGGACTCCGTGTAGTGGTTGGTGAACATCGCCCACTGCGTGTTGCCGCCGTTGAGCACGGCGTCATTGTTCGTATCGATGAAGTTATTCGTCTGGAAAATCCAGGTGTTGGTGGTCGCGCTGTTGAAAGCGATGCCCGTCTGGACCGAATTGGAACCGGCAATAAGATAGTTGCAAGTGTAGTTGAGGTAATTCGTGTAGCCGTTCGGATCATTCGTGAAATCGTCCGACGAGAAGCCGGCGTTGGTGCCCCAGTTGTAAATCACGTTGTTCACGAAATCGAGGCTCACGTTGTCCGCCAGATGCGGATTGCCGCCGGCATTGTTCGCGTAAAGATTATGGTGGAACGTCAACCCGCCCGCACCGATGCGCGCCTGCGTGCCGTCGAACGGCTGGTTCGTGGAAGCATAAAGCTGCTCGGCGAGCACGGACCATTGCACCGTGAGGTTCGTCGAATCAATCGCCGAAACCACCTGCCGCGGCGCCCAGGTCGCGGAGACGTGATCCGCGATGACATTTGACGCCGTGATGAAGCGGAGCGCGTCGAAGCCGGGCTGGACCACGAAGTTCGTGGACAAACTGACCGCATCCAGCAGCACGCCGGCAGCGCCCGGATTCAGCGAATCAAACTCCAGCGGCGTGGACGACGCCGTGGCCGTGAACGTGACATTGGTGACCGCCCATTGCAGATTCGCCCAGGAATTTCCACTGCCCGGTGACACCGTGAGCACAAGATTGCTGTTCACCACCAGTTGCGCCGCATTGGCCGAAACCGAATCTGGATTGTGCGCAAAAGCAAAACCCACACTGTAACTCACGCCTGGAACGGTCGGCAGGTTGGTGACAATCGAACCGTTGGTGGTGCCGTTCAAGCCCACAAAGCAGTTGTTGCTGTTGTAAGTGATCGCGCCCGACGTGCCGTTGGTGAGCCAGTCAACATTGTTGCTGGCCACATACCAGCCGGCAAAATATTGCCCGGCGGCCGGCATGGAATTGCTGGTGGCACCGTCAAAGCTGTTCGCCCAGACGGTGTTGGTGAACGTCGCGCCGCCGCCGGGCCGGAAACGCAGGTAGCGGATGATGATGTCATGCGCGTTGGTCACGGAAGTTTCCCAGCCGGCGACCGTGATGCCATCGCCCGGCGCAGTCTGGCCCGCGAGCGTCAGGAACGAGTTCGTGATGACCAGCCGCGACTGCAGCCAGATGGTGCCGGAAATGTCGAAGACCACCGTGCGGTTGGTGGAACTGACCGCATCGCGCAAGGTGCCCGCGCCGGAATCGGCCAACGAGGTGACGTGATAAACCGTGTTGCTGTAACCCAGCCGGCCGCCGCCGATTGCGCCACCACCCATGCCTTCCGCGCCGGGGAACGCCGGGAAATAGGCGTTCGTGTCAATCGCGGCCACGATGGTGTAGGTGATGTTCGTGACCTCATGGTTCGGCACGCCGAGATACCAGTTCGCCGGGAAGTTGGTCAGCGCGCCGTTGGTGTAAACCCAGATCAGTTCCGGACTGCGGCCGGGGTTCTGGCTGCTCTCAAAGAACGGCGGCGCGAGCGGCGGCGCGTTGGTCTGCAACGTCAGGTCGCCGTTGCCGCTCAGGTTGTAGAGCTGGAAGCGCACGCTGTGGGCGTTGGTCAGCGCCGGATTGTTGGTGACGCTGAAGCGGAAGAAATTCGTCAGCGCCGCACCCGGCCCGGCGGTGAAGTTGAACGGCACGGCGTTGGTCAGGTCAATGATCGTCGGCGCGGCGGTGTTGTCGAGTTCCTTGGCCAGGACGGAATAGCTCACCGGGCCGCGGTCGCGGCGGATGACGCCGAGATACCAGGTGCCCGCCGAAAGCGGCACGGGCGTGGAATTGGTCAGCACAAAAATATTTTCGTCCGCGTTGGTCGCGTTGAAGCTGCCGTATTCGGTATTCGTCAGGATTGGCAGCGGCGGCCCCTTGCTCACGACGAGATCGGCGTTGCTGCTCAACTGGAGCAACTGGAACGTGGCCTCGTAGGCGTTGCTCGTGACGACAAAGGAGAAGTAGCGCAGCGCGTCGTTGGTCGTCAGCGTGCTGGAATACGGCACGCCATTCGTCAGCGCGGTGATGTCGTAATCCACTTCCAGCACCACCGAGGCTGCCGTTGCGCCGTTGTTCTGGACGCCGAGATAATACGTCTGGCCGGGGAGCAGCGGCGGCACGCTCGGCGGATTGGTGGACGAAAGCACCGGCAAGCCGATGCCGGAAGAAACATTGTTCAGCAGTTGATAATCCGGCGGCACGGTGGCCGTGGGCGGGCTGGTCTGGTTGAAATACAGATTCACCGGCAAGGTGGACGAGACCAGAATGTTAGTCGCGTATTTAGCCCAGCTCGGAACGGTGACGGCATAATCCACCAACTGGCCCGGCCCCACGGTGCTGGGCGTCGGCGTCTGCGGCGAAAGCGAAGCGGCCACCACCGAATTGGATTGCAGCGTCAGATTCAATTGCCAGTTCACGAGCTGCGTGAGATTGGTCACATAGCCGCCGGCCAGGTTGTCCCAGACCTGCAACGTCCAGGTGCCGCTGGCGGCATCGCCGGCAAGCGTGGTGTTCAACGATTGCTCCGGCAAATAATACATGTTCGTGAGCGGCGCCTCCGAGACGGCAAAGTCATCCAGCAGAATGCCCGGCTCGAGGCCGGTGATGCGCAGCGGCATGGTGTTGGACGTGGCGGTGAACGTGTAACTGTTCACGTCCCACTGGTTGTTGATGCCGTAGATGACGTTGCTGTC
>Ga0114951_10005003_pt1 | contig 12486 bp, 8 predicted proteins | sample AM7aDNAmetaG_FD_88677 | JGI IMG/M metagenome (GOLD analysis project Ga0114951, IMG submission 88677) | Freshwater microbial communities from Finland to study Microbial Dark Matter (Phase II) - AM7a DNA metaG | ecosystem: Environmental > Aquatic > Freshwater > Lake | place: Finland: Lake Alinen... | reverse complement strand
CCTCCCCCACCCCTCCGGAACAACAACCCAGCGGCGGTGCCTATACGCAGGGCGAAAAGATTTCCAAGATCAACGTCGCGGACGAGATCAAGAACTCGTTCCTCGATTACTCGATGTCCGTGATCATTTCGCGCGCGCTGCCCGATGTGCGCGACGGATTGAAGCCCTCGCAGCGGCGCATCCTCTACGCGATGCACGAGCTTTCGCTGTTTCCCGGGCGCAAGCCTTACAAGTGCGCGAAGATCTGCGGCGATACCTCCGGCAACTACCATCCGCACGGCGAAGCGGTGATTTACCCGACACTCGTGCACATGGCCCAGCCGTGGGCGATGCGCGAGAAGCTCGTGGACGGCAAGGGCAACTTCGGTTCCGTCGAAAATGATCCGCCGGCGGCGATGCGTTATACCGAGGCGCGTTTGACGCATCTCGGCGCGGCGCTGATGCAGGACATGGACAAGGACACGGTGGATTTCGTCCCGAACTACGACGAGCGTCTCACCGAGCCGAGAGTTTTCCCCGCCGCATTCCCGAATCTGCTCGTCAACGGCGGCACGGGCATCGCCGTCGGCATGGCCACGAACATGGCGCCGCACAATCTGGGCGAAGTCGTGGACGGCATCTGCGCGCAGATTGACAAGCCGGAGATCACGATTCCCGAGCTGATGAAGTTCATCAAGGGCGCGGATTTTCCGACTGGCGGATTTCTCTGCGGCATCGAGGGCATCAAGAATTATTTCACCACCGGCAAGGGCAGCCTCAAGCTGCGCGGACGGATCGGCCTGGAGGAGATGAAAGGGAACCGCGAGCAGCTCGTCATCACGGAAATCCCGTTCAACGTCAACCGCGCCGGGCTCGAGGAACAGATCGCGAACCTCGTGAATGAAAAAATCATCACGGAAATCTCCGCGATGCGCAACGAGTCCGACGAACATTGCCGCCTGGTCATCGAACTCAAGCGCGATGCGAATCCAAAAGTCGTCATCGCCAAATTGTTTCAGCACACCCAGCTCGAGGTTTCCTTCAGCGTCAACTCGCTGGCGATTGACCACGGCCGGCCGAAGACGCTCAACCTGAAAGAAATCATCCAGTGCTACATCGAGCATCGCCGCGAAGTGGTGTTGCGCCGCACGCGGTTTGAACTGCGCAAGGCGGAGGAGCGGGCTGAGCTGCTCGAAGGTTACATCGTCGCGCTCTCGAACCTCGACGAGTTCATCCATATCATCCGCTCCAGCAAAAACCGCGAGGAAGCGCGCGTGAAGCTGCTCGCATTCGAGTGGTCGCGCGCGCAGGTCGAGAAGTGGGGCATTTTGATCCGCAGCGAAGCGCGCCTCGAAGCGGGCCGTTACGCGCTGACTGAGCGGCAGGTGGATGCAATTCTCGAGCTGCGTTTGTATCAGCTGACCGGTCTGGAAATCGACAAGGTGGACAAGGAATATAAGGCGTTGATTGAGATCATCAAGGACCTGCTCGACATCCTCGCGAAGGAATCGCGCGTGATGACCATTATCAAAGCTGAACTGCTGGCCATCAAGGAAAAGCACGCCACGCCGCGCAAAACGGAGATTGTGCCCGACGAAGGCGAGATCGCCATCGAAGATCTCATCGCGAACGAGGGCGTCATCATCACGCTCACGCACAACGGCCTGCTCAAACGCACCAATGTCAGCCAGTATCGCGCCCAGCGCCGCGGCGGCAAGGGAGTGATCGGCATGACGACGAAGGATGGCGAGACGCCCGATGACAACGATTTCGTCGAGCATCTCTTCACCGCGAGCACGCACGATTACCTCATGTTCTTCACGAACACCGGCCGGGTGTATGTCGAACGCGTGCATGAGATTCCCGACATGGGCCGGGCGGCGAAAGGCCGGAGCATCGCGAATCTGTTGGAATTGAAAACCGACGAAAAGGTGGCCGCGCTCATCCGCATTCTCTCCAAGACCGACGCGAACAAGGAAAACGTCACGTGGTCGCAGTCCGGCGAATTGTTCTTTGCCACCCGTTTGGGCACCGTGAAGAAGACGTCGCTCAACGAATTTTCCAACGTGCGCAAAGGCGGCATCATCGCGATCGGCATCGAGCCGGGCGACACTTTGATTGACGTCAAGCTCACCCGCGGCAGCACCGGCGAAGGTGACCATGGCGACGACGTGGTGCTGATCACCAAGGAAGGCATGAGCATTCGGTTCCATGAAACCGACGTGCGCTCGATGGGCCGTGCCGCGGGCGGCGTGCGCGGCATCAATATTGAAGCCGGCGACGCGCTCGTGGCGGCGGCGATTGTGGTGCCCGACGCGGCGTTGCTGGTCGCGGGTGAAAACGGCATCGGCAAGCGCACCGGCTTTGATGAATACCGGATTCAATCACGCGGCGGCAAAGGCATCATCACCATGAAGACCGGCGACAAGACCGGCGGCGTGGTGGGGGCGTTGACCGTGCGCGACACGGATGAAATCATGTTGATCACCGTTGGCGGGCAGATGGTGCGCATTCCGGTTGGTGGCATCCGGGAGGCCGGACGCAATACCATGGGTGTGAAACTGGTGAATCTTGACGCGGGCGACAAACTTCAGGCCATTGCGCCGGTGGTGGCCGAAGACCAGCAGGATGCCGCAATCGAACCCGAGCCGCCGGCTGCGTGATCAGGCCAACCGTCATTTTTTCCGCCGCGTTTCTGCTGGCAGCTTGCGCCTGCTCCCGGAGCGTGGCTGATGAGTTGCCGGTGCTGCCCCTGCAACGACTGTCGTTGCCGCAGGAACTGTTGACGGTCAAACCGCCCGCCATTACCAATCATCCGGTATGGAAAAGTTCCGTGGCGCTGGGGTTTACGATTACCAAAGGTAACAGCGACACCATGCTGGCCGTCGCCAATCTGCAGACGAGCCGACGGTCACAGGCCAACGAGTGGCTGTTCGGGGCGGACGGGGCCTACGGCGAGGATAATGCCGTCAAGAACCGCGATACACTGCACAGCTTCGGGCAGTTCAACCATTTTTTCACCAGTCGCCTTTTTGTTTTTGGCCGGCTGGACGGATTGCATGACGGCATCAAGGACATCAAATACCGGCTCAGTGCCAGCATTGGATTGGGCTATTATCTGGTGCAACGGACAAACACGTCCTTGGTGTTCGAAGCCGGTCCGTCGCTGGTTTCAGAGCGGCAGGGCAATCAAACCGACACCTATTCCGCCCTGCGGTTGGCCGAGCGGTTTGATCAGCAACTGAATGCTGCCGCCCGCCTCTGGCAGACCGCCGAATTCATCCCCCAGGTGGATAAGACGGCCAATTTCATCTTCAATGCCGAGCTCGGCATTGAGACCGTCATCACCAAGGAATTATCGCTGCGCGTCGCGGTTCAGGACAACTACGTCAACCAGCCGGCGGCCACTTACAAGAACAACGACTTCCGGCTCATCAGCGGCTTGTCCTATAAATTCTGACGCCGTTGGCCGGTGTCACGATCGTGTCCCATGGCCGGGAAACATTTTGCCCACCAAATAAAGTCATTAGCAGCTTGCTATTCAATCGCGAATCCGTTTTTATCCGCGGCTTATTTATATGAATCAAAGCAAACAACTCCTGGCCGTCGCTCTGTTGGCGGCATTTTCCCTGGTGGCTTCGGCCCAAACGTATACTTACACGGTGACTAATGTCGTCACGGTGTTGGTCACGAATATCGTCACGGTGACCAATGTAGTGGCGGCCGCCCCGTTACCGGAACCGACGCCGGTTCCGGCCCTGGCGGCTCCGGTCAAGACGCCTTGGGAAAGTTCGATTTCCGCCGGCCTGACGCTGACGCGCGGCAACAGCGATACCATGCTGGTCACCGCGGGCGCCTTGACCGAAAAGAAAGGCAAGCTCAACGAGTGGGGCTTTGGTGCCGACGGGGCCTACGGGGAAGATAGCGGTCAGAAGAATGTGGATACGATCCATGCCTTCGGCCAGGTCAACCACCTGTTCACAGATAACTTCTACGTCTATATGCGCGTGAACGCCCTGCATGACGGCATTTCGGACTTGCAATACCGCCTCACCCTCGGCCCGGGTGTCGGCTACTATCTGGTCAAACAAAAAAACACCACCCTCGCGGTCGAAGCCGGTTCGGCCTATGTGATTGAGCGCTTGGGCGACGAAGACAAACACTATGCCACCTTGCGTCTGGCCGAGCGCTTCGAACGCAAGTTTTTTGAAGAAAAGGCGCGCGTCTGGCAAACCGTTGAAATCCTCCCGCAGGTGGATGACTTCAACAACTACATCGTCAATGCCGTCATCGGTGTTGAAACCGCCCTCTCGGCCAAGCTTAGCCTGCAAACTTTCCTGGTGGATAACTACGTCAACCAGCCTGCCGCTGGCCGTGAGAAAAACGACGTCAAACTCGTGAGCGGATTGAAGTATAAATTCTGACCGCAGCCAGACTTCAAACGGCGGCTCCGGATATTTCCGAAGCCGCCGTTTTTATTTTCAAATTCGGCGGGGCGAGACTCCGTCGAGCCCTAAAAATTCAGGGCGACAGCCGCTCAACCTTCCACGCCCCATCCGCCTGCCGCGTGTAGGAAAATCGGTCATGCAACCGGCTCGGCCGGCCCTGCCAGAATTCAATCCGCTCGGGCTTCAAGATGAATCCGCCCCAGTTCGGCGGCAGCGGAATGTCCGTGGCAAACTTCTTTTCCAGTTCACGCCAGTGCGCTTCGAGCGCGGCGCGGTCGGGCACCGCCTGACTTTGATTGGAGGCCCAGGCCGCCAGCCGGCTGCCGCGAGGGCGTGATTTGAAATACGCCTCGGATTCCGCCACCGGCAGTTTCGCGACCGTGCCAGCCACGCAGACCTGCCGTTCCAGATCCGACCAGAAAAAAGTCAGCGCCGCGTTGGGGTTTCCTGACAATTCCCGACCTTTGCGACTGTCGTAGTTTGTGAAGAAAATAAAGCCGCGTTCGTCCACGCTCTTGAGCAGCACCGTGCGCGTCGAGGGTTTGCCGGATGGGTCCACCGTCGCGAGGGTCATGGCATTGATGTCGGCGGGGCGGTGGTTGCTGATTGCGCTCCAGAGTTTGTAGAGGGCGATGCCGATTTTGCGCCAGCGGCTTTGCGCTTCGTCGCCCGTCGCCTGCCGGAACCACGACTCGAATTGCACGATGGGATTCGCGTCCAGCCCCGCGCGGTCAAGCGCACCGCGCCGGTAATCTTCGCGAAAGTTGCCGAGGTTCATTTTACATTTGACGGAACACCGTCAGGCCGAGCGCAACGATGAAGAGGGCGAAGGCCAATCGCAAGGCGCTGCCGATGCGGACGCGCTGTTCCGTCGCCGTGGCAAAATCAATCAGGTCCCGGAATTTCCACGGCGTGATGGTGAACCACATGCCGGCCACGATGAGAATATACGCCCAGACCTGGATCACCAGCACCCACGGGGAGGCACCCAGATGTGGACGCCCGGTGTCCACCATCAATTTCCCCAGCAGCAGCAGCACCACGGCCAGACCGCGCACGGCCAGAAAATCCTGGACGAAAACGCACGTGAGCAAACCCACCGCCGCAAAGGCGACCATCATGATGGGTTTGTAAGCCGAGAAATCCGCGATCGGCTCCTGATTGACAATGGCCAGAAACCACGCCGTGCCGAGCAGCATGAGCGCAATGCCCACGGGCACGTTGCGCGGCAGCTTGCGCGCGGTTGCCGTGAACCGCGCGGGCTTCGCCAGCGCATAAACCTGCGGCACACTCATCCCGGCACCGAGCAAAATGGACAACAGCGACAATGTCATGTTGGGAAATTAAACCACGATTGCACCCAAATGGATACGAAGAAAATCAATCTGTTCACTTTTGGCAACCAGTTGCGGGGGTTACCTTCCCGACTCGCCCAAGGTTTTCAACTGCCGGTCGGTCACCAGCCAGACGAAGCCGTGTTGCCCCGCCGATTCCTGGATGCGCGTTTGAAGCTGCTTGCGCTTGGCATACTCGATGTCGAGCACCGGCTTGTGCGCTGCGGCCAGCGGCGACAGAAAATCCAGAACGTATTGGGTGTCGGCGGCCTTCTGCAGCTTGTCGCCGTTGGTGAACAGATCTTCCACCCCGACCGCGTCAATCGCGCTGAGAAAATCAGCATTCACAAGCAGTTGGGGCCCGTTCTGCGGGATGACGAGCGCGGCGGGATTCGTGTTGCGGGCGCGCGCGGCAACGGCCTTCACCCAGTCCACCATGTCGCGCCGGTAACTTTGGCCGGTCTCCGGGTTGAGCCGGTCATCAATAAATTTTTTCCCGACCTGCTCGAAGGTTTCAAACCCGTCCACGATGTCCAGATAGACGCCGTCAAAACCCGCCGCCATGATACGATCCACGTCGGCAAGGATGATCTGCTGCCAGCCGGCCTGCCAGTATTTGACACGGTAGTTGCCCTTCCATTCGGGATTCTGGCCGAGCAACCATGACGGCGCACTGGCGTCCGGCCTGCCGTCGTGGTTCGCGTCCCACGCGGGATTCCAGTAAGCGCGATAATCCTCCGCTTCGCCGATCGAAAGATAGGCAATCACCTTACGACCGGGGCGAGCGGCACGGATGGTCGCCAGGTCATCTGTCGTCCATGGCTCGTCGCTGCTGAAACTCGCGTCGAGCACAATCCAATCGCGCCCGGACGCGGCGAGCTTGGCCACTGCGGCGGCTTTGGTCTTCGCTAGCGAGTCCGCCTGGAGAACGTAGGCCAGCGAAGCGGGTGCCGATGGCTGCCCCGAAAGGGGATTGCCGAATGCGAGAGATTGCAATAGTAAAATGGAAAGCAGCGATTGTTTCATTTCAAAAAAATGACGTGTGATTTTATGCCACACAATTTGCCTATGCCGCATCGCTTGGCAACGATTTATCGCAGATTAGAAATTTGTCACTACCAGAAAGATTCAAGCTACGGCACGGAGCGGATACGCCAAAAATTATTGGGGGCAAAATTGGGCGTATTGGTGAACACGAGCACCCCGACGGTATCGGCAGGATTGGTCGCCTGCGGCAACCAGGCGGGCGCTGACAATGTGAACGTGCGATCCAAAGCGTAGTTTTTGCCTGCGACGCCCACAAAGGACAAACGCATTTTACTCCCGCTTAAAAGCTGGCCGGAGATCTGGTTGTAGGGTGCCAGAATCTGCACGGACCGGTTGGTGCTTAATCCATCGCCCAACTCCCCGTAACCGTTCGGACCCAATCCCCACAAGCTGCCATCGGTTTTTAGGAACAAGCTATGGGAGGCACCGGCGGCAATTGCCGTGACGCCGCAGGGCACAATCTTCTCGGGGCGGTTCGTGTTGTTATAAGTGCCGTCGCCCAACTCACCATTATAGTTGTAGCCCATGGCCCATAGACTTCCATCAATCTTGAGAAACAGGCTAAATAAAGTTCCGGCGGCGATCGCTGTGACATTGCTGGCTACAATTTGTTCAGGTCGGTTGGTGGATATGTAAGTGCCGTCACCCAATTGGCCCTGCTCGTTGTAACCCATGGCCCAGAGGCTGCCGTCGCTCCTGAGAAATAGGCTATGGGCGGCTCCAGGTCCGGTGGCAATTGCCGTGACGCCACCGGCCACAATCTGCTTGGGCCGGTTGGTCTGGTTGCCATAGCCCGAAGTGCCATCACCCAACTGGCCATCGCTGTTGCAGCCCATGCCCCACAGGCTGCCGTCGCTCTTGAGAAACAGGCTGTGGTTTGATCCTGCTGCTATTGCCGTGACGTTGCTGGCGACAATTTTCTCAGGCCAGTTGGTGTTGCTGGAATTACCATCGCCCAACTGGCCATAATAGTTATGGCCCATGGTCCAGAGACTGCCATCGCTCTTGAGAAACATGCTGTGGTTGTTTCCCACAGCGATCGCCGTGACGTTGCTGGCGACAACCTGCTTGGGCCGGTTGGTGCTGCCGGAGTAAGTGCCATCACCCAATTGCCCGCTGTAGCCTGCTCCCGTGGCCCACAGGCTGCCGTCGCTTTTGAGAAACAGGCTGTGCCAATTTCCTGCGGCAATGGCCGTCACGTTGCTGGCCACAATCTGCTCAGGACGATTGGTCCAGTGGTAGGAGTTCCAGTAGAGGCCGTCGCCCAACTGACCGTAGTTGTCGTAGCCCATGACCCACAGACTGCCGCCACCTTTGATCAGCATGCTGTAGTGAGCGCCCGCCGCAATCTTGGTCACGGGTTGCGCATCACAGGGTGACACTTGCAGAAGAACAAGCCACACAACAACCGTCAGAAAGACAATTACAGATAATTTGATTTGCCCATCGGACGCCCGGGAATCTTTCATGGCACGCTCAACTAACCATAGATTAAAAGCCCGTCAATCCACAATTTTTGCTCAAGCGGAACCAACTGATGAAACGGACAAATCCAGCTTTCTGCGTGTCGCTCGCCTCCTACAAATTCACCACCGCCGGGTCGCCGTAGAGCGTGAAGGAGCCGGTGCGCTCGATCTTCACGTCCATGAGCTGCCCCTGATGGCGCGCGCTGCCGTCGAACAGCACGATGCGGTTGCAGCGGGTGCGCCCGGTGTAACGCGCCGCGTTTTTCTTGCTCGGCCCTTCGACGAGAATTTCCACCTGCCGCCCGATGAAGTCGTCGTATTTGCGCACGGCGATTTCATTGACCAGATTCAGCAGGCGCTCGTTGCGTTCCTCGCGGACGGCCAGCGGCACTTGATCCGGCATTTCAGCGGCGGGCGTGTCGCGGCGCTGCGAGTATTTGAAGATATAGGCGTTGTCGAACTGCACTTCGCGCGCGAGCGACAGCGTCAACTCAAAGTCTTCCTCGGTCTCGCCCGGAAACCCGACGATGATGTCCGTGGTGATGCCGATGCCCGGCTTGGCGCGGCGCAACTTTTCAACGATGCTGAGAAATTTTTCACGGGTGTAACCGCGATGCATCAACTTCAAAATGCGGTCGCTGCCGCTTTGCAGCGGAATGTGCGCGCTCTCGCACAGCTTCGGCAGCCGCGCGTAAGCCTCGACCAAATCATCGCCATAACCCTTCGGATGCGGCGAGGTGAAGCGGATGCGCTCGACCCCTTCGATTTCATGGACGGCGTCGAGCAGTTGGACAAACGGTGACACGTGACGAGTGACAGGTGACACGACCCCGGCATCACGTGCCACTTGCCACTCGTCACGTTTTTCCTTTTTGCCGAAGCTTGTGACAATCTGGCCGAGTAGTGTGATTTCCCGCACGCCGCGCGCCACGAGTTCGCGGCATTCGGTGACGATGTCGGGAATGGTGCGGCTGCGCTCCTCGCCGCGCGTGTAGGGCACGATGCAAAAGGTGCAGTATTGGTTGCAGCCTTGCATGATGCTGACAAACGCGGACACGGACGTTTTCGCGCTGCCGTTGAGCAGATGTTCGCGGATGGTCGCCTCGCTTTTTTCCTCGGCCTCCACGTCCACAATCTTCGTGCGTTTGCCGGAGATGATTTCGTCGAGGTAATCGGCGGTGCGATGAAATTTTTGCGTGCCGATGACGAGGTCCACGTCGGGCAGCTTCTCGATGAGTTCCCTGCCGCGGCTTTGCGCCATGCAGCCCATGTAGCCGAGGATCTGATCGGGCCGGTCTTTCTTCGCGGTGCCGACCAGATTATTCATCTTGTTGATGGCCTTCTGCTCGGCAAGATCGCGGACGCTGCAGGTGTTCAGCAGCACCACGTCGGCGGCCGCCTCGGACTTGGCGAGGGAATAGCCCTTGGCGACGAGCTGGGCGGCGACGGCTTCGCTGTCGCGCTCGTTCATCTGGCATCCGTAGGTTTTGATGAAAACACTGGGCATGATTTCAAAAAATAGGATAACAGGCGGCGCGCGGTTGCAAAGTTGAAACATGAATGTGTTTGGCAACCCACTTGCGGGCGGGCGGCAAAGTTGTATTCTCCTCGGCAGGCGGCAACGTGATCCGGTTTGCGCCTCGCAGCGGAACCGGATTGCATTATGGAATCAGTATCGCTGAAATTTTTGTTCATCGGGGGGGACGAACCGTTCGCGCACAGCATCGCCGGGATGTTGGGCGGGACGCACGGACTGGTCACCGTGCCCACGATGGACGCCGCCATGGCCGCGCTTTCGGGGCGTTCATTTAACGCCATATTATTTGAACTTCCGGCGGCGGACAAACACGGCTTGCTGCAGGTCGGTTTGCTGACGGTCAAGAAACCCCGGCTGCCGCTCATTGTTTTAGGACCGGTGGATGATGAAGCCTTCGCCGCCGAGATTGTCCGGGCCGGCGCGCAGGATTATCTGGTCAGGGGCCAGTTCGACGCCCACAGGCTGCAACACGCCTTCCATTGCGCGATTGAACGCCAGCACGAACGCTCCGCGCTGATCGAGGAAAAGGACAATTACTACGGCGTGTTCGATCATCTCGTGGAAGGCATTTTCCGCACCACGCCGGACGGCCATTATCTGCTGGCGAACATCGCGCTGGCGAACATCTACGGCTACGAATCGCCCGTGGAATTGATGGCGAACATCACGGACATCGCCCACCGGCTTTATGTCGAGCCGGGCCGGCGCGAGGAGTTCGTCCAGTTGATGCAGGCCAACGACACCATCACCGGGTTCGAGTCGAAAATCTACCGCAAGGACGAAACCATCATCTGGATCGCGGAAAACTGCCGGGCGGTGCGCGACCAGCAGGGCGGCCTGATGTATTACGAAGGCACGGTCGAGGACATCACCGAGCGGAAACATTCCGAGGACCAGATCCGCCGGACGACCGCCGAACTTTCGCGCAGCCGCGAGGAATTAAGGTCGAAAAACCAGCTCATGGAGGACAACCTCCGCATGGCGCGCGAAATCCAGACCGCAATGCTGCCGCAGCAATACCCGGTGTTTCCGCAGCATGTCGCGCCGGAGGCGAGCGCGTTTCAATTCACGCACCGCTACCAGCCGGCCGAGGCGGTCAGCGGCGATTTCTTCAGCGTCTCCGCGCTGTCCGACACCGAGGTCGGCGTGTTCATCTGCGACGTGGCCGGGCACGGCGTTCGGGCCGCGCTGGTCACCGCCATGATCCGCGCACTGGCCGAGGAATTGAAACCGCTGGCCCGCGATCCGGGGAAATTTCTGCAGAAATTGAATTCCGACCTCTGCGCCATCCTGAAAAACACCGGGACGCCGATGCTCACGACCGCCTTTTATTTTGTCGCCGACTGGCAGACGGGCGTCGTGCGTTTCGCCAACGCCGGCCACCCCAAGCCGCTGCTCGTGCGCCGCGAATTCAGGTCGGTCGAACCGCTGGCCAACGACTGCGGCCGCGGCCAGCCCGCGCTCGGCCTGTTTGAGGATCCGCCGCCGTATCAGACCACGGAAACCACCATGGTGCCGGGCGATTTCCTGATGCTCTTCACCGACGGCCTTTATGAAGTGCAGGGGGCGAACGAGGAATTGTATTCGCAGCAACGGCTGATGGTGGATGTGCAACATCTCCTCGGCCAGCCGGCCGGGGAGCTGTTCGACAACCTCCTGGAAACCATCCGCACCTTTTCCACCGACCGGGAATTTGAGGATGACGTCTGCCTCGTCGGCATGGAATTCGTCGGGCTGCCGCCGGCGAATTCCTGACCCGGAAAACAAAAAATCCCCTTCCACGCGGAAGGGGATTTCTGAAAGCGACGGTTTTTATTCCTGCACGAACTTGATCACGCGGGATTTTTCGGTGCGGCGGCGGAGACCTTCGTCGAGCACTTTTTTCCGGAGGCGCAGATTCTTGGGCGTGGCTTCCACGTATTCGTCCACGTCGATGTATTCAAGCGCGCGTTCGAGCGAGAGTTTCATGGGCGGGGCGAGTTGGATGCCTTTGCCGTCGCCTTGCGACCGCATGTTCGTGAGCCGTTTTTCCTTCACCGGGTTCACGGGGATGTCGTTCTCCCGCGCGTTTTCGCCGACAATCATGCCGACGTAGATTGCGTCACCGGCTTCCACCATCAAGCGGCCGCGTTCCTGCACCATGTTGAGCGCGTAATTCGTGGCTTCGCCGTTGTCCATCGAGACGAGGGAGCCGTTTTTGCGCGCGGCAATCTCGCCGCAGTCCGGGCCGTATTCGTGAAACAGATGGCTCATCACGCCCATCCCCTTGGTGGAATTGACCAGGTCGGTTTCAAAACCGATCAAGCCGCGCATCGGCACCAGCGCCTCGACGGAAACCTGGTTGCCGACGTGGTTCATGTTCGTGATCTGCGCCTTGCGGCCGGAAAGGTTCTCCATGATGGTGCCGAGGCAGTCGTTCGGGATTTCGACGAACAGCTTTTCAATCGGCTCCAGCGCGTTGCCGTCCTTGTCCTTCTTCCACAGCACTTCGGGACGCGACACCAAGACTTCGTGGCCTTCGCGGCGCATCTGCTCGACGAGAATGGCAATCTGCATTTCGCCACGGCCGCTGACGGCGAAGATTTTCGGATCGCTGGTCTGCGCTATGCGGAGGGCGACGTTTGTGCGGATTTCCTTCACCAAGCGATCCCAGATGTGACGCGCGGTGACGAGCT
>Ga0114951_10005002_pt1 | contig 12488 bp, 29 predicted proteins | sample AM7aDNAmetaG_FD_88677 | JGI IMG/M metagenome (GOLD analysis project Ga0114951, IMG submission 88677) | Freshwater microbial communities from Finland to study Microbial Dark Matter (Phase II) - AM7a DNA metaG | ecosystem: Environmental > Aquatic > Freshwater > Lake | place: Finland: Lake Alinen... | reverse complement strand
TCAATACTTTTGTTCAATTCATTCATATCAGGTCTTAGGATTTGAATTGCCTCTGCAAATGTTGGAAAATATCTGGAAGTATAAATTCCAGTCGGCCAAATTCTTCTAATCTCAAGTTCATCTTTGCCAACAACAAAGTGCATTTTTGCGCCATAAAGATAGTCACACATGTCTATAATGGCGTTTAACTTTGATTGTTCGTCTTCTGTATTATCTAATATCATAGTTCACTCTTGATGTGGAAGGTCGTCTTCACATAAATCTGGAAGGACTAATAGAGGCATTGGGCATTCAGATGTATAGGGAGATGTGTCAACTACTTCATCATTAACACCCCAAACATCTTCATAATCTTTTTCTTCTTCGTTCATAAATTACCTCACAGATTATCAACCATGTAGTCGATAAAATCTTTTTTGATTGACGACAACAAAGTGTTTGTATCGCTATTGGGAATTGCAGCGATTCTGATTGCTAATTTTTCTAGTGCGGGAGTTTCATTGTTTCTAGCAGCTATAAAAATTTCTTTCCAACTCTCCAAACCATCAAAAAGTGTAATAATGTTAATTGCTTCCTCTAAACTAGTCTGAGACATTTTACAACCATCCACGCCTAACCAAATCTTTTCTATAAGATTTTAATTGTTGTTCTTCGGGCCAATTTCTAAATTCTTTTTCGGCTCTTTTGTTACTAAATAGTTTCATATAATCTTTATTTTTTGTGTTTGTAATAGATACTTTTTTTTAATACCGAATTGGGTGGCGGTTATGTCTATAATATAATTATCAATTTCACACCAACAGTGATTCGGTTCAAAGACACGATAGTGTGAATCACAATAAATACCCATTACAAAATTTACTTTCGAATATCCCAATTCTTTAGCACACTTGGCTAAATACAAACTGGCAACTCCGCAATAACAACTTAGATCATCAGAATTAGGAAAGATTTTCTCCATTCTTGCTCTTGCACGTTTTGCTAGAACAAATAAACCCCTCGGAATTGTTGAATTTTCCATGATGCGCGCACCTAACTTTTATTGGTTAGAATTTTTCTTTAATCTTGTTTTTCAGACTGATCAGTCTTGAGCCATATCGTTCCAATTCGTCAAACAAGATTCTACCATATTTGTCACGGTAGGATATAAATTCTTTAACGGGAAGTTGTTCCAACAAACGAATAGACAACATTTGGGATTTATCATTCATTTTGTTGAGTTGCTTTTATAAAAAGTTTCCAGTTCGTTTTTTAAGTCAAAAAAGGAAGAGTCTATTTTAAATCCATCAGAAAATACAATCCATACCACGTTGTTTTCACCTACAACAATTTCTTTTATTGTATTTCCAATTAAAGGTTTGTATGGTTTGCATAATTCTTCCCTTTTATTTGCTAAAATAGCTTTCGCCCCCTCCATAGAAAGATAGACATCGCGTTGAACTGTTATCCTAACCGAGCCAAAACCAAATTTTATGGGATGAATTTCGACTAAATCGGTCGAGTCATTCAAACTAATGAAAATATATGGAACAATATTCTTGTCTTGTTCAATCAGATAAATCACAGTCCCAGGGTTTATTTTATTGTAGTCCATGTTATTTTTTCTTCCTAGTACAAAATGTCTCCATTGTGATCCCAATTGCGGTATCCATGTCCATTATACTTGTGAATCAACGATTTGATTACTGGCCCTCTTGTGGCTTCACCACATCGAGCAAAAGTAACATTAACTCCATGAGTTTTGTCTGAGAAGATACCGCCTACCGCAAAGACCGGAGTTCCCCACGGAAGAGGGTCGCGTTCACTCACACCAAATTCATTATTTCTATTAGAGGCCACAGTTTTGAATGTCGCCTCCATGCCAGCAAGATCAATCTTGTTCTCGATGTTCCAATCTGCTACTTCTTTATTAGAATCATTATATGTTTGTGGAGTCCAGATTTCACGGATTACAACCATGTGAGCACCGAGTTCGCCAGCGGCTTTAATGTAGTCCATGATTCCATTAAAATCATGAACGCCGCTTTTACAAACTACAAGAGAGCAACGAACCAGAAGTTCCATACTATTTGCTAACCTAATAAGTTTAGGAGCATTTTGCGCAACGCCCATTAGAGCTTTATCAACATCAGCATCGAAAGATGCAATGGAAAAGGTTACCATTGTAAGGCCAGCATCAGTTAAGCGTTGTAGAAGGTTATTTCCTTCTTTTTGAAGGATCAAACCGTTTGTGTGCATATCAACAAAAGGAGTATATTCTCTGGCTGTCTTGGTAAGCTCGCAAAGATAATCAGGATTTTCTTGTGTTGGATCAGCTTGCGAAGTGAGAATAGTATGAGTTGCCCCAATATATCTAGCAAAATTTAGACCAACCTTGCAACGGTTTAAATTACAAAGTTTTGTTGCGCATCCCTCGGAAGCATGAGGAGTGACTCTAGAAATACAAAACATACATTTGCCGTTGCACCGTGTTCTGTCGGACACTTGAATAGAGACGCTTTGCGCTCTCATTTGACCATTGGAAACAACTTGTATGGTGCTCATGACAGAATCATATCATGGAACAAAGTAGATGAATAAATTTTACCAAGCACGTTGATGATAGCAACCATGAAAACGACTATTGACATAACAATATGTTCTAATTAACTGTCCATCTTGGTCTACAGAACAAGTTAAATATGACCCTTCGTGTACACAAATATATTGTCTCCCATGTGCGAATTGTCTAATTTCTTGTTCCAATTTATCATTACATTCATTGTCATCATGAATGACATACACCGACAACCCAACAAAAAATAAAACCATTATTGCAATGCACACAAAAACGAAATAGTCGTGTCTCATTTTCTAATCTTTCTATAAATCAACCCGGGAATCAAAACAACCTTGTAACTCTTGATAACACCAGAAATAACGCAACGATCCATTTTCATTAATAACGCATACTTGTTCACTTTCTTTGTTATCAATAAATCTGCAAACATGAGGACGATTCTGTGTTCTTCCACGAATCAAACGTGACATTTCTGCTTTTGTTATTTCTCCTTCACGAATCAAACGTGAATTAAGATCAATTAATCTTTTTAGCGGATAACTAATTCCAATCATTGTTACTAACAAAATTATTAAAAGCGGCCAAACTTTAGACCATTTTTCTTTCATGTAAATTTCTCGTTTTCCTCAATCTCACCCTCAGGCTCCCAACCGTGAGGTTTTCTAATTGTTCTAGTTGTAACTTGATGATTTTCTGCAAAACATTTTGCCCAATCATTGCACTCTTTTTCTTTTTTGGAGCAAAGTCCGGGTAGATCAGTCCATCCCACTTTGAAGTGACAAAATTGAACACAATAATATCTAGAAGCCATATAACAACATTAGCACTTCTTAGACTGGTTCGAAATCTTCTTTCGAAATTCCATAAGCAACTTCGTAATTATTAAAAATTATATCAAAAGTGTTGTCTCCATTATCTTCTAATTCAACTATGTATTCCCCGTCCAATACTCTTTCGTGAAGCTCAACAAGACGTTCTACAGTTCTTTGATTTGGATTTTTGAATTTGATTGTTGTTGCCATGTTTAATAACTATCTCGAACTACAGTTGGCATCCAAATATTCTAAAAGGGTGACAGCACAGTAAATAATCTCTAATTTGGTTATTTTGATTTGTTGCGGTGACCAAAAATGCTTTAGAGTTGGGGGAATTATTTTCACATCCTGTATTTCTTTCTATAGCAGCACATTTAGAATATCCATTTTGCTTAACAAAAACACATACATCTGCTGTGTTTGTACATGACAACAAAAATAAAACCATACAAAGTATATTTTTATTTTTTAACATTTGGATCTTCGAGGAGTTTAAATTTTTCTAGTTCCAAAACAAAACTATTCTTTTCTTTTTCATTAGTAAATTCTAATTTTGTTAGACAATAATATTGTTTTTCGAATATGTCAATAATATGTGCGTGTTGCTTACCTTCTTTATCAGTAACGATCATGCGTACTTTTGTGGGATTAATACGTTTAAATGTATAAAGCTCCATCCAGTGTGGATAAATATAATCATTTCGTTCCAATTGCTCAAGAACAAAATTAACATATTTATGTTCGGCAAGTAATTTAAAGATATTCATCGTTTACAATAGTAACCCAAACATAAACTAACTCTAAATTTGTTTTAAAAGTTCGTCATAGGCACGTTGTACTGAAATAAAATCTTCGTTTGCGGTGGGAGTGTGATTTTGGTCTGGGTGTAGTGCGAGATATGCCTTGGTGCGTGCCACTTTTAACTCTTGTGGCGAGCATGGAAAGGCTTTTAAATTGCTATATCTGAAAAACAACATTATATTCGAAGAAACTTTTAGTTTATCGCTATAGATAAACACTGGTGTTGTCGATTTTGGTGGGGTTTGTTGTGGTTTAGTTGCCCTTTTAAATGCTTCAATTTGTGCCAACGTAGCTTTACAAATTGCATAAAACATAAAAGGAGAACGATCAACTGTGCCATCATTTTTAATCCAAAATTCACTGTTGTCTCCAAACTTTACACAGATTTTTGTAAATCCTTTTCGCCCTCTTTTCGAAAAACGATTAATAACTTGACAAACACCAGCACAACGTCCCGTTGGAACGTATAAATATGTTCCGACTTGAGCTTGTGTTATTACGGTCTTTAAATCCATATCAAATTGCCTTTATTGTTTTAAAAGCATTACTCCAATGCTCTTTTACATGTTCATATCCAAGGTAGTTTAATATATTTTTTTGATTATTCTTTAAATTATTTATTTCATCGTTGCTCATGGATAGTGATTGAACAATCTTTTTATTCATTTCTTCATAATTTTCACAAGCACACCAGTCATTTCTATTTATTAAGTCATAGAAGAAAGTGTTTTTGAAATAAAAAGCTAAAGTGCCCAAAAATATTGCTTCGGCTGGTCCATATTGGGCCATTGTTTTTTCACAAACCGTATAAATGAAAAAATCAGCACGACTAATTTCTTGATATACTTGTTCAATATCTATATTTGATAATAATTCAAAAGACCTATTATCTTTTAATACGGTATTTAAATTTGTATTATTTTTTCCTAATATTCTGATTTGACATGGCAATTTAATGTTTTCTGTAAGTTCTTTACATTTTAATATAGCTCCATAGTTGAATTCAGAGTGTGAAATTATACTTATGCCACGACCACTTGATGTTTTACTATATTTTTTATATATTTCCTCAGAAAACGTTATGGGCAACAAAAAACTTTTATCTTTTTTGAAGTGTGTAGAAAATTGTGGAAAAGTATAACCGAAGAAAACGTTTGAATTATTTTCATATTTACACCACTGTGCATGTCTAAAAACCCCACAAACATCGCCCCACTCCAATACTATAATTGGTCTGTTCTTTACGCCTTCAAGTACTGGTGTATTAATCGCATGTGCAGGATGACCAGATAATATAATTGCATCAAAGTCTTGTTCTAATATCGAAACAAATTTTTTAATTTTTTGTTTGTCTGATGCGTCTGTAAGGTCCACCGAATCTAGAATATCAATCTTTTCTTTCGACAAAGACAAATTTCTTGTATTTAAAACATTTACGCCAGTAAAAGCGTTCTTCTCAACTCCACACTCACGAGCTGAAATAAACGCTTCAAAATTAAATTCTTTAAATAATTTTACGAAAAATCTTGCGGCAGTGGAGTGATTGTTTAAATAAGCTATTCTCATAATTTCCTTGTTGTTAAATTACTACATTTAAATATAAATCAACAACTCTTTGGGGGAGTTGCCCAGCTTAGTTTATTTTCTTCATTACGAGTTCCCTTTAGATACGGAATATTATATTTTTTAACCATTTGTTTGAAAATAGGTTGTAGCTCGTGGTTGGTGTAAGAAGGAGACAAAACAAATCCAATAGAACAACAATCGGTTAAAAGAGAATTTGCTTTTGGTAAATATTTTACGCGCTCATGACTAACTTCTGACCAGTCAACCAGATTCATTCTAGCCGGTCCAACATCCATGAAGATCGGATTACCAGAATTACACTCTCCAACAAACAAACTTAGTCTGTGAACCCACTTATATTTTCCCTTAGCTCTCCATTTGACATAAGAAACCCAAGTTCCGCAATTGCGATATTCAACATATTTATCGGCTAAATCGGAATGGGTATCAATATTAACAAGTTTGGTGGCACCACTTCTATTGACAAAAGGAGTGAGCTGTTGGTGATTCATGACCGCCACTGTGGGAATTCCTAATTTCTTTGCGCCAGCGAAGATGTGCTCCAGATCATCCTCGGCCACCTCTTCAAATTGATTATTCCAGAAGTCAAGATCAACTGATAGATAGGTACTCATGATAAGATTCTCCTATTAGGAACATAAACATCTTACTATCGTTTTATGGTTGGATCAGTTTTGTTTACTACTTCGATATACTTTCTTAAAATACCAACCAATTCAAGTTGTTGAATTGTGGAGTCAACAGTTAATTGATCTCCTATTTCAAACGTAATCATTTTTTTAATTCTAAAATCAACGTCATATATAGTTACAACATTTTTTACATTTAATAATTTTTTTAACTCTAAATTGAAGTTAATTTTTGTTTCTCCACAATCAACTGCATCTTGCAAACCCTCCATATCAATTAGTAAATACATTTATCTCCACCATTCAGCTAAAGCCGTCCCCACAATCATTACGGTAATAGTGGCAAAAGGAATCATTTTAGCTCCATTATATTTTTAACTTCATTTTCGACTTCTTCAAACATTTTATCCTTTTGATACACAACTCTAACAACTGGATTATAGTTTGAATTAAAAGTAAAATCTAATATTCGTGCATCCCAATTTGATTCTTTTGCTTTACTCATTATAAGCTTTATAACTTTTAATTGATTTTCGTATGCAGAATAAGAAACTATTACTCTCGGTGTTGGGGAATTAAGCAATTGTTCATTAGTCTCTTTAATCCACTGATCAAAAATCTTTTTGATCAGTTTTGCTTAAATCATTTCTACACACCAATTCATCAGGTGCAATAATTCTAGAATTAACTGGTTTTGTTGGCGATCCTTTAGTCCAGCGACCAATGCAATAACCAAATATAATTGAAATTATGCTGACAATGTATATCATAGAAATTCCTTAAATCATAATCATTTCGATTGTTGTTATATATTTTTGCGGTTCTGGTTTGGAATAAGGAACTCTGTGAGGACCAAGATTAAATTCATCACGAACCCCTTTAGCATATTGTAATTTGTATTTACCCACAATATATCTAAACACATCTTCAAGTCCATCATCACAATAAGAAGGAGACAGAACAAAACCAATATTAGAACAATTTCTTAACAGTTTGCTTGGAGAAGGCATCGCTTCAACTTGGTTGTGGCTAGCTTCTTTCCACTCTATAAGCGATTTCTTGGCTTTTGTTCCGGGCATGAAGATAGAGGTTGGAAAATTACACTCTCCAACTTTTAGAGAATGACGATGTATCCATTTGTATTCTCCTTCAGTTCTCCAAGGAACATAAGACACCCAACTGCCACAATTATACCGACTTACCCACCTATCACCAAGGTCGGAATGAGTGTCGATATTAACGAGTTTCCTTGCTTTGGATTCTGTTACATATCCAGTGAGTTGCTGATGATTCATTACAGCGATTGTGGGAATTTGTAGTTTAGATGCTAACCAGAAGAGTCGGTCTAAGTCTCTTTCAGCCGTAGACTTAACTTGCCAATTCCAAAAGTCAATATCAATTGATAGATAAGTGCTCATACGTGTTGTTGCTCCTTGTGTCTTAGGACTCTAACACAATTACAAACCACGATCAACTGTTTTGGGAAGTGATTATATTTGCTCAATTTGCACAATTCTAAAAGAAACATTTTCGTAGCTATCAATTTCTTCACTAATTTCTTCCAAGAAATCTTCTGTTAATTTCGCGTTTTCTATTTTAGAAATTAAGTCATCGAATACTTTATTACTTGTTCGTTGTTCACTTATTATTTTTTGATAGTGTTCTTTTGTTCTAAACTCAGATTTAATTGCCCAAGCCAAATCTTTAATAGATTCTTCGGTAGGAGCTAGTTCTATTAATTTTAACAGATCAGAATCTTTATAATTTGTTCTTGGTCTATTCTCATTCAAAATTTGTATATAACGCTCTTTGACCTTTTCAAGTAGTTTATTTTTCCAAGCCGAATAAGCGATAGGCACACCAGCACCTTCACCAAGACAGGGCATAAGCAACAAATATTGTTTGTTCATTTTATTATTTATCCTTTGAAAACACGGTTGTTAACTTACCAGATAAGTTTTTGCGGAATAAAACCACAAGTTTTCCAGGCATATTTTTGGCTATATCAATTGCCAAATCTTTATTTTTCAACATTCCAACCATGTCATATTTGTAGATTATTTGTGGACCCACCGTAACTCTTTCATCCACGACAAAAATATGATAGTAATTGGGCCAAGTAGCTTGAGAAAAACTACCTTCAAATACTAATTCTCCGCAAAACTTACTCATGTTGTGTCCTCCAAGCTTGTTTTATGAGTCTTAATTCCGAACCATTATCTTTTAAGTTATGATGATTGAGTTGTTTAAATCTTTTTTCACACAGTTTAAAAGTATTTTTAACAAATCTGACAATTGTACCAGACCTAGAAATTCCAGCATGACACTGTGCTACATAAAGCACCGAGGCAAGGTCATCATCGGCTTTACAAATATGGTTGGTGATCAATTGGGCTTGATGGATATTAAAAATTGATTGAGGGTCAAAAGAACCTTCTGGCCAATATCCCTCTTGCTGTTCTTCTAGATCAATATCTTCAAATTCTAAATTAATAATATCATATTTTGGATTTGAAAGAAGTGAATCGAAAGGATGTTTTATAGTTTTATCATCAACTATAGACACAGCATAGATTTTTTCATAGTTAGCAAATAATTCGTTTAAGCCGGTTACTGGGCTATTTCCGCTAATAATCCAGTTCTCTACTCTTAGTTTTGATAGTGCGATTGTGTCTATAATCATGGTGTCAATATAACATAGTGCGCTTAAATAAAATGACTTATGCACCCATTCCAGAAACTTGACTATTTCCTGTATTGATTTTATCACGCACAGTGGCCCCAAATGTACGCCATGCTGCGATGGAAACTACGGCAATTAAAATTAACAAAATTACATATTCAACCGTACTAAGGCCATGAGTATCAGAAATAAGACGCATTGTATGTCGATTTTTTATCATAAGTTACCTCTATATTCTAATTATAAGAATAATATGATAAGAGAAAATAGCACCAATCAATCAGGAATTTATAAAATAACAAACAAATTTAATAACAGGATCTACATAGGTAGTGCAACGATAATAACACGTAGATGGAGAGATCACGAAAGAAATTTATTAGAAAACAAACACTGTAATAAATTTCTACAAAATGACTATAATAAATGTCTACTAGAACACTTAGAAGAAAAAAACCCATTTATTTATGAAGTTATTGAATTTGCAAACAAAAAAGATTTATTGATTCGAGAACAATTTTATATTGATCAATATTATGATAATCATGTAAATTGTTATAATATCTGTGAAAAATCTGGTTCAACCCTTGGTTGGGTGCCCTCAGAACATACTAGAAAATTATGGAGAGAACAACGTAAAGGAAAAGATACGTCAAAAGCTACCAAAGCTTCCAGTCTAATAATCACTGGCGTACATAGAACGGAAGAAGTCAAACTTAAAATTAGTATTGGTAATAAAGGAAAAATTCGCTCTCAAGAAATAAAAAATAAAATGGCTGAAATTATTAGAACCGAGGAATGGAAACTAAATTTAAAATTAGCTAAACAAAATATATCGTTGGAAACTAGAAATAAAATTAGACAATCAAGGCTCGGAACTACGGCTTCTTGCGAAACAAAAGAAAAGATGAGTAAACAAAGAAAAGGAGTTAATAATCCAAATTATGGCAAAAAAATGTCAGAAGAACAAAAGGAAAAAATTAAATTAACCAAAAGTATACAACGATATGGAGATAAATCTTTTACCTTCGAAAACTTAAATGGAGAAATAAAAAAATTGTTTGGAATTGAGTTATCAAAATTTAAACTTGAACACAATCTAGAGAAATCTTCTTTTTGCCGTTTACTGAAAGGTGAACTCAAAATTTATAAAGGGTGGAAATTAATTTCGTAGATAAACCATCTACATGTCGTATGATTCCTTTTTTGTTTTTCATATATTCTCCTTTAATATAACTATTGACTAAGTTTCTTGAAGGGATATTTCTTTGGATTGTTACGAATGTAATTTACAAAGAATCTTCCGATTGATTGATTATCACCATCAATTAGTTGTAAAAATAAATCGGGTATAACTTTTCCATAAGAATACTTATCGCCACTCGTAAACTCAACAATTAGTTTGTTTGATTTCTCGTGATATTCTAAGGTAGAAATCATTTCTGAATTAACACTAATAATTTGGGGCATATTTTCTCTTTCTGTTTTTATCTAGAGTCAAAATTTATATCTTTTTCAGAGATTTCTTCTTCACAAAAATCTCTTTCATATATTTCAAACGTTGGTGATTCGCCAATTTCAGTCCAAAAATCTAAAGCTTCTTGATATTTTCCGCTATTCGCCATTGTGGCAAATTTGTTATAATTGTCAATTGACAAAATCTGTTCATTTTCTTTGATTAAAGATATGGCATATGTTACTGCCATATATTCTGTTTTGAAGATTTCGTAGTCAACAAGATTATCACAATCGAACATTTCTAAGACATAAAAACTCATTTTGACTTCTCCTGGCTGTTAAACCAGCCTACCAAAAGTTATTTATGTTTGTTTAAGAATAGATTTAGCAATCGTAATTGTTGTATTGCAAGTCTTGCAGAAATAGTGCACTCCACGCTTCATGCGTGTAATTCTGTTTTGAGTAAGTTGCCAAGTTTTACACTTGCACTTACCTTCAAATCTTTTATTCTTGCCGGGCAAGTCAATTGGAGATTTAACGTTATGGCAACGGTTTGGTGGAACTCCACAAGCAATCATTAGTTTTTTCCACGACTCGCCATGTCCACCATCATCAACATAAGAGGGGTCTGTTCTGGTTTTATAGGCATTTGCAATGTGGCAAACTTCATGAACAACAGTTTCATATTTTTCTGTTTCAGTTGCATAGGGCCACAAAGCACTGGATAGTTCAATGTACGGATACATTTTAACCATTGCAGTGTGCGCCAAACCCATTTTCCACGTAAATCGTGAGTTCCACTCAATTTGAAATCTATTACAAACAGCTGAACATCCAAGTTTAATCAGTGTTTCTTGCGCCCAAGTCGTAGCATTTTCACGATCTTTTTGTGTGCTCATGAATTGATCTTAACATCAGAATCGTTTATCACTACTAGTTTATTAATGAATATTTTAGTCAAACATAGAGGACATAATTCTACGTTTAAAAATACCACTTTCTTCGTAAGATGCCGCAAACTCCCAACCTTCTTCTCCAAGTTTGTTCATAACTGATTCACTCATTCTACGAGTTAAAATAATTTTATACTCCCAACCAGGAAATATGGCGTATCTGACTAATTTTAATAATTTTCCCATTATCCAATGCATGATTTATACATCACTTTCTTCTAATATTTCAACTAATTCTTCTTGAGCCGCAAAAGCAAGATATCCAAATATTAAAATTAAAGCAATTCCGGCAGGTATGATGACTGATCCACTGGCCATCCAAAATATTACAAATATCATAACAATATAATTAAAAATTAAACTCATCATCATAATAAGTGTATCAATTTTGTGTTTTAACATAATTCTATGATGCCACACTCTCGGTTAATATAACGTTTTCTTTTATGTCGTTTAAAACCAAACTTTGATCAATCTTTAGATCATTATAATCTTCGACTCCAAATCTTTTAAAAGCATTTTCATTATCTGGAACATGATTATTCCCGTATGCTTCATTTGTGTCACTATTCCAGTAATTTCCTTTTTGCGGAATATAACCACGTAGACCTTTGGGACTCATGTAAAGAATCCAAAAAACAGGAATTTCCCAATCGCCTCCAGCATAAATTCCCAAAAAGGTGAACCCATTATCTAAAGTATGAAATCCAACTAATTCTTTTAAATTTGGATGAGATGCCGCTTCTATATTTTCTGAGTCAAAAGATACCTTTAAATCACTTTCTACCAAATCTGCAAGCCAATACCAACAGTAAGTTTCTTGTACTTTTTCTACACAAGTTGTACAACTGGCACAAGAATATCCAGTAATTTCACAATCTCGTGACTCAACCAATTTTTTCCAAATTAATTCAGCCAACTCTTCATGTGAGCATGATTTAAATGTTCGTTTTGTTGGCATTTTTATCGTGCTCTTACCCAGCACTCGGTTGGTGTACAAAC
>Ga0114951_10005001_pt1 | contig 12492 bp, 5 predicted proteins | sample AM7aDNAmetaG_FD_88677 | JGI IMG/M metagenome (GOLD analysis project Ga0114951, IMG submission 88677) | Freshwater microbial communities from Finland to study Microbial Dark Matter (Phase II) - AM7a DNA metaG | ecosystem: Environmental > Aquatic > Freshwater > Lake | place: Finland: Lake Alinen... | reverse complement strand
TGGATCTGGTCAATCTGCGCCTGCGGATAGCCCATCAGTTGATACATCTCGCTGATGTCATGATGCGCATGAGTTAGCAGCGAGGACGCCAGAAACAGCACCATCGCGAAGAGGATGAGCCACCAGCCCCGCACGTCGAGCCGATATAACCACCAACCGGCCACACCCCAGACAGCGGCGATGACCAGACAAAACAGCGCGCCCGGCAGGCCGGTGACGAACATCCCAAAGCACGGCATCACCGCATGACCGGTCAGCGGCATGACGAGCATCATCGGCACGGCCAGCCACGTCCACAGGCAGAACGCCAGCACCGGCAGCGGACAGGCATCCGTCCAGCGTGGCACCGGATCGCGCGCCGCGCAGGTGGCCTTCACATGGCGGCTGGTGTAGAAGAAGGCCCATACCGCCGGCACGAGGACAAAAAACACGCCGAAGAAGAGGACCATGCCCACGATCATGCCGGCAATGGCCGCCGGCGGCATGACTGGCTGGCCGGTTTTGGCATCGGGCGGCAGGTTCGCCATCGCCTTGCGCATGATGAACGGCATGATGCCGGTCATGAAGACGCCGAGGATGAGCCAACTCCAGGAAAAGATCAGCAGCAGCGCCCGCGCCCAGCGCCGCGCCTTGATCGAACCGATGCCGAGCCAGATCAGCGCCACCGCCAGCAAGCCATAGACGGCCATGGCCGGCAGCAGGGCGGCGTGATTCACCGGCGGCGCATTCGGGGCCTTGGCCGCCATCATCTGTCCGAACAGCATCAGCGGCACAAACAGGGCGGCGAGACAGCCGACCAGCAACGTCAGGATGCCGAAGACCACCAAGCCAGTGGAACGGTCTTTGTAGTCGGGCACGGGCGCGGCCTCAATGGGCGGGATGGGTGGAATGGATTCGCTCATAAGCAGGGTTCTTTCGGGTGATTTTTTAGCGCATATCAGGAGGGCGTTGTTTCATTTTCCCACTTGGTCAAATTCTGAAAGCGGCTGGCCGGAAAAGATTTTTATAATCCGGTGCCCGCCCTGTCAAGGTCATTGCCGACGGTCACCATGGCCACGGAAAAATTCGAAAGGTCCTCCAAGTTCAAAAAAAAGCGTCGGCGTCCGCCCGGTGCAGATTGAAATATGCGAGGTGTCTGCGCCCCTGACTCACTTCAACATAGAGATGTGGCCGACGTATTCCTTTTGCCTTCGTTGGTAATTCATTAATGGGCGGCTTCGCCCTGGTTCATCACCGTCACCCCCATCAGGCCGATGACCACTTCTTGTGACAAGGTTTTCAGCGTGACACTTTCCAACGCCACACCGGGACGCAGACGCCAAGGCAGAACGATGCCCCGGCAGTTCTGACCTAGTTGCACCGAGGCCGGCGGCACTTTCGGCAGCGCAAAAGCATCGCGCTCGTAGTCATAGTCAACCCCGCCGAACGGGCACAGCGTCCAGAAATTGAGCGGCGGGATCAACTCCACTTTTTCCACCACGCCATCGGCATACTTCAGCCGCAGCTCCGCATTGGCGATGCGGACTTCCATCGGGTTGGTCGTTCCGCACAGCAAAAACCACACGGCGTCGCCGGTTGCATTGACCGGCACGGTGATCTGCTCCGGCCAGTTATCCCATTGCGAGGTGAAGGCGATATTGTTTTTCCCGCCCGACCAAAGGAACGGCACATTTTTTCCGGCCAGAAGATGGCCCTTGCCATCAGTCAACGACGGCACCGCCGTCAAATCAATTTCCGGCACATGAGGGCCTTTGCCCAACACCTGCTGCCACGTTGAATAACCGTCCGTCGCAAGCCGGAGCGAACAGGTGTTCGGTCGCGGCGAAAGATACTGCTGCTGGTAGATGGTGCGGATGTCGCCATTCAGCACGGGCTGCATATCAATCCCCTGCCACCTGGCATTCGCTGGAACTTCCACTTTGGTTTTCCCGGCAAGATACCTGTCCGCCACCGCATCGGTCACCTGAAGCTTGAACAAACACCACTGCCGCGCCTCGCCCACCTGCGCGAGGCCAAACACCAAATGGTTGCCGGCATTAGTCGTCAATATGCCGACGACGGATCCATTTTCCAGCTTCGCACTTTTCAAAACGCTCTGCGGATCATGAAAATCAACCAACTGGCCGCCCTCGGCATGGAGTGTGACCTGGTCGCCGCTGTTGCCGGAGATATAAGTAGCCGGATAAATTTTGAGCACATCCTGACAGGTTATTTCTATCTCCATCGAAATTGCGGCGGGCGATGTCAACCTCACCAGACTGCGACCAAAGCCGGGGATGAGTTCCCATTTTGCGGGCTTGCCATTCACCGTCACGGATTGCACGGACCTGGTGGAAACCGGCAGTCGCACATCCAGCGCACCGGCTTTGGCCAGCGTGACATTAAATGCGGTAGCTGCTCCGCTGCGCTTGTATTTGATGGATACATCCGGCGTGTTGAGGGCGGCATGATCCCAATCGCCCGGAAACTCCGGCGCAATTTTTACGATGCCAGCGGGATAGTTCGGCGCGTAGCCAAACAATCCTTCCACGACCGCCCGCGCAAACATGCTGTTGCAGTCGCTGAAGTCGGTGCCGCCGGCGGGATGTCCCATGTCGCCGGGAACATTGCCGTATAGCATTTGCTGCGGGAACGTGCCGCGAAGAACTTTCCAACCATCGTCGGGCAGACCGGCTTGAAAATAGGCCAGCGCGAGCTGGTAGTTGTCGCCCGGCCACATTTCGCGAACCGACCAGATCGAAGGCAGCCAGTTCGAAGGCCAGCATTGATCGCCACCGTAAGGCATCTTGACGCGCTCCAGTCCCCACTCGCTGAATTGCAGCGCCTGCGCGGCCTGCTCCGGGTCGAGCAACCCGGCATCAATCGGACAAAAAATCGCGTAGAGCCAAGGGTTTTCATGCAGCCGCTTGTAACCTATCTGTTCGCGATAAGCACCGGGATAACCGAGCCTGGGAATCCAGAGCAAGTCGAAGAACCCTTTGCGGATGCGTTCGACATTCACCGCATGAAGCTTAATGCTGGCCTTATCTCCGGCGCGCTGCGCCAGTTGGAGCGCGGTTTTTTCCGAGGCGTAGGCGTAGGCGGTCTCTTCGGAAGTGCCGCCGCCGTTATACCATTGGTCGTCGGTCGGCCAGGAATTGGCATAGCTTTCATAGATGCCGAGGTTATTCGGATCAAAACAGTCCTTGATATATTCGCAATGCAGTTCGAGCGACGGACGGAGTAGTTCTTCCAGATCCGCATCACCCGTCCAACGCCAGGCGTGCTGGATCTGGTCGAAGAACTGGCTTTGCATATCGTAATGATACGGGTGGTGAAAATCGATGCGGCCTTTGCCGAACAGGCGCGAGTCGGGTGCCTGACTGGTAAGATAAGCCTTCGGATCCGCACGCGCCGCAGTATTGTCGGATGCCGTGATTTGCTTGCTGATGAAATTTCTGGCGTCGGTCTTCACGTTGTCATGCCAGCCAAAGACGGTGCCGCCATAAACCGTGCGCCAGCCCAGCAGGGGCACGCCCCAGCGCATTCCAGAATGCGTGTAAATGCCGTCGCGAAAAGTTGCGTCGTAGACATTGACGGAGGCGCCGACCGCCGCGTTCAGCCACGGATCGGGAGTCTCCACGACGACCTGTTTTTCCATCTCCACGACGCGCCGCATTCCGGCGGCGAATTGCTCGGCGAGCGGCATCTGCGCGGACGCGTCATCTGGCTGTGACCTGCGCAAACCCCAATACACATCCCGATTGTCGGTGAGTGCGACCGTGCCGCACGCAATGGGCAGTTTATTTCCGTGACTGGCCAGAAGGGCGATGGGATTTTCCCATGCGCCGGCATCGGCAACCACGGCTTCCGTATTGGCACTGCAAACCCCAACGGCCATGATGTTGGATTTCCCCCCGCTCGCCTGCAAGGTCCAGGAACGGCCCTGCGCCTCCACCTGGTTATTCTCGCAATCCGTCGCATCAAAGCCGCGCAACATATACTTCACAGCCTGGCTGGTCATGTCCATGGTCATTAAAATGCTCGCCTTCTCATTGCCAAAACCGCCGCTGGCCCATAACAGCGTGTCGCCGGGCAACGCATTCTCCACCCGCATGCGCGCAATCATGCCGGCGCCCTGTGCGGCGGGAACCACCTCAAGGTGAATTGCCGTCGCACCCCAGGCGATGTCCTTGACAATCCACTCCATCCGGCCAGGGCGATACTTGGACGTGATGTCCGAGGCATTTTGCAGCCACTTGCCCTGCCCCTGCCGCACCAAGGCAAAACCCAGATTGCCCAAAAACAACTTTCCGTCGCCCACCATGGCAAAAGGCTTGTCGCCGCCCAAGACCACCGCGTAATTGTGATTACAATACAGCGGGCGGTTGCAATAGCGGTCGCCATTGTGGCGGACAAACGCATCCCCTTCGACGGTGTAAACGGGCTTATTGAGTTTGGCGAAGTCAATGGGCTGCTCCTGTCTGCCGGCGAAGCCGCTGGTCTCCATCGTCACCAGCATTGTCATCACCAGTGTTAGTTGTATTGGCCGCAACATAAGCGTCGTCTTTGTTTAAATGCTGATTCTTGGTTAATTCATTTCTCATCGTAACGATTCCAATGCATATTTTCACGGCTAATCCTGAGTTTAAAGACCGCGGCTCCCAACCAGACTGATACTGGCGATGTTGCAGCGCGATGGCCTTCCGTGAGGTGGTCGAACGCCCTGAATTGATGGCCGGCGTTGAAGTTCAAAATGAAACAGCCGCCGCGCGTCCGGAGACGCAGCGGCGGTTTGAAATCAAAGTGCGGATCTTAGAACCAGCCCTTTTTGTTCGTGATATAGGTGTTGACGAAATCTTCGTCGCTTTTGGTGAGGTAAATGATCCCCTCAATAAAACCGATAATCCCGCCGATGCCGCAAGTGCAGATGCTGATGATGATTTGAATGATGCCTTCCTTGGTGTAACCGAGGATGAATTTGTGAATTCCGAGGCTGCCCAACAGGATGCCGAGAATTCCGCACAGAACCTTCTTGTCCGCTCCAGGTATTTTTTCGCTCATAGGATTCCTTTCTTGGGCTGCTTTCTATGCGTTTTATTAAAACGAGTCAACGCGAATCACGCCGGGACCGGCAAATGTTTGAACTGCGGATGCGCCTGCAACCGCTCCCAACTGTCCGCGCTGAGCGGCGCGATGCGATACACCGGCTCGGTCATCGGCTCGGCGCTATGCGAGCGGCGGGCGCGCTCCAGCCAGCGGCGATCCAACGGTTCGGTAAGCAAGTCCAGAGTGTTGGCGGCAATCGTCGTCTCCTCCTTCTCGCCGGTCGCGTGACCGACGCCGACAAAAAATCCGGCGAGCAGCAAAGTGACCCGGAGAATCGTGCTGCGCGAATAGGTCGGCATCGCACACGGACGCTGCGGGTCGAGCTGTTGGAACAAGTTGGTAAAGAGCGGCAGCGTCCACATCGCCGGGTTCCGGGCGGGCGAGTAGGCGTCGAACAGGATCGCGTGCGGAGGAGTCAGCAAGGGCTCGACGGAGTCTCGCCCCACCTTTTGAGAGCTTAACCACAGGGGAAAATCGCCGTGATGAAACGCCCAGTCCACCGCTTGCGGACCGTCCTGAAAACCCACCCGGCGCGCGCGCAGGAATTCTTCCAGATGCTTTTCGTAACTGCCGAAGTAGCCGAGATCGGCCGCGTGCTTGAGCGCGAATTCCAGCGGCTCCAGCGTGTGATCAAAACTCACTAGCCGGAGGCGGCACGCGATGTCCCGCGTGGCGCGCAGGACAGTGAGCGAATTGGCGGCCGCGCCGAGACCGACATCCCAGATGACAAACTCGCCGGCATGATCCGCGAGTCGCTCACGGAGCCGGAGTTGATTGACGTAAAGCGCCTCCGCCTCGGCAACGGGCCCGACGACGGGATGGAACGTCTCGCCATCCGCGAGCGAACGCACGGAGCAGATGCCGTTGTTCAGGCGGACGAGCTGGTAGTCATTGGACATTTCGGAAAAACCTTATCTGAACGCCTCGCGAATAACACGCAAGGAAACCAGACTGAACCGTCAATGGCCAACCACCCGATAGAACGCCGAGTCCTGGCCGGGCTGGACCGCCAAACTGGTGCCGTTGGTGGACGGACCCACATTCTCCCAGCCCGCTCCGGTCAGGTTGGTGGTCATCTGCACCTGATACGGCGGCAAGCCGCCGGACCATTGCAACGTCAGCGTTCCGTCCGCGAGCGTCAGCGTGGAAATAATCGGGACGGCCACGGTGAAACTCGCCACCGACGAGGTGGCCGAGTAATTGGCCGGGCCATACCACGCGCGGGCAGAGACGGAATACGCGCCGGACACGAGGTTGCTCCAGACCAGCGCATAAGGCGCGCTGCGGGCGGTGCCGAGGAAGGTGGTTCCACTGAAGAACTCGACCTTGTTGACCGGGTTGCCATTGCTGACCACGCTGGCGAGCAGCGTCGGGTTGGCGGTGGTGACGACCGCGCCGTTCAAGGGCGCGGCGATGGCACAGGTCGCCGGCACGGCCACGGCAGTATAGAGCGACTGAATTTCCGCGGCCGACAGGGCGCGATTGCAGATGCGGATTTCATCCAATGCGCCCTTGAACCGGCGCGTCGTGGCATAGGTGTCGTAACCAAAATAACTGACGCCATTAAATTCCTCGATGGTGTTGGCGACGGCGTTGGTGGCCGAACGCAGGCCAGCGCCGCTGTTGAGGTAAAGGATGGCGCGCGCCGGTTCGATGACCAGGGCGGTAAAGGTCCACACGCCATCCGGCACCACGAGGCCGGAGCTGTAATTGTAATTGGTGGCGAGATCGTTCCAATTGTAGCGCAGTTCATTGGTGCTCCCGAAGCGCAGGCCGGCAGCGGAATTGCCGGCGCGGGTGAAGACAATCCCCGCCGAGCTGGGCTGCGATCCGCTGCGTCGCACCCACGCCGAAATGGTGACGGTGTTGGTGTTCAAGTTGAGCGCGGGGATGACCACGTCGCCGGCCGTTCCATCCAGATTCACCGAGGAACCCGAGCGTCCCGTCGTCCAAGTGGCGCTTTCCACAGTTCCGTCAAAGCCGCTGCCGGAGGCATCACGCGCAATGATGCCGGAAGCTTCGTTCAACGGCCACCAGGCAACGGTGCCAAAGGCGTCATCGATCTGGACCGAGAGGAGGGTCGGATTCGGCGACAGCGTATTTGGCGTGTAAGCGGCATCTACCACGTCCTGGATGAGCAACGCATAATCGCTGCCGGCGTTGCGATTGCCGCTGAGGGTCAGACGAACCCGGGAGCTGTTGGTGACAATCGCACTGGTCACCGTCAGTCCGCCCGGGCCGAGCAGCTGATATTTCGACGTTTGTTGCGCGGAGGCCACATTCAAAGCCTCGGAGAAGGAAATTAAAATCGTCCGGCTGGTGGCGGCACCGCCATCCGCGACCAGCGCGACGGGGGCCACCGTGTCCGCCTGCACGGTGAGCGTGGCGGACGGAGTATTCGTGGTGCCGACGGCGTTGGCGACACGGACATAGTAGCTGCCGTTGCGGGCGGGCGTGGCATTGGTGAACACAAGGGTGGGACTGGTCTGGCCGGTCAGCGCGGAGGCTCCCAAAAACCACTGATAGCTCAGCGGAGTCCCGCCGCCGCCCAGCGCGGTGAACGTCGCCGTGGCGTGTTCGGCAATGGTCAAGTTTGTCGGACCCGTGAGGATTAAAGGTGGAGCCATCACCGTCAGCGTGGCTTGCGCGGTCGTGACGCTGCCGGCCGAGTTGGTCGCCACCGCCCAATACTTGCCCGCCGTCGTGAACTGGACATTGGTCAGCACAAAACTGTTGGTGTTGGGAATGAACAGTTCAAAGCCGTTGTAAAACCAGCGCCAGACCAGATTGCTACTCGTCGCCGCCGCGTTCATCGCCACGGTTGTGCCCGGTGCCACGGTGCGGCTGGCCGGTGAAGACGTCAGGACCGGCGGAAGAATGATGGCCAGTTGGAGCACCGGGCTCAAGCTGACTCCCTCCGGCCCGGTGATTGCCACCGAGTAGGTTCCGGCATCCGACGCCGCTACCCCGGCCAGGGTCAAAGTGGCATTGGTCGCCCCCGTGATGATGCCGCCATCCGCCAGTTCGCTCGCGCCCTTGCGCCATTGGAACGTGAACGGGCCACCGCAACCGGGCTGCGCGCTGAACGTTACCGTCGCACCGACGTTGGCCGACTGATTCGCGGGCGTGGCTGAAAGCTGGGTGAAACAGTCGAGGCCAAAGACCTCCACGCGGCCGGTGTTGGGCGAAGCGACCAGCAAACGGCCCTGCGAATCAACCACAAGGCCCGCCGGCGAGCGCACCTGCCCGGCCGCGTCGCCGTAGCCGCTGAAGGTGGCCAGCAACCCGCCCTGCTCATCGAAGGCCTTCACGAAATCCTGAAAAGTGTCGGCGACAAATATCCGCCCAGAGGCGTCGCCCGCGATGCCGGCCGGCCGGCCGATAAATCCCGGGGTGCTCCATGCGCCCAGGTTAAAGCTGCGCAGGAAAGCACCACTGCGATCGAACACCAGCACGCGGGTATGATTCTGGTCGGCGCAAAAAACATCGCCCGCCGCGTTGACCCAGACGCCCGCTGGAAAATCGAACCTGGCGGAACTGCTGTCCGGACCGCCCAACGACCGCACCAGCGTCCCGCCTTGATAGGCTTTCAGTTGGTTGGACGGACTGTCGCTCACATACACAGTGGCGGGTGTGGTGCCGCCATCAATCGCGAGGTAATTGGGCAGCCCGAATTCTCCCGCGCCCGCGCCGAGTTGCGAGAGCGGATTCCATTGCGGGTCAAATACGGTGACGCTGCCGGTGTCGGCCTCGCCGACATAAATATTGCCCGACACATCCACCGCGATGCCCAGCGGTGTGCGGAAGCCCGTTTTCTCAGCAATCACCCGGTTAAAGGCGTCCATCACCACCACGCGTCCGGCGGCAGAATCCACCACATAAACCTTGCCGCTCGCATCGGTGGCAATCCGGGTCGGGGTCTGCACTTGCGCGGCGACCGGAGGCAGGACCGATATTGCCGGGGCAACGGCGGCGCGAACAAAATTTGCCGCGAGGCACAGCACCAAAGCTACCGCCAATTTTGAAGGGATAATAATGAAGTTTTTCATGATGACCTCTTCACGGTTAGCGCGGGTAGCCGACGGTGTAACTCTCACTGCCGTGGCAGGTCGGATTACACGAGCCCCCGGTGGTGGTCTTGGTATAGGTCTCCAGATTGTGCCCGAGTAAAAACGGCTTGGCAGTTGACCCATGCGATTCATGGCAGGCGTAGCAATTGTAGCCACCGTGCGTATGGCCGGCGCGGCTCACTCCCTTGAAGCGGCTCAAAGCGGAACCGCTGGTGTTGTAGACATTGGCATTGTGACATTCATAACACAGCCCGTTGCTCGGCAGCGCCGGCGAGGTGGCCCGGACATACGGTTTCTTCAGGATCCACTGGTTCGCGGAACCGTGGGGCCCGCGAATGGTCGTGTCGTCGCTGGTATGGCAGTCGGTGCAGGTGGTCAGCATGCCCGGCCCCCAGCCGTTGGTGAACGAGCCCGGGTTGATGCCCGTGTCCAGCGCCGTGGCTTCGACGGGATGGAAGGAGGGATTCTTGGAATTGAACACCGCCGCGTAATTGGTCTGCCCCGCCGGCTGCGTGGTCCAAGTTGAATGGCAGACGAAGCACACTTCGTATTCCTTGACCGGCGTGGGGTCCGTGCCCGGACGATAAGTATAGGTGACTTGTGTGCTGCTGACATTGGTCACCGAAACACGCGAAACTCCTTTCAACGCGGTCGAGGCGTAGGGCGCGACGGCCGCGACATTGTCCGGCGTCAACTGATGAACGTTATGGCAGTCGGCGCACTCGGAGTGACGATTGGTCGTGCCGTAGCGCGCGGAGATTCCGTCCTCAGTCGTGGAGTGACGGCCGCTTAAAGCCACCGGATGCGTGTAGGTCTTGGTGAAATTGGCGCGGATATTTTTGGTCGCCGGACTGCCATCGTGGCAGGTGTAGCAGAGGTTTTCTTCACGCTCCACGAGCAGGGTTGGATAGTTGGTGGCACTGGACGGATCCGGCCAGCCGTGGACCCGGTGGCAGTTGGCACAGTCGCCGCGCTGCTTGAGGTCGGTGACCGCCGGGAAGAGTGATCCGTATTGTCCACCCGGCCAGAGCGGTCCCTGCATGGCGTTGAGATGACTGGCGGGCGACCGGGTATCAGTCGCGGCGTGGCACTGGGTGCAGAGCTGGCTTTCGTCCGCCATGCGCAACAGGTTGCCATCATCGCCGGGACTCTTATGGGTTTGATGACAGGTCGAGCACCACATACGCCCGCCGGTCTTGTCCAGCGGCAAAGACGCGGGTGGATGATAGGACGCGTTGTTCGTCACCCGCACGCCGACCGGATGCGAGCCGGCGAGAGCATTCGTCACGAAGCGACCGCCATGACATTCGGCGCACATCTGGTCGGTGTCATTGGCCATGCGCATGAAGTGCCGGCCGGTGCTAGAGTTGTTTCCGGTATAGGGCGGTGCCGCGGGATCGAATGGTTCGTTGAACTGGAAATGCTGATCGTGACAGGTCGAGCAGACCACGGCTCCGGCGGGCATCTGAGCTTGCAAGTCCGGATCGGTTGGCGCGGTCAAGCCGGGACGCACCAGCACACGCCAACTGTCGCCAAGCTGAAAGGCAGGAGCGTTCGACCGGACGCCTTGAAATGTCAGCGTCAGGCCATTTTCGATGGGGACGTTTTGTCCGGCGGTGAGGTTCGAGCCGCTGCCGCCGTTCGGCTGGGTTCCCGCCCAGTTGAACTGTGCCGTGTTCGTATCGCCGGCCGCGGTGATGGTGATCGTGTAAGTCTTGGAATATCGACCGGCATAGGTGCCGCCCGATGTCAACGCGCCAGCCGGCGTCGCCCCCAAAGACACCACCCGCCCCGATGGGGAAGAATCCCAGCGATGCGAGGTGCCGTGGGCGACCGAATTGGTGGGCAGCCCGGGCCACGGTTCCGCCTGGTCACCTTCCGTGAGCGACTTGGCATGCGCGACCCCGCCGGGCTGATGACAGCTCTCGCATAAGTTGGCGTTGCCGAAGCTGCCCGCAAACTGGTTACCAAACGCGACCTGATTGTTATGGCAGTCGAAACACGCGGCCGTATGCGGCGCTTCCATCGCCAGGCTGGTGGCCAAGGCCAGCAACGTGAAGATTCCAGTCAGCCCGTATGCTTGTAAATTCAACTTCATTAGGCGGCGTTGCTGGAGGGCGTTTGCGGCACACAAAACTCCGGCGCGGCATGCGCAAGGTGATGACGGACGGCGCTCGATCGGATGTAATTCCCCTTCATTTTTTTCGCAATGCAACAATCCCTCATACAAATGATTTCTTGGATTTTGCTAAAAATACAGCATTTGAGGCTTTGCTCTCACCCTCCATTGGGAAACACCTCGCAAAAATTGCGCTACCGAGGTCAGCCAGGAGTTTTCTCAAGATCTGTTATCGGCGGCAATCCAACCGGCAATCGTCCGGCAAGAATTGCCCGTCGGAAAGCTGGCAGCCTTCATCGAGGTTTGGCCCCGGATTGCAGAAAATAAAAAAACCGGCGACTGCCTGCGCAATCGCCGGTCCAACCCAAACAACCAACACCAAAATCAAAGCTGCGTCATCGCCTGGTCGAGCGCGGCATAAAGCTGGTTCATCGTGGCTTCCGTTTCGTCGCCCATGTTGGAGAGACGGAACGTGGTGCCCTTGATTTTTCCATAGCCGCCATCAATCAGGAAGCCCTGATCCTTGACGAGCTTTTGCAGCTTGGCGACATCCACCGTGCGGCCGCCGGGACGCGCGCCGTTGCTGACGCAGGTGAGCGTGACGGATTCAAAACCTTTTTCCGGATACAGATTGAAGCCGTGTTTCGCCGCCCAATCGCGGGTGAGCTGATTGGTTTTCTTGTGACGGGCAAAGCGATTCTCCAAACCTTCCGCGAAGAAATCGTCGAGCTTGGACGACAGCGCGTAGATGTGTCCGATGCTCGGTGTGCTCGGCGTCATGCTTTGCTCGGCGTTCTTCTGGAACTCGACGAAGTCGAAATAGTAACCGCGATCCTTGGCCGTCGCCGCTTTGGCCAGCGCGGCCGACGACGCGGCGAACACCGCGAGTCCCGGCGGAAGCGCAAAGGCCTTCTGGGTTCCCGCCAGCAACACGTCAACGCCCAACTCGTCGAACTTGATCGGCAGCGCGGTCAACGAACTGACGGCGTCCACGATGAACATCACGTCGGGATATTTTTTCTTGAGCGCGGCGATTTCCGCGAGCGGCGACATCGTGCCCGTGGACGTTTCGTTGTGGATCAACGTGAGCGCATCAAATTCGCCGGTGGCGAGTTTTTTGTCGATCGCCTCGGCGCGGATGGGGGAACCCCATTCCACTTGGAGCGCCTCGGCCTGCTTCCCGCATTTCTTGGACACATCGAACCATTTGTCCGA
>Ga0114951_10004996_pt1 | contig 12496 bp, 12 predicted proteins | sample AM7aDNAmetaG_FD_88677 | JGI IMG/M metagenome (GOLD analysis project Ga0114951, IMG submission 88677) | Freshwater microbial communities from Finland to study Microbial Dark Matter (Phase II) - AM7a DNA metaG | ecosystem: Environmental > Aquatic > Freshwater > Lake | place: Finland: Lake Alinen... | reverse complement strand
GAGGAGATTTGTTCCTAGTACGAGAGGACCGGAATGAACTGACCTCTGGTGTACCAATTGTTCCGCCAGGAGCATCGTTGGGTAGCTAAGTCGGGAATAGATAAGCGCTGAAAGCATATAAGCGCGAAACTAACTCCAAGATGAAAAATCATAGATTTCCCGCAGATGACGGGATTGATAGGTCACAGGTGTAAGCGCAGTAATGCGTTCAGCCGGGTGATACTAATAAATCATTTTATCCTTCGATATACCTAGTTAATGAGCAATCATTATCAGGTATTATCAAAGTTCTTTAGCGTAAGTATCGCGTCCAGTCGCAAGATTGGATAGAATAGATACAGATTTTAGATATTTTATTAAATATTTTGTAGAATACCGGAATTGAGTTTTCCGGTGGCAATTATTCTGATGTTGTCCCACCTGATCCCATTTCGAACTCAGAAGTGAAATACATCAAGGCCGATGGTAGTGCTTTAGCGCGAGAGTAGGTAGTTGCCACCAGAGAACTTAATTCAAAAAATTAGTGAGGTCTGACCTCACTTTTTTTGTTGCAAAATTTTTAATTTTCGTCATTGCGAGGAGCGAAGCGACGTGGCAATCCAGCAGAATTTTGCGAGATTGCTTCGTCGTTGCTACTCCTCGCAATGACGTTAACACGTTTTCGTGCTTGACAAAGATAATTAAAGGTGTATGATAAATTTGTGTAATTTGAAATTTCAAACGGCTCGGCAAGCCAAAATTTTTTGAAAAGAAAGGAAATTGCCATGAAAATTATTGTTGAACAATGCACTAAAGACGGCCGCTGGTCGGCTCGCCTTGAAACCGAAGATGGGGCCAATTGTTTTGGTGATACGGTTGCCCAAGCTCTCGCGGAACTCATCACCCATAAAAAAGATGAGTTGGGCATTAAGCTCGACGTCCGCCCGTTCAAGAAAAACTAGAAAGCGAGACCTAAATCGTCTCTCGGTCGTAAAATAATAAGAGCATGACCAGCTCTTTTTTGTTTGTACGGCTTTTTGCCATATGGCAAAAAGCCGTATGTGGTATTTCCGAAAAATCGGGAATTCATGCCCCATCATTGCGAGGAGTAGTAACGACGAAGCAATCTCTCAAAATTCTGCTGGATTGCCACGTCGCCCGAAGCTCCTCGCAATGACGAGTAACTGCGTGTAATGACGAAATGTTGCAAAAGAAAACTCTATGGAGTAAAATAACGTATAATAAATATGAAAGGAGTCTCTTTAAATAAAAAAAGAATTGCTTGGTGGAAGATTTTGGTTGGAGCTTTGGCTCTTTTTGTTTTGATTTTAATTTTGAATTTTTTTGGTTCGGGAATTAAAAATGGGTTTTATGCGGCGAGCTCGCCGATGCAAAGAACATTTTGGATGGCGGGGGGGTCGTGCTCGGGGTTTTTAACTTCGTTTGCTAACGCGGGTTCCTTATCAAAACAAAACCAAAATTTGCAGGGGCAAGTGCAACAATTGCAATCACAATTGACTGCAATGCAAGAAGTAATAAATGGAAATCAAGCACAAAGTACGGTTTCAATGGCTTGTCAAAACAATGGATTTAAATTGTTAATGGCCGGAGTTGTTGGTTTGAGCGACCAAGATATTATGTCTATAAATAAGGGCTCTGCAGATGGAATAAAAGTTAACATGCCGGTAATTAATCAACAGGGTGCGCTTTACGGAAAAATTTCTAAAGTTTATAAAAACTTTTCTAATGTAATGCTTATTTCAAATAAAAGCAGTGTAATCAGTGTCAAAATTTCGCAATCCGATGTTGCTAAACCTGAAATAGACGGGGTTGTAAAAGGACTGGGAAACCAAAGAATATTTCTTGATTTGGTTCCAATTGATGACACATTAAATCAAGGGGACTTGCTGGTTACATCAGCGCTGGAAAATGTTTTTCCGAAAGATCTTTTGGTCGGAACAATAACAAAAGTCCAAAAAAACGATCAAAACCCTCACCAAACAGCACAAATTAAGCCGTTTTTAAGTTCTTCTATCGACAACCTGTTTGTAATAACAAATTATAAGTGAGTCGTTGTCATTGCGAGGAGCCCGCACGGCGACGTGGCAATCCAGCAGAATTTTGAGAGATTGCTTCGTCGTTGCTACTCCTCGCAATGACGAGGAAAAAAACCTATGTGGTATAAGTATCCGATAATTTTTTTTCTATTCTGGATTTTTGCAATTTTGCAGAACAGTTTTTTTGTGCATTTTAATTTATTTGGAGCTTTGCCAAACCTTGTTTTTCTTTTATTTTATTTGCTTGTATTTTTTTCCGGTAAAATCCGTAATTATTTGGCAACAGAAGAAATAATTTTTTATGCAACCGCAGCAGGGTTATTCTTGGATGTTTTTTCGGGGGCATATTTTGGAGTATCAATAATTTTATTATTGGTTATTGGTCTTTTGTCTAAAAAAGTTCAATCTATGTTGCAAGAAAATGCAAATGATAAATTTCCAATTGCGTATTTTTTGCCGTTGTTTTTTGTTTCGTTGCTGACTTATGATTTTTTTAATTTTTTTTCAATAGTGGGAATAATTTATAACTTAATTGTTGCCACTGTTGCATTCTATATTTACAAAAGATTTTTTTATAATGAAAAGTTATCGAGTTAAAAATTCATACACAGACATAGAGCCCCACGAGGTTTTTTTGGATACATTGGCGCACGAGAACGAAGAAAAGCTTGGCATTTCCGAAATAAAATTTGAAGTGCCATTGAAAGAAAGAATGTCTTATATTTTGTTTGGAATTTTCTTTTTGGCCACGGCTGTTTTATTTTCAAAAGTATTTTATTTTCAGGCTTTAAATGGCAAACAGCTTGCAATTTCAGCAGAAAATAACAAGGGCTCGGCTAACATAATTTTGCCTGAAAGGGGGATTATTTATGACAAAAATATGGTTAAGCTTGTTTCTAATTTACCTGCGTTTGATTTGGTTTGCAACAGGGCTCATTTTTCTGTGTCTTCTCCTGAAATTTCAAGCGAAATTTATGATATTGCCATAAGTGTTGGCGCAAATCCCGAAGATATACAAAATAAAATTTTACAGGCGGACTCATCTCAAGTTTTGGTTGCCGAAGACATTAGTCACGACAATTTATTGGTTTTAGAAACAAAAATTAATAATCTTGCCGGGTGCAATGTCCAGCAAAATACTGCCCGAAGCTATTCTTATGGACCGTCATTTTCTCAGGTTTTAGGATACACCGGCCGAATAAATCAGCAAGAATACACAAACACAAGCGGATATTCAATAAACGGATATATTGGAAAAACAGGATTGGAAGCATATTACGAGTCATATTTAAGAGGAGTTCCGGGGCAATCTAAAAAGGGTGAAATTTTAACTCAACCAACCGCGGGAAACAATTTAGTTTTAAATATTAATGCCGAACTGCAACAACGGCTTTACGATGCGCTTGGGGCCAGCATTTTAAAAATGGGCGGTAAAAAAGGAGCGGCGGTTGCAATGGATCCGCGAACGGGAGCTGTTTTGGCGTTGGTTTCTTATCCGTCTTATGATAATAATGCATTTTCAAATGGAATTTCGCAAACAGATTATCAAAAAATTGCAAATGATCCATCTAAACCTCTTTTTGACCGTGCAATTGCGGCAAAATATCCAACCGGTTCCACAATAAAACCCTTGGAAGCTTCGGCGGCATTGCAAGAAAATTTAATTTCTCCAACAAAATTGATAAACGACCCCGGATATATCTTGGTTAAATCTCAAAACGATCCAAATGTGACCTACCGATTTGGTGGAGTTGAAGCGCACGGTTTGGTTGATATGAGAAAAGCGCTGGCCGTTTCTTCAAACATTTATTTTTACACGGTTGGCGGAGGTTATGGCGACCAGCAAGGTTTGGGCCCTGCAAGAATTAAAAAATATCTTTCGCTTTTTGGCTGGGACTCGCAAACCGGAATTGATTTACCCGGAGAATTTTCGGGATTTATTCCAAGTCCCGCGTGGAAAAAAGCAACCAAAGGTCAAAGTTGGTACGATGGAGACACTTACAACCTTTCAATTGGCCAGTCGGATTTGGAAACAACCCCATTGCAGGTTGCCACAGCTTATTCTGCAATTGCAAACGGGGGCACTTTATACAAACCGCAAATTGTAAACAAAATTATTTCCGGAACCGAATCCGATGCCAAAACAGTTGAACAAATTTCTCCGGAAGTTGTGAGAAGTAATTTTATTAACCCTGCAAATTTGGAAATTGTCCGCGAGGGAATGCGAGACGGCGTTGATAAACCCTACGGACTTTCGGCAATGCTAAATAATTTGCCAATCGAAGTTGCCGCAAAAACCGGAACCGCCCAAATTGGAATTGCAAACAGATACAATGTTTGGTCATCTGTTTTTGCCCCATACACCGACCCTCAAATTGTTTTAGTAGTAACCGCCGAAGACGTAAACGGCCTGGGCGCCGTAACCCTCCCCGTAGCCCACGACATTTTGCAGTGGTATTTCAGTAAAAATAAGTGAGGTCCGACCTCACCAAATTTATTTTTCTCGTCATTGCGAGGAGCCCGCAGGCGACGCGGCAATCCAGCGACACCTGAAAGACTTGACATATCTAACAAAAAGTGATAAGATGCTTATATTGCGTCTTTGACAATTTGTTTTGTTTGTTTTTTTGTTCTAACCTAAGTTTGGAGTTTTGTCATGAAGAAGAATTTGTTTTTCCGTTCGTTGCGTGTTGAGTCTCTCGAAAGCCGCAAGCTTTTGTCGGCCGGTTCGATTTTTTCGACGCCGGTCGCCACGATGGTGGGCCCGATGCAAGCGACAGTCTCGACCTTGCAGCAACAACTTGCTGCGTTGCAGGCCCAATTGGCCGGTGGTGGCGGTGGTTCCCAGATGGGGCCCGCGCCTCTGACGGTGACCCAGCCCACGATTCAGGCGAATAACAACTGGATTCCGACGCTGGACATCCTTCCGGGTGCCCAGAACAAGCTGATCGCCGACTACACCTTCAATTCGCAGAACCGCGCCTACGGCCAGTTGGACGAGTTGATCCTTTTGTCGGCCGTCGGTAGCGCCACGTCTGCAGCCAATTTCACTATCAAAGCCGATTTGGACGGCAACGTCCAAAACGGTTGTGAGACCGTAATTGGCAACGGATCGCCGGATTACAACACCGGCGTCGCCGACATTACCATGTCGTGCAAGAACGACTGGGTTCGTCTCGGTCAGACCCTGCACGTGCAGGTTTACGGGAACGTCAACAGTTGGATGAACACGGGCGATACCAAGCTCGGAGTGGAGTTGGCTTCGGCCGGTTTTCGCGACCTGCGGGGCAACCCTGTCTCGGATTCCAGCGTGAACTACGTCGGAACCAATCCGATTCTGCACACCCTGGAGAGCGCGACGTTGAATGTCAGTCAACAGACGTCACTGCCTTACGCGTCGGCCAACGCCGGCGACAAGGGAGTGGTGTTTCTGAAGGGCAATCTCAACGGAAACAATTCCACGGTGGACACGCTGACCTTCGGGGCCAGCGCGGGCAACTTGTCCGATGGCGCCAACTTCACATTGCGCTATGACACCAACTATGACGGAAGCTACAACAGCTCCGTCGTCGGTGCGGTGTCTGGTGGCAAGTTGATTTTCAACCTGACTCCGCAGAAAGTTTCCAGCGGAGAGTTTGAAGTCACCGGCGACGTAGTGGCCGCTCCGACCGGCAAGATCTTGGCGGTGGCGTTCCCCGGAACTTCCGGTTGCGTCACCGGCCACAACGTCGTCACGGGCAAGCCCCTGCAAGGTATTTGGGTGGCGGGACCCAATTCGAGTCCTTCGGCTCCTATCAACGGGTACCAGATTCAGTTGTACTGCAGCGCAAGCTTCAGCACAACCTACAATCTGGTCACCAAGCCGGCTGACTTGGTCGTCACGGAGTCGGGCGGTGTTCAGGAGTGGAGCAATGTGCAGACAGCGAATGCTGGCGATGATATCATCGTTGATTCGGGAATGCTTGCTACGTCCTCGAGCAACCTGATCGTCAATCACATGGCGTTCGTTACTGTCAACGGCACAAGCTTCGGCGTCGCGTCGAGCAATTACAGCTTGTGGCTGGACGGCAACAACGTCTCAACCGGAGTTTTCGTCGGAACCCAGCTCTTGTTTGACAAGTTCACCGCAACCGTTTCGCCCGGCACGAACGTGGTCTACGAAGTTCACGCGACTGCCCCCGATCCATTGCCTAACACGAGTCTGCAGGTTCAGCTTGCGGGCCCGTCCGCGACCACCCCGGGTATTACTGCCACCAAGAATGGGGTGGCTCTCACAGTGGACAAGGTCTTCGAGCAGACCGCTTGGTCGCCGATGTGGATGCTGGGGTCCTATGGCCTCGGATAGAACAGAAATAAAACCGATTAGTTTAACTTTTCGGTGAACAAACATATAGCGTCTTCGACAGAAATGTCTTAGACGCTTTTTATTTTAGTGTTTTTTTGTCTATCGCCAAAAAACTTACTATTTTATTGTGCGACAATATGGTTGACAAGATGGTTTGCATTGGTATATACTTAAAAAGTACCTGCGAGGCGTCAGTCTCTATCGGCATTTTAGCTGATGGCAGGTACACTAAAAAACCCCTTTTTGCAGGGATTTTTTTATGTGTAGGTGGTTCCAAAAATCTTGACAATACTGAAAATTTATGTTAAGTTTAATATAGCATATTTGTCAAAGGTCGGCTCGCGTGAGCCGATTCAATATCAGTTTGTTTGTTTCTTTTTGCAAGGAGTTCAGAGATGAACGCGAAGAATTTGGTTGTGGCGGTTGCGGTTGTTTTGTTTGGTTTTGTTTCGTCGGCTTCGGCCGCGGGTTGGGATTATACGTCCAATCTTCATGATTCTTTTGATTTGGGGGACATTCGCGGTGGATACGATACTGCTGTGATTACAACTAATGGGACTCCTCCCGCCACCGATTTGTATGCATATATCGGTGGTACGCATAAGGTAAAAAACTGCGGAGTTCTTTTTCATCCAAACTACGATTATGTTTGGGATGATAACGGCAATGTTATTTCTCAAACTTTGGACGGTTATCGTATCCAAATGGATATGGATGGAACAATTTCCAGTTCACTTACTTTGACAGACGTCGGGTCGCTGAACCAAACAAATGTTTTCAACGCCCGTGGGCTTGTTTTGAGCGAGAATTCGTGGAGCAATGTTTGGAGCAACGACATACCGGTTGGTTTAGTCTCTGATGCTGGCTCCGAAATTCGTATCTCGAATTTCAAAGTTCAAAACGCAGGCGGAGACTACCACGAGTACACGGAGGGGGTGTATGACCAGAATGGAAATGTCGTTTCAACTCAAACGTGTTTTCAGTATAACGGGAGGTGGAGCGGAGATTTCTTGTCGGGCACGTTGCCAAAAGGATTTGTTGTGCCGGCATTGTCAGTCACCGCGTCCGTTCCCGAGCCGCCCACTTTGGTTTTGCTTTTGGTCGCGGCCGTGTTATTGCTCGAGGTGAAAGATTACCTCGACCGGCAAAAAATCACGCGGATTCCTACAGACAAGCGGAATCCGAAGAAATAGAATCTCGCGTCTGGCGAGAGCAACGAAAAACATGGCACTGAACCTGGAGGTCTCAGTGCTTTTCTTTTGGCTGAAAGTTTGATATTATTACAGAATAAGTTTATATTTTATGTCATTGCGAGGAGCGTAGCGACGTGGCAATCCATGGTATAACACAAAACTCTGGATTGCCGCGCTCGCCTGCGGGCTCGCTCGCAATGACAAACAAAAAACTATGCCTACAATTGAAGAACTTCGGAAAACTCGGGTCGAAAAATTAAAACGGCTTAGCGATGCCGGGATTTTGGCTTATCCGGCTAAAACAAAACGTGACCATTCGGTTGCTGATGTTTTGGAGAACTGGAAAAAACTTTCGGGCGGAATTTTAGGTAAAAAGTCTGTTGTGATTGCAGGAAGAATTATGGCAATGCGGGGGCAGGGAGGGCTTACTTTTTTGGATGTGAACGATGGCTCGGCGTCGCCTTCGCATAAAGCTTCGGCGGACCAAAGTAAAATTCAGGTTTTGTTGAAAAAAGAAAAATTAGGGGAGAAGGGGTATGATTTTTTTATGGATGTTTTTGACATTGGGGACTTTGTGGAAATTAGCGGCACCTTGTTTACAACAAAACGTGGAGAAAAAACAGTTGAAGCGCAAGATTATAAAATGCTTTCAAAGGCGCTTTTGCCTTTGCCGGAAAAATTCCACGGGTTGCAGGACGCCGAAGAAAAACTTAGAAAAAGATATTTGGATATAATTTTTAATCCGGAAGTTAAAGAAATGATTTTAAAAAGAGCTACGTTTTGGAATGCCACGCGGGAATTTTTGGTGAAAAATGATTTTTTGGAAGTTGAAACTCCTGTTTTAGAATCAATGCCCGGCGGGGCAGACGCCAAACCATTTGTGACACATCATAATGCTTTAGACATGGACGTTTATTTGAGAATTTCAACCGGAGAATTGTGGCAGAAAAAAATGATGGTGGCGGGGTTTGAGAAAACTTTTGAAATTGGCAGACAATTTAGAAACGAAGGAATGGACGCAGAACATTTGCAGGATTACACGCAAATGGAATTTTATTGGGCTTATGCAGATTACGAGCAAGGAATGGAATTTGTTGAAGAAATGTATAAATATATTGCCAAAAAAACTTTTGGAACTTTGCAATTTAAAATGCGCGGATTTAATGTTGATTTGAGCAAAAAATGGGAAAAAATTGATTATGTTTCAACAATTTCAAAATATACAAAAATAAATGTTTTGGAAGCAAGCTTGTCGGAAATGGAAAAAAAGTTGCAGGAACTTAAAATAGAATATGACAAAAATGGATTTAACAAAACGCGCGCAATGGATAACTTGTGGAAATTTTGCAGAAAAAAAATTGCAGGCCCCGGGTTTTTGATTAACACGCCAATTGAAGTTTCGCCGTTGGCAAAAAGAAACGAAAAAAATAAAGACATTGCGCAAAGATTTCAAGTGATTTTGGCGGGTTCTGAAAACGGCAACGGATATTCGGAATTGAATAATCCAATTGACCAAGAAGAAAGATTTATTCAACAGCAAAAATTGCGCGAATTGGGCGATATGGAAGCTCAAATGCACGACAAAGATTTTGTGGAGGCCTTAGAACACGGAATGCCCCCCACCTGCGGATTTGGATTTTCGGAAAGATTGTTCGCATTTTTTATGGACAAACCAACAAGAGATTGCCAGATTTTTCCACTAATGAAACCAAAATAATATTATGCAAGGAGAATTTAAAAGAGAAACAAGTGTTTCTAAAATTGTTGATGCTTCGCCCGAAGAAGAGCAGGAAATTATTGAAGTGTTTAAAAATAACCTTTATAACCCGGATGAAAAAAAGTTTTCCAAATCTGGAGAGCTTATCAGAGACTACGAGAGAGAAAAAACAGATAAGGAAATTGAAATGATGAAGTATATCTTTGAAAAAGTTTCGGAATTTGTCAGAAGATATGGGGGCGAACCTGTTAATTTAAATACAGAATATGTGCATATATTAGATAATAATAAAATCGGTAATGACTTGTTTGAGAAAATAGGAAAGGTTGGGCAAAGTTTTTATAATCCATTCCGACAATATATTGGGCTTATGGATTTTGATAATTTATCTAATATGCAAAATGTTGTTCACGAATCAATGCATGCAAACTCCTTTTTTTCTGTTGAAATATGTCAGGATGGGAATTTGAATTTTCGCAGAGGAGGGTGGGAAACCTCTGTAAAACAAAATTATAAAGAAATTTATTTTTGGTCGTTAAACGAAGCTATAACCTCGGAATTAGAAAAGAGGTTCGTCAAGGAATTTTTAATGATTAAACCGGAATTAAATGATGATTTTGAAAAAAGAAAAATAAAAGCAAAAGAAATTTTAGGTGGAAATCCAAGTGAGGATGAACTCGAGGATATGTTATATTCTTATCCGGAGTCAAAACCAGGTTTACACTCTATGTTTAGAGATATCAGGGATAAAAATCCTAGTAAATTTAAACCAGGCAAGGATGGGGAGGAAGAAGTTTTTAACATGTTTGCAAGGGTATATTTTACAGGAAATATATTGGAAGTTGCAAGAATTTTTGAGAAAACCTATGGCAAAGGGTCTTTTAGAGATTTTGGTAAAAGGAATAAGCAGTAAAAAAATTGAGCGGCCACGTTGTGTGGTCGCCCCCCTGTTTCTACTACTTTTTATTCGAAAAAATTTTCTGCGTAAGTCCGACCTTCTTTAGGTCAAACCATTCATCCAGCTCCGCAGGACTGATTCCAATGCGAGCCGCAGTTTGAGCTCGCACCCGCCTGTTTATTATCCTAAGCGTTTCCACCCTCCTTTTATCAAAATCCTCGTTTACGAGGGCCTGAATTTGTTGAAAACGATCTGCAGTCATTTCTTCTCCTTAATTTTCAGCGTGCTTTTTGTTCAGAACTTTTTAAGATTAACATATCAAATTTAATACGTCAAGAGTTTACGCGACTTTGCGATTTTGGTAATATAAATAAATTTATGAAAATTAATAAATGAATGAAGGAATACCAAAATTTGAAGACCTAAATCCGGAGGAAAAAAGAAAAGAAAGAATGGAAACAAAGCTTTATGTTGCGCGTGATATTGAGGGCGAGCCCAATAGGGAAGAATTGGAAATTGTCAGAAAAATTGAAAAAGAATTGTCGGTTTATCCGGCGGTTATTGGAATTGAGGTTTTTGGTTCGGTTGTTGGCGGATATGGCAACAAAGAATCAGATATTGATGTTCGAATTTTATACGATAACTCAAAATTTGAGGATGAGCAAGCTCACGCAAATTTTTTAACCGGCGCCATGAAAAATATTTTTCCGGAATGGCGTGGGGGGCCGTTTGTTAAAGACGGCAAGGAAATTCATTTTGTTCCGGAAATAATCAGCATAGACTTAATTGTAAAAAGAGTAAAAAAAGCCTTTGAGGGGAGACCTGAAGATTTTAATTTGTTTTTTGAAGAATTGGCTTCTATAACAGGGGTTGTAACCGGTAAAAAAATTGATTTATACAGAAAAAAAATTCAGGAAAAATTGATGAAAGAACTTTCGGGAGATCAACAAAAAAAGGTTGCAGAAGGAATAATTGCAAATTTGGAAATAAATGATACGAGAAGTTTAGAAAAAAAATCAGCCCGAATGCCGGAATTGTCAAACGAAGACCATCAAGAAATTTTGAAAAAAAGAAAAGAAATGTGGAAAAAAAGAGTTCAGAGGATTTGGGAAATAGAATAAAATGGCAGAAAATTATAAAAAAGTAATGGTTTTTGGCACGTTTGACGGATTACACGAGGGGCATCTGGATTTTTTTAGGCAGGCGAAGGATCGTGGAGAGCTGCCTTCGCAAGATGCTACGGCGAGCCAAAATTTTTTAATCGCCGTGGTTGCCAGAGATTTTAATGTGACAAAAATAAAAAACAGGCCGGCTATCAGAAATGAAAATGAAAGGCTGGAAATTTTAAAAAAATGCGATTTGGTTGACTTGGCCGTTTTAGGAAATGAAGATAATCCCTACAAAATAATTCAGGAAATAAAACCGGATATAATTTGTCTCGGCTACGACCAAAATTCATATAACAAAAACCTGGAAGAAAAACTGAAAGAATTGGGATTAAATATAGAAATTTATACTCTAAAACCCTACAAGCCCGCCCAGTTTAAGTCGTCGATTATAAATAAAGAAATAAAATAACTTGTCATTCCCACGAAAGCGGGAATCCAGATTAATTTTGCAAAAGAAAAACCCGATATATCCTTCGACATATCGGGAAGCAGTAGGTCTGCTCAGTCCTCTATTTGGTCGGATAGGCCATTTTGAGGCAACGATCCTTGTGATCCGCCCAGAAAGCGACCCTTCTCTCGTGTTCCGCTATCGCGGAGGTTGGATGCGCGGGCGACCCATCGCACCCGCAACACCCCTCAAATGAAAAGTCCGCCGGGACATCGACCCCCAGGGCGATGTCGAGAACATTGCCCGCTGGTTCGGCGTGAAAGCACGAACCATCCGCGATCGTGCGGATTCGCAACTCTTTCTGGCCGGGGATATTCCCGACCACTGTCCCGCAAGTGGGACAGCGAAAAACTACATTGAGCGGTGGGGGATATTCCTCCGGACGGAAAGAATGAACCCATCCGCGCGTATAAACAAACTCCCCCATCGGGAAGGAAAAGTAAGGCCCCATTTTGGGCCTTCGATCGAGCAAATGGAATACTGACATTTTACACCTCCTTGGTGTTCGGGGCATGGCTGCCCAAATGAAAAGAACTCGCAGAGTTGGTTGAGGTTGAAAACCCCCAACCCCGAATTCGCATTTGAATCCGAACACTTGGTAAAATGGAATTATGAAAAACCAAAAAAAAGTTATCGCATATTGTAAAAAGCGAGCGGGACGAAATATTCATCTTGCTGTCGAAAAGTTAT
>Ga0114951_10004995_pt1 | contig 12496 bp, 27 predicted proteins | sample AM7aDNAmetaG_FD_88677 | JGI IMG/M metagenome (GOLD analysis project Ga0114951, IMG submission 88677) | Freshwater microbial communities from Finland to study Microbial Dark Matter (Phase II) - AM7a DNA metaG | ecosystem: Environmental > Aquatic > Freshwater > Lake | place: Finland: Lake Alinen... | reverse complement strand
TAGCACTCCCGATGAGACACCGGCTGCTGAAACAGAAGTTGCCCCGGCTGTTGTTGAGGCGTAATTCTTGCACGCGACCTTTTCGGTGGGAAATATGAAAGTTAACTCTGGCTTTCTGGGTAAAACCGAAGGATGGCGACGAAAAAAGTTTGGTGGTTAGACAAAGAAGTGGTAGAGTGAGATAGTTAAAAGATACACACCGCAGCGAAGTGCTTAATGCGCTTCATGACCTTTGAAAATTAAGAATGATAAATCCACCCGTGGCGCTTGGAGCGCGAGTTGTCTTATAAACAATTGATCTGCTGATTGCGGAACGGTGAAAGTTCGATTCTTTCCGGGTGGACAAAAGATTGTTGATCTGAACCAAATATGACACTTGGATGTTGCACAAAAAAACTCCATCGCACGTTGGTTAATTGCTTGCGGATTAACACAAAGGAGTTGTTGTAGATAGTAAAGTTCGCCTGACAGAGAATCGACCTTTGCAATTTTACAATTCGATGCCTGCCCCGAAAGGGGCACTAAAAGACCAGCTAAAACTGGTTTCAATTTAATGGCGCGGCGGGCGGGGTGACGATAAACGACAGCTTGCTAAGACCCACAAGACTAGGATAAATTGTGTAAAACACACCGCCAATCCTAGCATTTTCGTAGTTTTAGTTTTGCCCGTGTAGAAGAATTGGCAAATTCAGGAGACTCAAAATCTCCCGTCGAAAGACATTGGTGGTTCAAGTCCACTCACGGGCACCGCTCTTATCGTCTAAAGTATAGGACGCTGGTCGTATGAGGCCAGAAACGACCGTTCAAATCGGTATGGAGCAACCAAGTTTTTATGTTGTATATGTCCAAATATATTATGAAATTTGGTTTATGCAACGAAGGTCCGTAAGAGGGAAGTGAGGCAACCCAAGACCACCTCTGAAGGATAACATCGCGCTACAAAGGGAAGATGTCCTCATATTATGATTTTATAAAAAATAATTTTTGAATATGATGTATATCTGATTGGTTAAACCGAGGACAAAGTGCGCGGGACCGTTTTTATAAAAAAAGCGATTTTAAAAGATCGCAGGAATTGATGCGAGTGGGAGGTAATAGAAATCTTGTGAGTCTCATAAACTCACCAACCGAGTGCGACTCTCGGACTCGCAACCACATTTGTCGGATGGTGCAACTAGGTAGCATACTTAGGTAGTCCCTGAGAGATAAGGTTCAAATCCTCAAAAACAATTGTGCCTTGATACAGGAAAGTCTTTCACTTTGAATTCATGAAAGACGAGTATCAAAACCACACACGGACCTTAATTTCTATGAGTTTCGACCCGTGCTCCTCAAAAGTGGTATTCCAGTTAGGAAAAAGGGTAAATGGCGCTTTCTTATTTTGACCTCGTGGTGTATAGGTTGATTTTCTGAAAAGAAGTCAAAAACCATGAAAACTTGACCTTTCGGTGTGTAGGTTGGTTCTTGGGAATCAAAAACCGTTGTAGACCCCTTTGGACTAAAAGTTATGTCGGGAGCCTTTCAAGTTCCAGAAACGAGAGCGTTACTCGTAAGGGGTACAAATAATTTATAGGTTCGCACCCGACTGTATAGTTATATACAGAGAAAAAAGGGTGCAAATGGAAATTACAAAAGAACTTTTGGAAGAAGTAGTTAAAAATTCTGAAACAATAGCGGAGTGTTTAACTAAATTTGGTTTAGCAATATCAAGGAATTCTTATTTTACTTTTAAGAAAAGAATTAAGAAATGGGGAATAACTATTGATCATTTCAAATCACATTCAGAAAGAATGAAAAAACTAGGAAAATTGAATGAACTTCCAAACCAAAAAAATAAAATATCAACAAAAGAATTATTGATAGAAAATTCAGATTATAACCGCAGTCATCTAAAAATACGTTTATTTAAAGAGGGACTAAAGCAAAATATTTGTGAATTGTGTGGTCAAGGAGAGGTTTGGCAAGAAAAAAAGATGCATTTAATTCTTGATCACATAAATGGTGTTAGAAATGATAATCGTTTGGAAAATTTAAGAATCGTTTGTCCCAATTGTGATGCAACATTAGACACTTTTGGTAGCAAAAACATAAAACGTGAAATAAGATTTTGTCCTGTTTGTAACCAAGAAACAAAAAACAAAAAATACTGTGGTCATAAATGTGCATCAATAGGAACAATGAAAACTTTGTCAAATTTAAGGCAAAGAAAAACAGAAAGACCTAGTTTTGAACAATTAAAAAACGAGATTAATGAATTTGGTTGGGTTGGTACTGGTAAAAAATATGGAGTAACAGATAATACAATAAGAAAATGGGTTAAGTATTATGAAAAATACAGTATTTAATCTATAGATTGTTCCATTGGACTAGAAGTAAGGTCGTGACCCTCTCAAGGTCAAGGAATCGGAGCGTTACCGATATGGAACGCCAATTTAATTTGCTAGCGATGGTTTAACTCCGATGCAAATTAGAAAAACAACCGAATATGCAAAGGAAAACCAGGGGTGACTCCGGGTGTCGCGTAGTCAACGACTATATAAACAAATCAAGAGAATTTGCATAAACGATTGTGAGGTTCTGTAGACCAACTGGCTAGAGTCAACGGTCCAAGAAGCCGTGTGTTGTGAGTTCAAATCTCACCAGAACCAGGATCGAAGTTAAAACACCGCCACGAGGTTCGATCTGGGCATCTCATTGTGAGATGGCAAAGTTTTAATGATTGAGACGTTTGTTGATAATATTGGTAAACAAAGTGAAACTTGTGAATTTGCAAATAACAAGTGGAACAAGGAATAATACGCATTGTTCTGAAAGCGCGCAATATAAGACAATGAAATGGGTGTTCAATTCAACCAAGCGGGGCCAAATAAAAAATCATTCTTAATTCTCAATCAATGTTATAGTCTCTTTTGTCACGCAAGAAGGATTAAACATCATCATGTCATCCAACGATCCCCTTTATACCATGATTCGTCTTTATGCTACCGCCGCGATTGAAGCGATGCAGGAAGAACGCGGCGCAGCTTTTGTTGCTTACACTCAGACTCCAGAAGATAATGAAATTGCTAGAAATCTTGCAATTCTTGATGGTCATGGTAGAGCTTGGGAAACTGTTGTTAATCAGATTGCCCAACGTAGCATTTCTGGTGGAGTGAATTTTGCTACTCCGGTAGGTAGTTCGGCACCCGTTGAGTGCTGCCATTGTCATCGCTTGACCCCTGCATATCGAAATGTGAATGTTGGAAGAAATCTGTGCTTTGACAGGGATTGTCGTGAACACGCCACTGAATATCAGGACAATGCGGCAAGGCATCCTGTGAAGGGCACTCCTACAGCAGCCCATTAAATAAATTCTATCAACAAGTTAAAGTTGTGATACTCTCTAGTTATGGACACAAAATATTCAATTCTTCATGTTCGAAACGAAAAATTCTACACCGTCCTATATTATGGAACTTATATCGGTGCTGTCCAGCAAGTTCTAAAACTAGCCGATGGTGTTCCGTCTAATAAAATCACAGAATATGAATCAATCGTTTTAACTCGTCAAGATGATGCCCAAATTGTTTTTGCACTAGAATACGTTTCACCTTATGGTTGGGATGCAACCTATTACACTTCTAAATGTAGAAAAGAACACGGACACTAATCAAAATGATTGAATTAAATCCTCCAATTACGATTTCCAGACTTTACGAAGCCGCTTGTGTACTTTGTCAAGACCCAAATGGTTTAATTCTTGGTGTGTCAAGAAAGAATGACAGAACTTCCTTTTCACTCCCAGGTGGAAAATTAGAAAAGGGTGAAAATCCCATTTTGGGTGCTCTACGAGAGACACTTGAAGAAACTGGTTACTTTATCTCTCCATCGCTTGATCTAAGAATTAGTTGGTCGATGTTCCATATTAATTTAGAGAAAAACGGAGAACTATTTTATTGTTTCTATGTTGTAGTTCCCTTTAAAAGTTTGCTAAAGATTAGAGACACTGAGGAAAGTGGAGCAGTTGCTTGGGTTAAACCAAGCGTTATTCTCCAAGGAGCATTTGGAGAATATAATAAAGAAGTATTCGATGGTTTGGGAATTAAAATCTTCTAAAATTCTTTCTTAACCGTGAGACATGATACTCTCTAGTCACAGACACAACAAAGAAGATAAAATGAATACTATTCCTGCATATACACTAGCAAAAATTAATTGTGATATTCAATTAAAGCTGAAACGAGCAATTGATCTCACAACAAACTACGATTTATGTTTAGCAGGACTTGAAGTAAGGTCAGCAGAGATTCTAATTGAATTTCTTTCATGGTTGAAAATTGGAGCGTATGAGGCTGCTTGGGATCACATGAATGAACATGATTTGGACTATCGTGAGGACTACCCAGAGTTAGTTGATTATTTGGGTTGTTAATCTGTTTCAAACAGTCAAACTATGATAGGATCTCTTTATGGACGACCTAGTTGTTGAAACAATTTCTATGTTGATGGCAAATGGATACGATCTTGATGAAGCTGTTGAAGCTACAGATCGAATGTCCGAAGAGGACATGGAAAAGTATCTTCAAGATTGTTTGTACAATAGCAATTAAAAATTTGTAGATTTTTCATGTGGTAGGCCCTAATTAAGTTTATATTGGAGCTACCTAAACATGAAAATCATACTAAGTGAACTAAAACAACTAATTAGAAAAACAATCGTTGAAGCTATGGGAGAAGGCGAACCCATTACCGCAGATGAACTTGAGTATCTTCATGGTGAAGGTAAATTAAATTCAATTAAAGACTTCTGTGAATATCTAGCTTTTGAACTAGACAGAATGTGGGTTGGTCGTGGTGAAATTCAACTTTTTGCCAATCTAGTGAATGCTCACCGAGTTAAAAATGGAAAAATCGCAATTCCATTTAAAGAGTTTGTTGATGGTGTAGAAAAAGAAGGAATAACGATTTCGGCAGTCCACCACAAACCAGAACCTCGTGGCTTTACCTCTAACAATCATGACAGATTTTCACGCGCGAACGGAGCAGTTTCAGGTCATGGAATAGGAAACGCATCAAGACAAATGATAAGTCCAACACAACCTCGATAATTTTTAGTTACAAGATTCATACAAAATTAATCCGCTGACCATGATTATGGTCATGAACCATATTTGTAAAGTCTGTAAAATTCAAAAAGATATAAGTGATTTTCCGAGTGACATTTCAAGAGCCGCAGGTTTTAAATTTATATGCAAGGTTTGTTATAACATATATCAAAAACAAAGACGCAATTTAAAACCAAAAAAGATTAAACCCCTAAAGCCCAAACCGATTATAACTGAAAAGATTTGCACCAAGTGCAATGAATTGAAACTCGCGGATCAATTTAACTCCAGTCCAACCGGAAAGGGCAAACTGGCTGCAATATGTAAAAAGTGTCATTCTGAATACAGTAAAAATCACTATAGAAAAAGAACCAAAACTCCTTCTTTCTATCTTGAAAGAAACAAAAGACATCGTGAAAACAGCAAAAATATAAAATTAAAAGTCTTAGAACATTACAGCAATGGAACCATGTCATGTGCTTGTTGCGGCAACAATTGTTTAACTTTTCTTGTGATTGATCATATTAATGGTGGCGGGAACAAAGAACGAAAAGAAAATAAATTAAACTCCCCAGAGAAATTTCACTATTTTTTAGCTAAAAGAAAATTTCCCACCGGGTTATCGAATATTATGTCACAACTGTAACATGGGCTATTATTTATGTGGAATTTGTCCACATCAAGAAACCCCGCCTAAATAATTTTCACTCACATTTTCTTTATGTTGTGATCCTAGAACAAAGGAGACACAATGTTTCTAGAACAAACCAAACATAACACAGATGGATCTATCGACCTAGTTGGGCGGCATGGCTACAATGAACTATGCGACTGTGATTCATGATCGAAATTGGAACTTTATTGAGCAATTTAAGGATTTTGTGTCTGCACAACTTTATGCCGAAAATCTAAAAAAGTGGTAAAGTGATTAGGAAATATATTGGTAACACCACGTAAAGGTGTTAGAGTATTCGTTATGAACGTAATAAGGCACGACACATTTGAAATCCCTGGTCGTTTTGGACTCTATGATTGCAAGGCAACAGATTCTTCAACCGAGGAACTAATGTCAGAAATCGCTACAGCAAAGCACGCAATCATCTATCTTGGCAAGTGGGAAAAGGTCAACAAGCGACTGGACGTTTTTGTTGGTCCCTGTGGTGATTATGTTGATGGTGACGTTGAATCATATTGTTTTGGCTTGTCTTTCAATTCAAGGGAAGAAATGATTGCGACCCTTGGTGCAATTCCTGAATTTGGGAATATCCCAACTGTTACTGCTGGGCAGAGCTTCATCTATGCCAAGCCTTTTTGTGAAAAGGTAAAGAATCTTCCCGATGAAACAATTTCGTCTGATTAATTTTGCTATCAATTTGATTTTGAATTAGAATCATTCTTATGAAGTCTCCAAAGTACAAGCACGATTGCTCTGACTGCCGTTTCCATGGAACGGTTGTTCACCAAGGCACAACCTATGATCTCTATTCTCACAAAAACGAGAATTACTACAGCATCATTGCTCGGTATGGTTCTTGTGGGCAAGAGTATACAAGTGTCCCAAGTTTTCTCAAGCCCCTTGAGGATGTGATTAGTTTCCATCCCTATATGAGAAAAGTTGCAGTTGAACTTGGATTGCTGTAGAATCCTTTAATAGAAAGAATTAAAATGATCGCTAAAACACCAAATAATCGAATTGAACTCGAAGATTGTGATGAAACTGACCTTGTGGACATTTTCAAACTAAACACCGTCCACAAAGGAGTGATTCGCATTGTTGCTGGTAATAATTCATTTAGAGATGAAGCTGGTGACGAAGTTTATTCTTACAATCTGGTTGTTGAAACTTGGAAAAAGATTAGGCATACTCGTCAATTCTTTTTCAAAACACCAGAAATTGAAAACTGGATCAAGCTCCCAGAAAAGTTTGGTATTGTGTGGAGTGTCGAGTAGAATGCTCTAAGAAACACGAGGAAGTAAAATCATGAAGGTTACAAAGGAAATTACGCCTTTTAAATATGACGATCATCATTCTGGATATGATCGTTGTGGAAAATCTATGCAGTACGAAAGTTCTTTTGGAGAACTTTACACCGAGCGGGACAGAGTGATGTCGATTTATACCCGTGATGATCAAAAAGGCGCTGGCTTGGGCTCTAGTTTTATTCTGCGATCTGCACAACTTACCACGCTTGATCGGTATTCTATCAAGTGGGATAGCAGAGAGTGGATGATTGAGATTCTGGGAAATAACACTTGGGCACACGAAATTGAATTTCACTTTAATGACGAAAAGTATTCTTCGGTTGCAGAGTGGCTCAAAAGTGTTGGATATAAATCCAGTGATGAACTGTGGGGCAGAAAATAATTTTTCTCACAACTCAATTCCGTGCTAGAATCATCTTATGAAAACTCCAATTTCCGAATACCGTCTTAAAAAACTAATGAAAGTTATCAAAGATTATCTTGCAAACGCAAGTGATGACTTGCGTGAAGAGGATTACTCCAGTTGGGGAATGCATCTTGGGGATGCTAGTAGTTTAGCTGCCGTTTATTGTTATCTTAAAGATGAAAATTTCGAGAAAGCTCGCAAACTCACCAGCAATCTTGACACGGCAGTCAGAGACGACATTCCGATGGAAATTTGGAAATATGTTGGGCTTTGTCCACTGCACGACTATGTTAAGAACGAACTAGAAGTGATTGAAAGTGAATGCGAAAAACATGAAAACGAATGAAGTAAAGTGCTCGTGTTGTAAACAGCCGTTTTGTCATGGATTATTTGATCCTGGAACTTATGGAAATCAAATAATTGTTGATGGTATAAAATTATTCTATACATTTTATCTTTGTGAGGATTGCAAGGACAAGAAACAATCATGAAAAACACGATTAAAGAATTTCTCATGTTGTTCGTGGCAATTCCTATTGTATTATTAACAACAATTGTCTTTTCTGATAAAAAGAAGCGTCATGAAAAAAGTTAAAGTGGAAACTGGAGAACTGGTTTTTGTAGAATTATCCGAAGCAATCGCTTATGCTGTTGCAAGAAAACAAGATCCTAAAATATATCGTTTATTTGAAGGACTTGGTTCTTATCTATATGAATTTGCACCAGAAGGCTCTAATATAAGGGAAAGTGCCGGTATAGACGAATTTGAGACACTAGATTGGTTTAGAATTGATGGACTAGAATTTGTAGAAATTCGTGTCTATGATTGTCGAGGCACCTATTGGACGCAAAAAATTGATCTTGATTGATAACTGTGTTAGAGTAAATCTATGAAGAACGGAAATCACAGTCCTTGGGGCACGATCCAGCATGTTGATTGCGGAAATCGTGGATTGTTTTCAGTTTCAACCGCTGGTCATGGTGGATTGGCAATCTCTCTTGCTCGTGCAAAGAAGGAATTGTCTGCGAAGCTCTTTGCTCGTGCTATCATCCAAGGTGGCTATGCTTGGTTTGAGGAAGATTGTGATGCCACGCTTGTTTTCCACGAGAAGCCCGAGTGGTTTAAGTTGGTCTACAAGCAGGAAATGCTAGAAGTTGTGTCGGAATCCGCTGCAAGACTTTATCAAGAATATTTTGGGACATGACATGAAAAGTGACAAAGAAAAATATGGTGTAGTTAGTGTTACGATGGAGTTTGCTATTCCTCTTTACAAAATGAAGTCTAAAAGAGAGATTGCTAAATACCTAAATGATATTCTATATGACGCTTCATTTTGTGTTAAACCTAAAAATATAGAAGTTCTATACTTAAAACCATGACTGTCAAAGTTAAACAAACAATCCTTATAATCGTTGAATTGATAACAGCTTATTTGATTGGTGCTGCATTCGTTGCATCGTTTTGTGCGCTTATCCTATCTAGGTGGGGTGGGGTAGGTCATAATAGACCCTTGGCTCAAATCGCTGTTGTAATTGTGATAATTCTTGGAAGTGTGGGAATTTCCTATCCACTGACCAAACTTTTGAACAAGATTCCAGCAGCCCTAACTAAACCCAAAAATCCAAATTGTCCTAACTAATTTAGTTTGTGGTTGAGATTGTTTTTATTTGTAATTTTTAGACGAAAATTTGAATATTATTTGATTAGATTTTGTTGTGGGCTAACTAGCCACGATCAACATTTAGCTCAATGAGTTTAGTTTCAAAATCAAATGGGGTAAGATCCTCAATGGCTACGAGAGTTTTAATTCTCTCATTTGCGCGTTCAAGCGTGGTGTAAGTTCCACGATGTACCATAGTCTCAGGATCTCCTGCCACACAAATCCTGTACTCATTCACTTGATATACCGTTAGCATTTTTTAGTTTCCTTTGTTTCCAATCTACATTTAAATCATATCATGGTGATTGTTAGTCACCAACATTTTCATCGACTACGTAACCGACAATAAAAACATTTACAGGAAGAAAGTTTATGTTCAACAGTTCAATCTTCCGATCAACAGCCAGTTGATAAGTTAAATAAACTCCATAAGTTCTGAAAATAGAGTCAATGGAGTAATCAACTGCACGAACCACATATACGGTATTAGGCATTGGATTTGTTTCCTTTAGCAACTACGCACTAAGAATTTTAACACCTTTTGCGGCAAGCCATAAATTTTGTGTGCTTTTAGACGTTTTAACCTAGAACTTAAAATTTAAATTTTCTGTTTTTGGGGACTATTTTTCTTAGTCCCAATTTGTCTACCACCAACTAATGATTTTAGAATTTTTGAATTCTAAGAATTATCTTGGCAACCACCAAACATGGAATTTCTGTATTTCGAGCCTTTTCGACGTGCTCGACATGGTTTGATCTTATGGGACACCAAATTGGCACAATAGATTTTTTGAGCACAATAAAAATTAAAGATAGTCTTGGGTTTTGGTAAACTTGATTGTTGGGTTGTGATTCAACAAGAAAGATGAATCTAACAGAAAAAAGTTGTTGATAGGTTAGAAAGAAGTTAAAGTGAGTCTACAAGGTCGGAACACAAACAACCCCGACAGAAAGTTTAAAGAAAAAACATCATGAAGTCTACAATCCTCGCACTGGTTATCGGTTCTCTCGTCCTCGTTGACGGTTCGCTCGGCACCGTGACTGCAATTGCAGGAACTCGTGGGTGCAAGGGTGATACGAAGGTGACCGTGACTCTTCGTGATGGTTCTGAGGTTACGACCGGCTGGAGGGAGCCGACCGTGAAAGATCTGCACGTTGCCACGCTTGCGGAGTGTGAGGCGTACTTCACGGGTGGAGTGCTTGTTCTCACGAATCCCGAATCCACAGATTCAGTCAGCGGTGGTGTCGATGTGGTTGCGGCTGTTGAACCCGATGCGGTTGTGCTCGTGACAGATGGCGACACGGTTACTGTGCAGGAAAGTGCTTCTGTGACCGTCGAGGCGTAAGAAACTTGGCGGTTGATCGAAGGTGTGATAGAGTCATTAAATAGAAAGAAAACTGGGTCGTTGGATTAGAAGCGTCCATCTTAAGAGTAAGTGAAAGCGTGGACATGCGGTGGCTCACGAAAGAGCCTAAGTTAAAGCGAGATATTGTCTTGGAAGAAGCTCGCCAGATTAGCCGCGAATACCGTTAGACAACGCTGATAGCTTTTTAGCATAACAGCACACCCGGTTTTAATAAGGATTTGATCCTGTCTTCTATCTGTGATATAATCATCCAAAGGATAAAGCAACAATGTTCATCATCCGAAAACTCTGGAGAAGCGGGTCACATGGTTATGATGGTCCCACTTGTGATCTAGTCGGAATTGAAGGCGGAAAAAACTACAAAAACAAGCAGCAAGCACAAACGGATTGCAACAAACTCAACAAATTTCACAAGATGTTTGAAGTTGTTGATATTTCCGAAGTTGTTGTTCCCGCAGAGAAATCTTAAAATAGAGGAAACCATGGAAAAACACTATCATATCGAAGGAAAGCTTTTAGCTGATTCTTATTCTCGCAAGTTAATTGCTAAAGTGAGTGATGAAAATTTAGCAAAAGAAATTATAAAAATTGCTGTGCGAACAGGAATTTGGTTTGAACTCGAAATCAGTGAACGAGACTACTAATCATGTATAAAATCTATGGAACACACTTCACCACACGTTTTACAACATTAATCGCTCAAACAAGCGACAAAGAGCTTGCTGAACGTACCTTTTGTGCAATTGCAGCAAGTGGACAGTGGATTTTGGTTTCGATTGAAAATTGATTCTAATTCTAAACCGTGTTAGATTCAGTTTGTAGTCAAGAAGTAAAACAATGGATCGCAGAAATCTAATTAACATTCTTCGTCAACGCGCGCAGATCGCCAAGGAATTTGCACCGAGGACTCATAGTTGGAGTGATTATGCTGATCACGAAGAGGTCGGTCGGGAAGAAGGAAAGATCGCCACCCTTGAGGAACTTGCTGATGAACTTGAAAATGGAGAATTTGGTGACTAACAAGCGGTAGAAAATTAAAGTTAATTCTAAAACAAAGTAGAGTCATCCCATGAGTAGCAAGAAGCCAGTCATCAAGTTTCAGACCATTGTTTGCCCTGTTCACTTTGCAAGTGGTCAGAAGGTTTTTCTGGTTTATTGTGCAGAGTATAGTTCATATCTCGCTTGTGTCATTCATGGTGGTGTTGTGAAGTATGTTGATTTCATTTCTGGAATTAACGTCACAAAGGATGTAACCAAGATGGTCGAAAAGGGTGGTGCGACACCATTTACCACGAGCTCCCTTCGTAGCGAATTTGTGGAATGTTGGACAAGTTTTACTCCCTAACTAAAATCTTGTAGTTAAGGACTAAATAAGTTATACTTCAACCATGAGCCAACCCAACATTGATCGTAAAAAGTTGCTTGAAGAACTTGAAAAACTCCGAATTTATCATTCCGGCCTGGGAACTTTGTGGGGTCATGAATTTGACGACGGCAAAGGTCGTGCCTACGAAGAATTGATTTACGATATTGAAAATGGGGAATACGATGAATGCACAAACATTTCTTGAAAAACTCCGTAAACTTGAAGACGAGTATTGGGAAAAATCTTTTAGGGGTCGAACTTCACTTGACGAGGATCGCGCCCGAGGACGTTCTCTCATGTGTACCGACCTAATTGAAATGATTGAACGTGGCGATTTCTACGACAACGATGATTAAAACTTGCAGTTAGTCAAAAATTAAAGCATAATCAGTTTAGAAAGACACGGAGAAAGAAAAAACATCATGGGCAAGGGAACATTGGTTAAGTTTAACAAGGCTCGCTCGGCAGAAGCTCTTTTAGCTTGTATTCGCAACTGCGCAGGCCCAATGAAGGGTGGAGACTGCTACCCTCGCGGAAAGGGTGGAGCCAAGAACGTGCAGCTTGACTATCTCGCAGAATACGACGAGGACTTGGCCGATCTTCTTGACGATGAAGATTAAAGAAAAAAT
>Ga0114951_10004993_pt1 | contig 12497 bp, 11 predicted proteins | sample AM7aDNAmetaG_FD_88677 | JGI IMG/M metagenome (GOLD analysis project Ga0114951, IMG submission 88677) | Freshwater microbial communities from Finland to study Microbial Dark Matter (Phase II) - AM7a DNA metaG | ecosystem: Environmental > Aquatic > Freshwater > Lake | place: Finland: Lake Alinen... | reverse complement strand
GCTTTAGTTTAAGAAAGACAGCCAAAGAAGTTCTTGAAGGTCTAAAGATAGATGATACACAGTTTATCGCAATATATTCTTTGGATGAAGATGATATATGGACAGATAGCAAAAACTGGATCAAAGCAAATCCAAACATAGATATAACTGTAAAAAGTTCATCAATTAGAGATGAAATCAACAAGGCAATAAACAATATCAGCCTTGAAACAGGAGTAAAAACAAAAAACATGAACATGTGGTGTGACACAATCACCACATGGATAGCAGATAGATACATATTACAATCATCAAAAGACATCAGTTTAAGTGATATAGATAGCGATGTTGAAGTGATTATTGGAGTTGACTTGAGTAGTGTCAGTGATATAACAGCAGTATCATACATGTATGTGAAGGATGATAAGTTTAATTTTATAGTTAAATACTATTTACCTGAAGACTCAATGAATAGTGCTCAAGATAAAGAGTATTACAAGGTACAACACAAGATGGGCAATCTAACACTAACATCTGGAAATGTAGTTGACTATGATTACATATTAAATGATATACTAAAAGTAAATGAGAATCACTATATATCAAAATTATATTATGATAGTTGGAATGCAACACAATTCGCAATATCATCATCAGCATATATGCAATTAGAACCTTACTCACAAACAATAGCAAACTTTAATAGACCAACACAAGAATTTGAAAGATTGATTCTACAAAATAAAATTGTGTTAAACAATAATGAGATTACAAGATGGATGTTGAGTAATGTATATCTGAGAACAGACTCAAATGGAAATGTTAAACCAGATAAATCAAAAAGAGAAAAGAAGATGGATGGTGTGATAGCAATGTTAATGTGTCTCGGAGGATACTTAAACACACCAAGATATAATATATCAGTTATATAAAAAATAATAAAGAACTATGTTAATAGGAATTATAATTGGAATAGTAGTTGGTGTCAGTTCAACTTTAAGTGTCCAATACATTAAAAGGAACTATACAGTAACAAAGGTTGATATAAAAAAATAATGTTAAATGAATGAAATTATTCGGATATGAAATACGAAAAAATGAAGTATTAGATAAAGAGTTTAGAAGTATATATGATACATACGAAGGAGTCTTCGGTGGTTTAAGTTATGGAACATATACATCATTTCAGGCTTCGAAAGCACTGACACTTTCAGCTGTATATCGTGCTGTAAACTTAATCGGAGATGCAATAGCATCATTACAAATGAAAGTTTATCAGGTAGACAAAGACGGATATAAATCTGAAGACTATGGTCATAATTTATATTCATTTCTTGCTTATGAACCAAATCCAATGATGAGTAGATATGATTTCTTCAAGATGATCATTAATTCAATGTTGTTAAGAGGAAATGCATATGTAAAGATAAATCGTGATAGCAATTTTAACATTTCTTCATTAGAGTTCTTAAATCCAGATTTGGTTTCAATTCAATCAATAAAAGGTGACATAAAATACATAGTATCTGGCATTCAGGGTATGATAAACAACTCTGACATGGTGCATATCAGAAACTTCCCACAAGTAAACACACTTTATGGGATTTCAACAATATCATATGCGATGAATACACTTGATATTTCATACTCAAGTGAGAAACATGCAGGTAACTGGTTCAAAGGTGGAGCAAATAGTGCAGCATTCTTGACAGCAGATAATGGATTTACGAAGGAACAAAAGGTAGAAATCATTGCAAGTCTTAAAAATATGTCTTCAACTGACACAGGAAATCCAAATGGTGTATCAGTATTAGGTGGATTAGTGAACGCAAAGATTCAGACTATGGGCGTTTCTCCAAGAGATTCACAATTATTAGAGACCAGAGCGTTCAATATATTAGATATAGCAAGGTTTTTCAGTGTATCTCCAGTCTTATTGTTTGATAATACAAAAGCAACATACGCAAATTCAGAACATGCACAATTAGACTTCTTAAATACAACATTACTCCCAATAATAGAAAAAATGGAGAATGAGTTTGTCAGAAAACTAATACTACCATCAAAAAGAGTATCAACAGAGATCAGATTTGATTTATCAAACCTATTGAGAGCAGATATGAATAGCCAGGCTGATTACTACACAAAATTATTCAGTATTGGTGTTATGAATGCCAATCAAATAGCAAGGAACTTAAACTTACCAAAGATACAAGGTGAAGGTGGTGATAGATATTGCATCAGTACAAATCTTCAAGATTCAAATAATTTAATTGTCAATCAAACTAATAGTATTGATAATAAAGTAATAGGCAAAACAGATACGACCACTACTACACTTAAAAAATAATGATTATGAATGTCAAAAGTTATTTCAGCATATGAAAGTTTTACAGCAACAGCAATAAAGACAAAGGCAACAATACCAGACCAATCAGACATGACTGTAAATGGTACTAATGTTGAATGTTCAAATATATCTATTGCTAAAGTTCATAATGGTATTCAAAGTTCCTGTTTACATCTATATGGTTTATGTACTTCACCAAGGGTAAATAAATATAGTGGATTCGGACCAAGATACTGGTACGTTTCAGGTGGAAACTTAGTTAGTGGTATAAAAACACCTTATCAATTAGGTGACTTCGCAGGATACAATCATAATGCGCCAGCAACTGGTTGGATGAACAAACCTGCGACAACAATGTGGTCAAGTCCAACAATGGATGTAATTTTTACAGCAGATATTAACGTATCAGAAATAAAGTATAGTGATATAACAAATTGTCATGGCGTTGCACTTACAATATGGAATGCTGCTGGTACAAGTTTATTAAAATTTCAAATACTTGATGTAGATAGTGGTTCATTTGGTGGTAATTGTTCATTAGAATGCACATTTACAGCAGGTACAATAACAACTGAAACTACATATACTGGTAAAATATATTTAACTGATAATACAACAAATTTTCTTGAAAATCTTGGTAATGCATTATGTAAGATACCAAATATAGATGATTTTACTACTACTGTTAAAGTATATGTATCAACTACACTTAACACTTCTGGAACTGCTGGTTGGACACTTTCAAATGCAGCAATCAATTTATCATTAGCAGAAGTATCATTCAATGATATGTATATAAATAATTCATATTCAAATGTAGTTATTCAAGTAAGATTGGTTAAACAGTATGATGGAAGTACAGAAACAACAGAATTTTATTCTGGTGCATATACAGCAAATACACATTTAGGTTCAATGGTAAAAGTAGTTCATTCGTCTACACCAATACCTGCATACGGATATACAGCATACTTGGAAGTATTAGAACCATTCTAATAAAAAATAATATAAGTAAAATGAGAGAAATACGCTCAAATGAAGGTGTAGAGTTTAGATTAGTACCTGCATCAAGAAAAATAGAGGGATATGCACTACTTTTTAATACAGAATCACAAGATTTAGGTGGCTTCACAGAAGTTATAGCACCAACAGCATTGAATGGTGTATTAGAAGTTAGTGATGTATTAGCACTCTATAATCACGAAGAAAACAATGTATTAGCGAGATCAACTAACGGAAAAGGCACATTATCACTAAACATTGACACAAAAGGCTTAAAATATGCTTTTTCAGCGCCAATTACTCCACTTGGTGAAGAGGTATATAACGCAATTGAACGTGGTGATTTAAGAAATTCAAGTTTCGCATTTACTGTATCTGAAAACGGTCAGACATGGACAAAAAACGGTGAAAGTTTTGTCAGAACTATAACTCAGTTTGATAAGATTTATGATGTTAGTCCAGTATATCGTCCAGCCTATTTAGATACAACCGTAGCCGCAAGATCATTGGATTCAATAAAAAATGAACAAATGCTAATGGAAGAAAGAGACGAGATCAAAGTTGAAGTCAAAGTTGAAATTGAAGATGAAGATGATGCTATTGAGGATACAATGGAAGGTGAAGTATGTGATCCAACCGAAGAACCAAATGCAGATTCAGAATTAATTGAAATTGTATATGATGGAAATGTATATACAATTCCAAAATGTATAATTCAAGATCAGATTGACGAAACTAACCAAAAAAAGATTGAGCAATACATATCAGAAATGGAATCAAGTATTGAGCAACTTAAAAAACAATGTAGTTAATATGAACTTACTGGAAATAGTTGATAAACGCAATTTGAAGATGAAGGAACTTGAAGATTTAACTTCAAATGTCAAATTGGAAAAAAGAATGATGAATGATGTTGAGAATACAGAGTTCATTAAAATGAAAAATGAAGTCAATGACTTTAACAAACAAATTGAATCCATAAAAGAAGCTGACAAGTCAGTAAGAAACGATGGTCAATTAAAAAATAACATTAAAAAAATGGAAAATAACTTTTCTTTAATTAAAGCGGTAAGAGAAGCCGTTAATGGTAACAAGTTCTCAGATGAAACAATTGAAATGATTGAAGCAGGTAAAAGAGCAATGGGTCTTAGTGGATTCCAATCTGAAGGTACAATTCAAGTTCCAATGGAATTTGAAAAACGTGCTGATATTACTGCAACTGGTGGTGACACTACAGGCGGATTCGCAGTTGACAAAGATTATTTCAATATCCTTGCTCCACTTACAGCAAACTTAGTATTCACAAAAGCAGGTGCTACTTATCTTTCAGGATTAGTTGGAAATTTGGTGATTCCTGTTTACAGTGGATCTGCAAGTTCTTGGAAAGACGAAACGACTGCTGCTGCTGACGGTGCAGGTACTTTCTCACAAGTAACATTCTCACCAAAGAAACTTACTACAATCTTAACTGTCTCTAAACAGATGTTAAACCAAGATGCAGTTGGACTTGAAGCAATGTTGAGAAGCAATTTGGTTACTTCAATTGTAACTAAACTTGAAAACACTTTATTAAGTTCAGGTGTAACTTCAACAAGTCAACCTGCTGGTATATTCGTATCTGGTGCAACTTATGTATCAACTTCTGCTGTAACATTCGCAAAAGTTGTAGCATTAGAAGGTACAGTTGATACTGCAAATGCTTTAACTGGTAACCTTTGTTACATCACTCACCCTAAAGTAAAAACTGCTTTAAAAACTACTGCAAAATTTGCTAATGGTTACACACCTATTATGGAGAATGACTTAAACGGATACCCTGTTTATGTTACTTCTAATATGTTGACTAACGCAAACGCAACAACCGAAACTGGTCTTTTATTCGCAAACATGAAAGATTTAGTAATCGCACAATGGGGTGCATTAGATATTTTAGTTGACCCTTATACTAAAGGTGCTGAAGCAGAAATCAGATTAATCGTTACAGGTTACTGGGATGCTAAATTCTTAAGAAGTGCATCTTACGCATTAGGTTCTTTCGCAGTGTAATCAGACAGTTGTCTTTTTATATATTTTTCTAAAAGTAGGCAGGGAGTGATCTCTGCTTACTTACAAAAAACAATCGCATATGAATGTATATCGTAACACTTGCAGAAGCAAAAAAACATCTTAATTTAGAATCATACTTTACAGAAGATGATACTTACATAACTAATCTAATTTCAGTTGCATTCTATGCCATTAAAAACAAATGCAACAACATATACTGGGAAGATACTTCTGGTTCTACAGAAGGATCAACTAATCCACCAGACTACGATTATTCAATAAGTGGAACAACAATTCCAATTGCAGTTAAACAAGCAATCTTATTGCTTGTAGGAAACTTCTATGCTAATAGAGAACCTGTATCATTTGGAAACCCAGTAATAATACCATATACAATAGAGTTTCTATTACAACCATATATCAACTATCAATAAAAAATAATTATGTCATACAATGAGAGCAGGAACACTCCGTTATAGTATAAAATTTATTTATTCATCACTTACAGCAGACGCTTATGGTTCACAATCAGAAGAGTGGTTATTGTATGCACAAGTTCGTGCTGGAATAATTTACAAAGGTGGTAGCAAAGGTATTACTGACCTTGAAATGTTTAATTCATCTAACATAGATTTTAATTGTAGATATGATGCATTGATAAATGAACAAATGCGTGTTGTATTTGGTGACAAAACATATAAGATTAATTCATTAAATAAAAATCCATTTGACAACTCACTGATTGTATCGGCTGAGTTGATGGTCGGTTTATCACAACCAGATATAGCATTATCAGGTAGTACATTTATTATTGGTGGTACATCTGGTACAAATGGTACTTCTGGTATTGATGGAACATCAGGAACAAGTGGTGTTGATGGTACTTCTGGTATTGACGGTAGTTCTGGAACTGATGGTAGTTCTGGAACAAGTGGTTATAATGGTTTAGATGGTAGTTCTGGTTCATCAGGAATTTCAACTAATGGTAGTTCAGGAACAAGTGGATTTAATGGATTAAATGGTAGTTCTGGATCATCAGGTGTGAATGGAACATCTGGTGTTAATGGTACTTCAGGAAGTTCAGGTGTAAATGGATCATCAGGAAGTTCAGGTGTAAATGGATCATCTGGAAGTTCAGGAATTAATGGTACATCTGGTTCTTCTGGTGTTTCAAATGATGGTAGTTCTGGAACAAGTGGAATTAATGGATTAACTGGTAGTTCTGGATCATCAGGAAATGATGGAAGTTCAGGTACATCAGGTACAAATGGTAGTTCAGGAACAAGTGGATTTAATGGATTAAATGGTAGTTCTGGATCATCAGGAAATAATGGAAGTTCAGGTACATCTGGAATAAATGGTAGTTCAGGAACATCTGGAATAAATGGTAGTTCAGGAAGTTCAGGAAGTAATGGTTCATCTGGAACTTCTGGTAGAGATGGAAATAATGGTTATGGTTCTGATGGTACATCAGGTATTGATGGCCAAAATGGATTAGATGGTACTTCTGGAACAAGTGGTTTAGGTTTCACAATGGTTGGTGAATGGGAACAATATGTTCAATACTACAAAAATGATGTAGTAAGATATAGTGGCGTATCATATGTAGTTATAGCAGATGTGGTTGGTTGGCAAACACCAGATATTGAAATTGTTAACTATACAATAATAGTACAAGATGGTAATGATGGTACATCAGGTACATCAGGTGTTGATGGATTTGTTGGTTCAGATGGTTCATCAGGCACAAGTGGTGTGGATGGTACTTCAGGAATAAATGGTAATGATGGTACTTCAGGTGTTGATGGCACATCAGGTATATCACAGCAAAAAGGTGTATGGCATCCATACGTAAATTATAGTGAAAGTGATATAGTATTTTTTTCTATTAATGGTACTCCACCTTGGGAAAATTATATCAGTCGTCAAGCAAATAATTTAGCAAATCAACCAAATTTAACCCCTGATTTTTGGCAACAAATTAATGGATCATCAGGTACATCTGGAACATCTGGTGTTGATGCAGTTATACCAGACACATTAGAAGTAGATGAATTATATATTAATAAAGGAATATATGTATATGATATTGGTGATGAAACTGGATATTTTACAGTTCAAGTACCTATGTCAAACTTTCAAAATATATCAGCAGGTACAATTTCTTCAAGTCATGTATCTGTCGCATCAAATGAATTAAGACAAGAAGATATTATATTAAATGGTAATAGTTTAACTACTATATTAACAAACATAAATAATACATCAATAGTTAATTTAGGTACCTGGTCATTTAATACTGATTATCGTGCATATTTAGATTCAGTTTTGTATGATGGTATATTTTATATTGCAATTGCTGATAATAGAACTGATGCAGAAACACAATCAGAAGTTAATCCAAGTAATGATCCAACAAATTGGGTTGTATTTGTTAATACTGGAACAAGTGGTTCAGGTTCATCTGGAACTTCTGGTATAGATGGTACTAATGGTTTAGATGGTACATCAGGAATAGATGGAACAAGTGGTTCAGGTTCATCTGGAACTTCTGGTATAGATGGTACTAATGGTTTAGATGGTACATCAGGAATAGATGGAACAAATGGTTTAGATGGTACATCAGGAATAGATGGTACATCAGGAATAGATGGTACATCAGGGAGTTCAGGTTCATCAGGGAGTTCAGGTTCATCAGGGAGTTCAGGTTCATCAGGTGTTAATGGATATACACCTGCAGAAACTGGATTTACATTCAAAAACTTTAATGTAATATCTGGTTCAACACCTGCAATACCTGCAAATGATCAATTCACTTTATATGGTAAAGAAGTTGCAAATAGAGTGGTTATGCCAACATTTAGAAACTATACTGGTTCAATATATTCTTTGCAACCATTTTTAGGTAGAAATAGTTTTTCATTATGGCAATCAGTACCAGGTGGAACTACACAAACAGTTTTAGGTGCAGCAGCATTAACTGCAACTGGTACAGCAACTGCGGCAACAGTAGCAGCAACAAATAAATTCAATTTAACAAAACGTGTTGATTATTTAGCAGCAGCAGCAACTAATGCTGTAGCAGGTTGGCGTAGTGCAACAAATGCATTTCAAATTGGAAGTGGTACAACTAATGGATTATTATTTATTAATCAATTTGGATTTACTTCTGGTTCAACACAAGCAACACAAAGATGTTTTGTTGGAATGACAAACGCAACTGGCGCACCAACTGATGTTCAACCATCATCATTAACAAATATGTTTGGTATTGGTTATGATTCTGGTGATACAACATTTCAATTTTTTAGTAATGATGGTTCTGGTATAGCAACTAAAACAGCAATAACTGGATTCAATAAACCAAACGTAGATAAACAATTATTTTATGAATTAGCAATGTTCTGCGCACCAAATGATACTACTGTATATTATGAATTTACTAATCTATCTGGTGGTACAACATTTACTGGTTCAAGAAATACTGATCTACCAGCAAATTCAGTATTACTTAGTCCAAGGGGTTGGATTAGTGCAGGTGGAGTTGCATCAGCAGAAGAAATATGTTTGATGACTTTATATATTCAAACTGATATATAAAATAATATATACTAATGGATCAAGATAAATTAATGCAGATATTCGGTGCAGAAGAGTTGATACAAGTATTTGAAGACTTAAGTAGAGAAAACCAAAATACCATACTAACAAAATCATTCAGGAAAGCCGCTAAGATCATAATAGATGAGGCTTCAAATAATCTAAGAGGTACTTATAACCATGTAAGATTATCACTAACATCAGTGATGAAAAGAGACATTCAAACTATGGATGTAGGAGCATCAAAGAAAGGTGGAAATCTTGCTCATATAGTAAATGAAGGAACAAAAGATAGGTATACCAGAAAAGGATACTATCGTGGAAAAATAACAGGAAATAATTTCTGGAATAATGCATTATCAACAACAGAATCACAAGTAGAAGAAATCATCTACAACGATATAAAAACCAACTTTGATAAAGTGGTTGCAAAAAATAATAAAAGGTAAATGTCATTACAATTAGGTAAAGCAATATATTACATTTTAAGTGGAAATACTGAAGTTAAAAATTATGTAGGAAATAAGATTTTTCCAATTACTACAAATGAAGGAGTTTTAGCACCATTTATAGTTTATGAACGATATTCAATAGATCCAGAATACACAAAGGATGGACCACTACAAGATGTATGTTCGCTTTTAGTAAATGTGATAGCAAAAGAATACGCTGAATGTGTTGATATATCACAGGCAGTACGAAAAGCATTAGAAGGTAAACTTGGAGTATTTAATGGAGTTACAATACTTCAAAATCAACTGGCTGGTGCTAAGGAGGATTACGGAGTTGATGGCTACATCACACAACTGGAGTTCTCTATAACGAGCAAATAAGATACACCCGTATCTTAAAAAAATAACAATTTAAAAATGAGTGCAAATGTAATAAATGGAACAGACTTATGTTTATTTATCACCACAGGTGCGACCAAACGTTGTATTGCGTTGGCAACCACATGTAAGATAAGTACTTCAATGTCAACCAGAGAAATAGCATCAAAAGACAGTGGAGTATGGACTGAAAAAGCCGTTGGAAGAATGTCATGGAATTGTGACACAGATCAATTATTTACACAAGATGTAGTAAGTGGATTCACTTATGACAACTTGTTTGATTTAGTAACATCAAGAACACCAGTTGTGATCAGTTTCGGTATGGTCACTACATCAGGAATGGGATACCCACAAACATTGGGAACAAAATTCTTATCTGGAACTGGTTTAATAACTAAACTGGATCTTAATGCAAAAGATAATGATAATTCAACTTTCAGTGTAACAATTGAAGGAACAGGACCTTTAGCAAGAACTTAATCATCCTCATAGATAGTATCTATGAACCGACACGTAAGTGTTTAAAAATAGAGTAGGAGAAATACCTACTCTATTTACAAAAAGAAAAATATATATGGACGCAATAACTATTAAAATAAGACAAAAAGACTATTCAATAAAGCAAAGTTTTAGATCATACTTATTATTTGAGGAGATGACCAACAAGCAAATTAGTGAAATTGAAACATTAAAAGATATATTAACATTATTGTATTGTACACTAAAAGGTTGTAACAAAGATTTTAATTTTTCATTTGATGAATATATTGATTTGATAGATGAAGACAGCACTATATTGGCAAAGTTCAATGACTACAATAGTGTATTATCAAATCCTACACCTGAAAAAAAAACAAAAAAGGTTTAAAGATCGCTGACATTTATGGTATAGTTTGTTCAAGTGGTATTCATCCAAATTATTTTTTGGATGAAATGAGTATGTCTGAAGCATTCTATATTATAAAAAGAAGTGATGATGAATACAAGAATAAATGGGATCAAACTCGTTACATAGTTTATTCCATCATCCAATCACAATCAACAAAATCACTTATTCCACAAGATGTCTTAAAGTTTCCTTGGGACGAAAAAATTATTGTACCAACTAAATCCAAAGCAGAATTATTAAAACATGCTAAAGAAATGGAGAGCATGATCAACGATGCAAACTATGTCCAAGGTGAAATATGGACACCTGAATAATCAGGTAAAAAATTAAACAAAACTAATGGCAGATAAGGGATTTAATTTATTAACGCAACTATCATTAAATGATGAACAATTTAAAAACTCATTAAAGAATGTAAAGCAGAATGTAAAGGATTTGATGACAGGAGTAGAAGGTGCAACTGGAAATGTCAATGAACTTGGAAAAGCATTAGGTGCTTTGAAAAATGTATCATTTGCAGGTAAAACAACTGAAGAGATTAAATCAATAAACACACAGATTGGAAGTCTTAAAGAACAACTTAGAAGTCTTCACAATGAACAAGGTGGTGCATCATTATCAAACTCTTTTGACTCAAGCAAACTACTTGGTTTCGTTACGAAATTAGGTGGTATTGGTGCTGCTATTATGGGAATCCATGGAGCATTTGAAGGATTCAAGAAAGTGATGGAAAGTAATACAACAACTTCAGAACAACTTGAAGTTGCAATGGCAAAAGTTGATGGTGCAACTCAATCATTCTTTAGAACAGTAGCAAATGGAGACTGGTCAAACCTATTAGATAATATGAAAAATGCAATCAAATTATCTGCTGACTATGCCGAAGCAGTGAGATTGCTACATTATGAAGAAAGAGGTGAAAAAGATCAGGATGCATCAGATAAGAATAGAATAGCACACATCCAAAGAGAATACTTTGAATTGAAAGGTGTGATTGGGTCAGAGCAAAAAAGAAAAGATTTGGCTACTGAAGCATTAAAAATCTTTGATGATATGGACACCAGGCACACAAGAGTTGCCAAAGAAGCATATGACTTAGAATTAGAAACATTAGCAAAAAGGGTAGCAGGTAAAAATGCTACTAAAGAGGAAATAGCAGACAAAGCAAAACAAATTGTACAACTTGTAGAGTTCAGATCCAAAACAGAAGAAAACTACAAAGCATTACAAGAATATAAGAAAGTAACAAAAGAACTTGCTGAAAGCGAATCAAATGACAGAGCAAGTGAGCAGGCAAATGGTAGAGGTGCAAGATTAAAAATTGATTACACCTTAACTAATAACTTAAAGAATAAACTAAGTGAATTAAGAAGTGAATTCACAGGAATAGATGCATTGTCAAATATATTGTCAAATACTAATGATGCTGAAATTGATAAAGTTGCAGCAACTAAAAATGCACTTATTCAAGTTGACACAGATATCACAAAGGCAGGAAATAAGTTCCAAAAATGGGAATCACTTATAAATAGTCAATTTGCAAAATCAGATGACAGAAAGCAAAAAGAATTAGATAAAGAAAAGGTTGGTTTAGAGTTAATAGGTGAGGAAGTAAAGAATCTTGAAAAAGATATATCAGTTATTGTCGCAAATGGTGGACTTGCATCACCAGATCAATTAAAAAAACTTACTGACCTTAAACAGCATTATCAGGACGTAGCAGACAAAATTGCTTTAATAAATGCTCAAACAGATCCAAAGAAAACTATTGGTATAACAGCAAAGGATTCCACAATTG
>Ga0114951_10004992_pt1 | contig 12499 bp, 14 predicted proteins | sample AM7aDNAmetaG_FD_88677 | JGI IMG/M metagenome (GOLD analysis project Ga0114951, IMG submission 88677) | Freshwater microbial communities from Finland to study Microbial Dark Matter (Phase II) - AM7a DNA metaG | ecosystem: Environmental > Aquatic > Freshwater > Lake | place: Finland: Lake Alinen... | reverse complement strand
TTATTTGATCTAATATCTTTAATGTTTTTATCTATAATATAAAATGCTATAATGTAAATATGTATCCCGTTAGAAGCCGCGGTCATGGTTTCTGAAAGGGTCATTGATAAGATTTTTAATTTTTAATTTAAACAGTTTATGGAAAATATTTTAATATTGACCACGACCTGCTTCTAACGGGATGTATATACTAATTTTTATTTTTATATTTTTATTAGGAACGATTATTGGAAGTTTTTTAAATGTTGTGATTTTTAGATTCAATACTGGAAAATCTATTTCTCACGGACGGTCAATTTGTATGACTTGTAATCGTACATTGCGTTGGTATGAATTAATTCCAGTTTTATCATTTTTGATTCAATCAGGAAAGTGTCGTCGATGTGCAAGTTCTATTTCTCACCAATATCCACTTGTTGAATTTGTTACTGGTTTGATGTTTGCATTAGTCGCATTTCATTTCATATCGATAGTTCCTTTTGGAATTATTACTTTTGCCGCTCTTGTTTCTTTTTTTGTATTTGTTTTTTCATTACTTATAGTGATTACTGTTTATGATATTCGGCACAAAGTTATTCCCGATAAGCTTGTGTATACATTTATCTTGATCTCTTTTATCTCAATTTTTATAAATTTCTCAGGTTTCGGACCCTTATTTATAATTCCAAGTATTGCAAACATTATTTCTGGGCCTTTATTTGCTTTGCCATTTGTCTTGTTGTGGTTCTTTTCTCATGGTCGCTGGATGGGATTAGGGGATGCAAAGCTAATTTTAGGTATTGGATGGCTATTAGGGCCACTTGCTGGATTGTGTTCTATTACTTTATCATTTTGGATTGGATCTATCGTAAGTTTGATTATTATGGCTTTATCTGGGCCTAAAATGAGCATGAAAACTGAAATTCCATTTGCTCCATTCTTAGTTTTGGGAGTTCTTATTACATTTTTATTAAATTTAGATATTTTTTCACTATCATCGTTGTTTCATTTTTAAGCTAATAACTAATGAATAGAATTATTGGTAAAAGTAAATATTATTTCAAAAGTATTAATTCTCATGCGGGAATGACTCTAATTGAACTTTTGGTAGTTCTTTCTATTTTTATGATGGTTACTGGTGTGACAATGTTTGATTATGGAACTTTTCGTTCCTCGCTTTCAACTCAAAATTTAGCAAATGATATAGCTCTTGCGGTGCGAAAGGCACAAAGTTATGCCATTGGCTCTCATGGCCTTTCCTCGGTATTTATCAATGGATATGGAATTCATTTTACAACTAGCACAAATATTGCTAATCCGTTATCTGGTTCTTATAAGTCATTTATAATGTTTGTCGACAGTAATGCAGATAAACTTTATAATATTCCATCGTCTGGAACTTGTGCTGTAGGGAATGAGTGTAATGAGATATTAAGCATTACAAGTACTGATATTATTTCTGATGTATATATAAATGACAATGACCAGGGGACTCCTAATCCGATAGCCACTACTGGTTCAATGGATATTAGTTTTTTGCGTCCTAATCCCGATGCTATATTTTGTTATAGGATAGTGTCTAGCGGTTCAAGTTGCGATCAAGATAATACTACGATTACACATGTAAAAATTAAGGTATCAAACAATCAGAGTGGAGTTAATCTTCGAACCAAAATGATAACCATTTGGAATACTGGTCAAATAAGTATTAAATAGCAATGAAACAATCCATATTTAAAAATATTAAATTTAATACGGAGAAAGGCTTTACCCCCACACCTAGTTTAGTGTCGTTGGAGAGTGTTTCAGATATTTTCCTTGATAAATTTAAACATAGCAAAAAATCATTTTTTAAAACTTTTTTTAATAGTCCAACAAAAACACAACACAAAACTTGGTGTCTGGGGTTTACTCTCATAGAATTAATGGTTGCAACTTCAATTTTTGTGGTTATTATGCTTGCAGCTATGGGTTCACTTATGGCAGCTAGTGCAACTTCTAAAAGAGCCCAACAGCTTCAAACATCAATGGATAATGTTAACTTTGCTATGGAAAGTATGACTCGCTCAATCAGAATAGGACGAAATTATATTTGTAAAACTGGGATTGATACTGTTGATTTAAATACTCTTCCTTCATCTCCAATCGATTGCCCTTCTGGAGGTTATTTGGTGGCTTTTATTCCTGCAACAACCATGAATTTAAGCGGTTCTAAACTTATTGCTTATAAACTAGATGGAACTTCAGGAACAGGGGTATTGGAGCGTTGTACTGATAATTCGACTTGTGTTCCTATAACTTCTTCGGATGTTAATATTACGACATTAAAGTTTTATGTTGTTGGCGCTGATAATACAACTGTAAAAATTCAACCAAGTGTTTACATCACAATGAAAGGGACTGTTACCATAAAAGGGCAAGCTTCTTCGTTTGCAATTCAAACAATGGCTTCACAAAGATCATCAGAATAATATGAAATTTATTATAAAACAAAAAAATAGTTTTTATATGAATAAGGGGTTTACTCCCACATCAAGTTTAGTGTCGTTGGAGAGTGTTTCAAATATTTTCCTTAACAAATTTAAAAATATTAAAAAATTATTTTCAAAAACTTTTATTAACAGCACAACAAAAATACAACACAAAACTTGGTGTCGGGGGTTTACCTTGATAGAAACGATGGTAGCGGTTCTTATCTTAAGTACTTCAGTTGTTTCGCTTCTTGCTCTTACCACTGGTAGTTTGTTTGCAGCTCGCTATGCTAATAATGAAATTACTGCAAATTATCTTATGCAAGAGGCAGTGGACTATATTCGTAACAGTCGAGATTCAATTGCTTTTCAGCAAAGGGTTCTTGGTGACAATCCAAGCGTGTCATGGTCAGCATTTTTGAATAGATATGGCGATGGCATTAGTTCAAGTTGTTATTCAACCGATGGTTGTTACATAGAAGTAATGAGTTCAGATCAACCAAATGCTATTCAGCCATGTATTTCAGCTGTAACTTTTGGCTCTTCTAAATGTCCAGTGTTAAATTACGATGAGGCTGCGACAAATAAAAGTTTTTATACATATGGATCAAATGGCGCACCAAGTAAATTTAAAAGAAAAATATATATGCAAAAAAGTCCCACAAATCCCAACAATGAGGTTTATGTCACTGTTACTATTGAATGGTTAAATGGTAATTTGCTAAGAACCCGATCTTTATCAACTAGTCTTTTGGATTGGCAAGCTTAATTTTAATGAAAATGAAACATATAATGGAAACAAAACAAAAAGGCTATGCAATTTTATTTACAGTTGTTCTTGTTGGAATTATTTCAATAATCGCGATTGGTTTATCAAATTCCACTTACAAACAATTGTTGTTATCGTCCGTGGCTAAAGATTCTCAGGTTGCATTTTACCAAGCTGATATGGCTTCTGATTGTGGAATATATGCCGATAATATAGTAGGTATTGATAATATACCTAGTGCGCCTGCGACATGGCCATGTGGTGGATATAATTTGACTAAAACTATTGTGACTCCTAATATTTTATATACCTTAGAAGATACTTCTTTAACTAGTACATCAAATCCATGTTTTCTTATTGTTATTGATAAAACAACAGGAACATTAATAAGGGGGAAGGGATATAATATTTGTGATAAAAGTAATATAAGAACAGTCGAGCGTGAAATTAATGTTACTTATCAGTAAAAAAGATGTCTATGAATAAAACTGAAGTTAAAAATCGAATATTAAAACTTCGAGAAGAGATTTCTCGTCTTCGTTTTGAATATCATGTTAAGAATAATCCCAAGGTGACTGACGATGTCTATGAATCATTAACAAGGGAACTTCATGACATAGAATCAAAGTATCCAGAATTTACAGATCCAAATAGTTTGGTAAATCGTGTTGCTGGTAAACCACTTCCAAGTTTTAAAAAAGTGAAACACGAAATTAGAATGACAAGTCTTAATGATGTGTTTTCAAAGGAAGAAATTATCGACTGGGAAAATCGAATAAAAAAACTTTTGAATAAAGATTTTTCATATTTTTGTGAATTAAAATTGGATGGATTATCTGCATCTCTTATTTACGAAAATGGGGTTTTTGTTCGTGGAGCTACCAGAGGTGATGGATATATAGGAGAAGATGTTACAGAGAATTTGAAAATGATTGGAAGTATTCCAATGAAACTTAATCCTCCATACAATGATTATATGGAAGTTCGAGGAGAAGTAGTTATGTTTAAAAAAGTTTGGGAAGATTTAAATAAAAAACAAGAAGCACAAAATAAGCCTTTATTTGCAAACACTAGAAATGCAGCAGCAGGAAGCTTAAGGCAACTTGATCCGAGTATTGTAAAAGAACGGAAGCTTGATTTTTTTGCTTGGGACATAGCACAATTAAGAACTAAGAATGAAGAATTAAAAATTAAGAAGCATTCTGAAGAGCATGATTTATTGAGAAATCTCGGTTTTCAAGTTTCAAAGTTTGAAAAGAAAACAAAAAAAATAGAGGATATTTTTGATTTTATTGAAGAGATAGGAAAGAAAAGAGAAAATTTACCATATGGAACTGATGGTATGGTTATATCTGTTGACGAAATAGATCTGCATGAGACTTTGGGAATAGTAGGGAAGGCTCCAAGATATATGGTTGCTTATAAATACAAGGCAGAGCGCGCCACAACGATTGTTACAGATATAACTGTAAATGTTGGACGTACAGGCGCCATAACTCCTCTTGCTCATTTTCAGCCAACTCTTGTTGCTGGCTCAACGATTTCAAAAGCAACTTTACATAATATGGATCAGATAGAACGCTTAGATATCCGAATCGGGGATACTGTAGTTATACAAAAAGCTGGGGATGTTATTCCTGAGGTAGTTGAAGTTCTTACAAATATGAGAACAGGTAAGGAGAAAAAATTTAAAATGCCAGAGTATTGTCCAGTATGTGAGACTAAAATAGAAAAAAGGGAGACTGGAAACAGTCAAAGCTCCTCTTCGCAAGGTCCTCGGATTTCCTCGCTTACGCTCGGCCAGACCGTTGTTCATAGGACTTTGACTATTTTCAGTCCTAGTATCAAATCAGTTGCATATTTTTGTACCAACAAAAATTGTCCCGCAAGAAGCCGCAGAGGATTACAACATTTTGTAAATATTTTTGAAATTTATGAAATTGGTCCAAAGATTTTAGATAGATTAAAAGACGAAGGATTAATTAGCGATGCAGCTGATTTATTTACTCTTGAAAAATCTGATCTTTCTGGGCTTGAGCGTTTTGGTGAAAAATCAGCCGATAATATAATTAAATCAATAGAATCTCATAAGAAAGTCTTACTTTGGAGATTTATTTACGCTCTAGGAATAATCCACGTAGGAGAGCAGACAGCTCGAGATTTAGCAGACCATTTTGAATCTCTGGATAAGATTATCAAAGCTGATGTTGAAGAAATAAACAATATTGAGAATATCGGTCCTGTCGTCTCTGAAAGTATTTTTGAGTTTTTTCGTGATAAATCAAAATTACATTTAATAAATAAATTAAAAGAAAACGGAGTAAGTATTTATCACGAGAAAGTTAAAAAGGGGACATTGTCTGGTAAGACTTTTGTTTTGACTGGCACACTTTCTTCAATGTCTCGCGAAGATGCGAAAAAGAAAATAATAGAAAACGGCGGAAGCGTTTCTTCTTCAGTTTCATCTAAAACAAGTTATGTTCTGGTAGGTGAAAATCCTGGTAGTAAATTTACAGATGCTCAAAAAATAAAAGTTTCTATTCTTACTGAGTCTGACTTTTTGAAAATGATTTAAATAAGCAAATTCCAGGTCCGACCTGGAATTTTAGATTATCAAAAATTTATAATTTCTATTCTTAATGAGTCCGACTTCTTGAAAATGATTTAGTCATTACACAAAAACAAATAACCTATTTACGCTATAGCGTAAATAGGTTATTTGTTTTTTAAAGTCCTAGATTCCAGGTCGGACTTGGAATTTAGTTTATCTAATTTTAATAAATTATAAAATATGTTATTCTGTATACATGCAACTAGAAGATGTTAAAAAATTAGCTAATTTAGCCCGTATCGATATGGATGAAGTAGAAATGACCGAAATCGCGAAAGATTTCGATTCTATTTTGGCGTATGTTAGTCAGGTTCAAGAAGCATCTAAATTAATAGAAAATGTTACTCAAACAGAGCAAAGGGTTTTAATTAATGTAATGCGTGAGGATGTAATATTAAATACTCCAGGTGAATATACAGAAAAAATTCTTAAAAATGCACCAAAGACAGAAGATGGATTCTTAAAAGTAAAACAAATACTATAATTAGTTTCTAGTAACTAGATTCTAAAAACTAGAAAACACGAAAACAAAAAAATGAACATAAATTTAAAAGAATTAACAATATCAAAAGCACATGAATCACTAAAGAATAGAGAATTTTCTGTTCGAGATTTAGTTGATGCTTATTTGGATGTCATAAAAGAAAAAAATTCTGATATTAATGCGTATTTAGAAGTTTATAATGATATTGATGATCAGGTAAAAATTGCTGAAGAGATGTTTAAAAATGGAACAGTAACTTTAATGACAGGTATTCCAATTGCAATAAAAGATAATATGCTTTGTGTTGGACACATTGCTTCTGCTTCATCGAAAATACTTGGTGGGTATACTGCAACTTACGATGCAGGTGTAATAAGGCAGTTAAAAGATCAAGGAGTTGTAATTTTAGGAAGAACAAACATGGATGAGTTTGCTATGGGTTCGTCCACCGAAACAAGTGCATATGGTAATACAAAAAACCCTCTTGATACTTCTTGTGTCCCAGGTGGATCTTCAGGTGGGTCTGTCTCCGCAGTTGCTATGAATGCAGCTTTAGTGTCGCTAGGAAGTGATACTGGGGGATCAATTCGTCAGCCCGCATCATTTACTGGGTTGGTAGGTTTAAAGCCTACCTATGGCACTGTTTCTCGTTCTGGCATTATATCTATGGCTAGTTCCTTGGATCAGGTTGGTCCAATTGGTAAAAATGTTGAAGACGTAGAAATTCTTTTCAATTCAATCAACGGATATGATAAATTAGATTCTACTTGTATCCCAATAGAAAATAGAAAAATTTTAAATTCGCCCATGACTAAACGACTTGGCGTTCCTAGAGAATTTTTATCAGGAGAGGGTATCGACAAAGATGTTTTAGAAAATTTTGAAAAAAGTTGTGAGAAACTTAAAAAACAAGGATATGAAATTATTGATGTTTCTTTGCCTCTGATTAAATATTCTTTGGCTGTGTATTACATTCTTATGCCTGCTGAGGTTTCTAGTAATCTAGCTCGCTATGATGGAATACGATATGGTTTGTCTGTAGAGGCTGATAAACTTTTTGATGTATATTCAAAAACTCGGGGAAGAGGTTTTGGTAAAGAGGTTCGTCGACGTTTGCTCCTTGGTACTTATATTCTTTCTTACGGTTATTATGATGCTTATTATAATTCTGCAATTAAAGTTCGTAGCGCGATTAAAAATGAATTAGCAAATATTTTCTTGAGCGTTGATGCTATAATTACTCCTACGGCTCCATGTTTGCCTTTTAAGTTTAACGAAAAAACAAAGGATCCTATAGCTATGTATATGTCTGACTTATTTACTGTGCCAGCGAATATAGCAGAAATTCCTGCTATCTCTATTCCTTCAGGCTTAAGTGAAAAAGGCTTACCTTATGGATTACATATCATGGCTCCATTTCTTCGAGAAGATATTCTGTTTTCAATTGGGAAAGATTTTGAAAAATAAACTTTATAAGAAGTTTAACAAACAAATGAGGTAATGGTATATTGTTATAAGTTCTAAACATTTCTAATTTGTATTTGAATAATTTTTAAATTTTATACGAGGTAAGTATGATAAATACAATGCAACCAAATATTGTACAGCAAGCTATAGATAAACCTCTTTATAATCCAACATTTTTTAATATGGATTATATTTTTGGCAAGATATTAGATTTTGTCCAACCCATATTAAATTTTCTTCTAAATCCTCATACTTGGACAGTTGCTGGAATTATTTCTTCTGGTCTTTCAGTTGTCTGTCTTGCCATAATTATTTTTAGTATTGTTCGCATGAGAGAGATTCAGCTATATGATAAATGGGAAATAGACCATGAAATTCATGAAGCTCTTTTGCGTGATAAGGAAAGGGAAAGAAATGAAAATCCTAGATGGAATTATACATTGACTCTTGTTGAAAGCCCCAATGAATCTGACTGGAGAATGGCCATAGTTGAAGCTGATTCTTTGATGGAGGAATCTTTAAAAGAAAAAGGTGTTGCAGGAGATACTGTTAGTGAATTGCTGGAATCAGCTAAATCTAATGGTTATACTTTCATTCAAAGTGCTTGGGATGCCCACTTGGTTCGTAATAAAATTGCACATGAAGGTTTAAATTATCCTATATCTCAAATTGAAACTCGCAGGATAATTAAGATGTATCAGAACTTTTTTGAGGAGATAAAGATTATATAGATAAAAAACAGATGTTGGACGTCTCCTGTAGACGTACAACATCTGTTTTTTATCTATATTCACGATTCAGTTAATTGTTCTTAGATATTATATTATTCAATTGAATAAGGTGTACCTTGGTGAAATATCATTTTCCATGCATTATCCTCTTTTTTCCATAAAGAACTTCTAAGGGAATGGGTTGTGCTACCGGTGTCTTGATTGATTTTTTCTGTTCTAAATAATGATTGAATAATATCGGGACAAAGAATATGCGTTTTAAAATCCGTCATAGTAAACTTAATTGTTGGAGAAGCTGGTAAGTTGCGGAGAACATCTTTTTTTGTATAGATTGTGCCAGAGCTACCAATTTCGATAAAATTATCAGAAATTAATTTTTCTAGTTCGTTCGTTGATTTTCTAATGTTAGTTTGTTGTAATTTTTCTTCTAAGTTAAAAATTATTTTTTCAATATTTTCCATATAGAGAGTATATCATTTTTACTTTTGCTTTTCTGATATGAAAAGTAATTATTTCTAGCGCAAACAAAAACCCTCGTTGGGGTTTTTGTTTAATGCGCGGTCGACCGGACTTGGGGTCAAGTTTCTAAATTCGCTCTGCTCATTAAGAACTTCCTCCCCGAGCTCGCTAGTCACATTTCGACATAGCTCCGTTTGTTCAAGTCCGGTCGTAAGCAAAGTAGTTTGCTTACTTCTCCCGCGTATAAAACAAAAAATCCCCAATTAAGGGATTTTTTGTTTTATGCGCGATTTAGTGGACGAAGTGGGAACTAGGATAAGGGGACATAACGGTTATATTTATATACCAGAATTAAAATAAAAAGCCCTTAACATCGTTGAGAGGTGGGCTTTTTTCTGAGGTGAAACACTTGCATTAACAGGTCGCAATAACTGATATTACGAATACTGCAACAAAAAATGTTGCTGTAACTACCTTAAACCACTTAGGTGATTTTGCGAATGCTTCGCCTTGGAGGTCAAGTTCGGATTTTCCGCCAGTTGCCTCCGTTGGTTTTCCAAAATACATAATGTACAAGTTTTAATTATAAACTGCATATATGGTATCATATTCTATATGGAAATAAAAGATATAGAAAATGAGATAAAAAATATAATGGAAAGGAACAAAAAAGTTGAATTAGATAAAGCTTGGGAGACAAGTTCAGCTAGGACTATTATTTTGACAATAATAACTTATATTTTAGCTTCTTTGCTTCTTTTTGTAATAAAAAATCAAAACCCACTTATAAATGCTTTAATACCAACATTAGGATATTTTCTTTCTTTTCAAACTTTACCATTTATTAAAAAATGGTGGATAAAGAATAAAATAAAGTAATCAGTTTCCCGTACAATCAGTCCACAGAAAAACACCTATACAAAATAGGTGTTTTTCATTTGCGCGGTCGACCGGACTTGAACCGGCAACCTCTCGCGTGACAGGCGAGTGCTCTAACCAGTTGAGCTACAACCGCATTTTATTATCTTTATACAATTTTAACTCTACTAATTTGAATATGACGTCGCCTTAGGCGAGTGCTCGCTATATTCGAATTGAGTTGAGCTACAACCGCATACATCTAAACTAACATAAAATAGAAAAAATATCTATTCTATCGTGTCGACGACAGGAGTTTCCTCCTACATCAACAGGTGCTTTTCAATTTGCAAAGCAAATAATGAAAAGCCTTGCAACTCCTGACGCAAGCAAAGCAGTTTGCTTACTTCGTCAGACTGTGTCGACGACAGGAGTTGCACCTGTGACCTGGCGCTTATGAAACGCCCGCTCTCACTAACTGAGCTACGTCGACATATTCAGCATCGAGACATATTTGGCTTGTCACGAGCCTACTTGTTGCGGGACTTGGAATCGAACCAAGGTCTTAAGGTTATGAGCCTTACGAGATACCATTTCTCTATCCCGCTATAATTAAAACTAAACTAATCCAAACTAATATTTAAGCAAAAGCTCATACCAGGTTATTCGCGCTAATGCTTCCTTTCGGAGGTACCATTTCTCTATCCCGCTATAACAAAAACTATTTATAAAAAACAAAGATACAACAGCCTATTATATTAGCTTATTAGACTAATTTTTGCATTATGAGAGGTTGCTCCTTTTTTGTTCTTATATACCCATCTATTATACAAAAAAATACAAATTTTGCAATTGTTTTGATTTTTGTCGATATATTTGAATATGTGTCTCTTGTTTAATAACAATAAAGAGTAGTAAGTATCTTCATGATAATTTCATTTTAAACATGATACAATACAGGGTATGAAGAAATTTATTTTATCAATGTTTGTTATCTTAACTTTTGGCTTTTATGTCATTTCACAAAATGGAGGTAACTCCACTGGCGATTTAGCAGTTCAACCAGCTATTGTTTCTAACACTACAAATACTAAGAAGCAGACTTCAAATATTCCAGTCGTTAATTCTATTACTAGTACATTGTCGGGGCTTTTTAGTGAGTCTAACGATGACGGTCTTCCAAGTAATTTTAAACCTACAGTTAAAACAACAACACCTAAAACTGTATCGTCAGTGCCTAAACCAGTTTCTTCTCCTGCTTCAGTTGCCGTAGATCCTAAAAAAATAGGTATGTATACAGATGGAACATATACAGGAGATACTGTTGATGCTTATTATGGAAATGTTCAAGTTCAAGTTGTCGTTTCTGGAGGAAAAATAACTAATGTAGTCGCCTTAGATTATCCTCAGACTGCTAGAAATTCTATTCGCATAAATTCACGAGCTATTCCTCTTTTACAGCAAGAAGCAATTACTGCTCAAAGTTCAAATATTAATGCTGTCTCGGGCGCATCAGCTACAAGTCCAGCATTTATTTCGTCTTTGACATCAGCTGTGAATCAAGCAAAAGCTTAAAGCTTTATGAAAGAAACGAGAACTATAATGGGAATGCCAGTGGTCATCGAAATAGTTGATCCTAATGCAACCAAAGAAGTATTTGATGAAGTTTTTGATTACTTAATTTCTGTTGATGAACAATTTAGTGTTTACAAAAAAACTAGTGAGATAACTTTATTTAATGAAGGTAAAATTAAAGAAAGTGATTTGAGTAGCGGAATGAAAGAAGTTTTTGATTTGTCAGAAAAAACTAAAGCTCAAACAAATGGTTATTTTGATATTGCTCATAATAGTAAAATTGATCCTTCTGGACTAGTAAAAGGTTTGGCAATATACAAAGCAGCACAATTATTAAAGGTAAAGGGGTTTAAAAATTTCTATGTTGAAATTGCGGGTGATATTGAGATAGCTGGCTTAAATTATGAAGGTAAAAAATGGTCTATAGGAGTAAGAAATCCTTTTAATAAATTAGAGAATATAAAAATAGTTTATTTAAGTGATGTTGGAATAGCGACATCCGGAACTTATGAGAGAGGGGAACATATCTATAATCCTAAAAATAGAAAACCCGCAAATGAAATTATAAGTATGACGGTAATAGGCCCCAATGTTTATGAAGCAGATAGGTTTGCAACTGCAAGTTTTGCCATGGGCGTAAATGGAATTAATTTTATTGAAAATTTAGTAGGTTTTGAAGGATATATGGTAGATCACAAGGGTATGGCAACTTTTACAAGTAACTTTAATAAATATGTTAAATAAAATAGATAATTTTTTAAATAAAATAACGATGTATAAGTTAATCTTGTATTATCTTATTGCCCTTTGGGTCATAGCGCTAGGCTTTAGTTTTTTTGGTGTGTTGGCATTTACTCCACTATCTATGGTTATTTCTTTAGCCATTCTTCTTTTCATTTCTTGGGCGACAAATTACATTTTTTCATATGTTTTTAAGGTTCCAGCGAACGTTGAATCAATCTATATTTCTGTTTTTATTTTAGCTCTGATTATTACTCCGGCATTAATTCCTAGTGATTATATTTTCTTGGGCTGGGCTGCAATTTTGGCAATGGCTTCAAAATATATATTAGCTATTAAACACAAGCATATATT
>Ga0114951_10004991_pt1 | contig 12501 bp, 12 predicted proteins | sample AM7aDNAmetaG_FD_88677 | JGI IMG/M metagenome (GOLD analysis project Ga0114951, IMG submission 88677) | Freshwater microbial communities from Finland to study Microbial Dark Matter (Phase II) - AM7a DNA metaG | ecosystem: Environmental > Aquatic > Freshwater > Lake | place: Finland: Lake Alinen... | reverse complement strand
GGTATCGCCATCGGTCCAACTCTGATCCTGAGTTCCCAGGAATTTCTCTTTTTTCCAAGCCGGATCCGGAATAAAACCACTGGCCTCCCCGGGAAGATCGATGCCGGTCTCCCCTCCCCAGCCAAAAAGCGACAGATAATTCTTGATCCTGGTCGGTCCTAAACCCTGTTGGTCGTTCCATCCTCCTCCGATCGTCCAGAAATAAACGTTGCAGGATTCGGCGATCGCCTTACGCATATCCGTCAAACCATGCGTATGATTATCGTTGAGAGTCTGGCTGAGCTCGGGATGATATTTGTTGGGTATGACTAATTTTCCGGGGCAATTGATTGTTTTATCGGCACTAATCAGTTTTTCCTGCAACGCGCCCGAAGCCTCCAAAGGCTTGATGGTCGAACCGGTAAGATATTGGCCGGCTATGGCCCGGTTAAACAACGGATTGTTCTGATCGTTCAAAAGTTTAGCAACTTCCTTGGTGTCGCTTTCGGAAAAAGCATTGTCGTCGTATTCGGGAAAGGACGCCATCGCCAGGATGCCGCCGGTTTTTGGATCGATGGCCACGGCAGCCGCCTTGTTCAGACCCAGGATTTTTAATTGTTTTTGCATTTCGGCGGCCAACTTTTTTTGCAAATCCAGATCGAGCCACAAAACCACGCTTTTCCCCGATTCGGGCAAGGATGAAATATTCTTGGAAATAATATTACCTTTCGCGTCCCGCTCAACCCTCACCTGTCCGGGATTCTTCCTTAAAACCGGCTCATATGAATTTTCGAGACCGGTACGGCCGATATAATCATAAATGGAATAAAGATCTTTCTGGGTTGCCCATTCTTCCTGTTCGATCTTTCCCATATAACCCAGCAAATGAGACAAACTTTGATCGCCGGTATATTTCCGGATCGGGCGCTTGCCTATTTCGCAACCTCTGAATTCATTGATCCTGGTCTCCATGACGACCAATGCTTCATGGTCAAGGTTTTCCGCTATGGTCGCTTCATGATCATTGAATTTTTTTTCGACCTGGTCTAGCGGAACCTTTAAGATATCGGAAAGACTAACCATAAATCGATCTTTGTCCCCCCCGTTTTGGGGTGTCGAAGCCCAGTCGCAAACCAAATCAAAGGTAGAGACGTTATCCACTAAGGGTTTGAAATTCTTGTCGAAAATTATACCCCTGTCCGCCTGCACTTTATAAAAAATGTATTTATTGTTCTCTGCCTGGGACGAATATTCGGCGCCATGCATCACCTGCAATTGGACCAATCTCAAAAAAAACACGATAAAGACAAAAATTGCGCCCCAAAAAGGCAGAAAAACCGAGTTTTTCGACAGGGGGATATCCAGTTTTTTTTCATCCATATCGAGTCTTTCTTCCTTCTTTTTCGCGATCTTATCCAAAAAGATCTCGTGCGGCTCGATGTCCTCTCGGTGTTTAAAAAAAACTTTTCCCCTGGAAGATTTATTACCAAAAAGTCGGAACACGGACATATTTTCTTAATACGAATTTAATTAAAAAAACTATCGTCAATAAAATTAAAACCCAGAAACCAAAAAAATTCTCCGAGTAAAAATCCAGTAAAACACCGCCGAAAACAGCCGCGACAAAACTGGCATTTTCTTTTCGCCGTTCAAAAAAGGAAAAGATCACGACAAAGACGATAATGATATTGAAATAACGCAGCCAAGAACCGCCTATCAAAGCCAATCGAGCCAAAAAACCCATTTGGATCAGGGCGAGCAGACAGAGAAGAAAAATGATAAAAACGATCTTTGCGCTCATTGTATCACTGGTCCCGTAGAATACGGGAAAATTTATTTTGGAGAAATATTTAATTGATTTTTCGGGCTTTATCAACGCTTTTCGTTTGGTCCTCTTTGAATTTATAACCGATAATGATGAAGACCTCTTTGATCTTTTCTATCTCGAAAGCCGGTTTTATTTTTGCCACTTGGAATGTTTCGACATCGTTCTTATCGACCGATTCGATCGTGCCAACCAGAAATCCATCGGGGAAAATACCACCCAAAGCGCTGGTCGTGACCGGCGCTCCCAATTTCATCTCGATCTCTTTGGGAACAAGATCGAGCATCAGGCCCAGCCCGCCCAAGCCCCTGGCCAAACCATTTGCGTCGCTACCCGATACATTAACGTCGAAAGCCATATTTTTACTGCTGATCAAATCAACCTTGGAAAAATTATTATAAACCTTGGAAATCCTCCCCACGACCACTTTATCGGAAGTTACGACCGGAAAGCCGACTTCAATCATGTCATCAGCTCCTTTGTCGATTATCAAACTGTCGCTTAGCATATCCATTCCAAACGTTTCGGCCATCCGTAAATCATATTCTTTGTCCAAACCAAGATTTAAAGCTTCTTTCAGGGTTTCATTCTCTTTTTCCAGTTCTCCAATCCGGGAGCTATCGGCCCGCAACCGGTCGATCGTGGCACGCAAATCCTGATTTTCCTTAAGCGCGTTCTGAACGGAAGAAAGGTCCCGCAAGCCTCCGGATATCCGGGCCCCGAGACCCCAAGTCATTTTTTGCGCCGGCTGAGTCGCCGTATAAACGAAATTCTTTACGATAGGCCCTAATACCGTGAAATTCATGGCGGCCACAAAAAAAACCCCGGCGAGAAGCGCGAAGTAGATATTAAAGCTTTTTATTTTTGGAAATTTCATCGCGGACTTTCGTATTAGACATCGTCAATTCAGCCTAGAGCTGAATATATCCTTTTTAGCATTAATCGGCCTATCTGGGCAAATGAAAACCGGCCGATGATCATCTGCCCTTTTACCGAATATATTTCCGAATTCTTTGATTTGTGGATAACTATGGTTCTCCCCTATTGACAAAAACGGCTGGAAAATTATTATAAGAAAATGGTTCAATAAAAACAAAGGTCGAAATTGTTTTTTCGGTTAAAATTTCGAGCGTAAAAAGATAAAATCATTTAAAGTTTTTTGAAGCTCGAATGCCCCCGCGAAGCCATTGCCACTGCGGAGGAACCTCCAGCGACCGGATACCACCACTGGCAGGCGGCTCACCGGTCCTACATATATATGATCGAAGATAAATTGAAAATCCTGTCATCCTTTCAAGAAAATTATGACGATAACTTCGTCGACGAGGAGGAAGTGGAAGAAAGCGACGATGAAGTAAAAAGTATCGAAGAATTGGAAGAAGAGGAAGAAGACATCGAGGAATAATAAAATAACACCCTTGGAGCGATCCAGGGGTTTTTATTTGCACAGCAAGCAAAAGCGAGATACTACGAAGGCTTTTATTTCACAACCACGAAACAAAAAACCTTTGACTTATTTACATTATTATATTATAATAATTTAAATTAATATGGAGAGATGATATGGCAGCATCGATAGAGCAAAGATTAATGGAAACAATCGGCCCGTTGGTTCGGGACGCCTCAGCCAGCATGAAAGACTCAAAGACTCTCGCTAAGATCGCCATTCATGCGGGAAGAGTTGCCCTTGCAACCACCGCCCTGGCAAAAGACCAAGGATCGCTGGAGACCCTCACCCTGGCCCAACGCTGGATCGACGGTGAAGATGTCAAGGACAATCTGGAAACCGCTACGATGGAGGCAAGCTTAAAAGCACGGAAGGAAAGAAATAAATCGGCCAAAAATTCTCTGGTCCATGAGGTTATTGCCTCAATTGGCCATGGCGCGCTGATGATGAGGCTAACGGATGGATTGGATATCCGGAAAGTCTCTGGAGTCGCGACGTCGCTCGGCGCGGACATATTCGGTACTGTACCCCTGATTATCAGGGTGAACGCGGAAAAAGAAGCCCCGGCAATCCTGGAAAAGCTTCTCACGGAAGTAAAAGAACTGGCCACGCAATAAGCCGTATCGTGCAGTTAGCCCATGGCGCCAAGCTATGGGCTTTTCTTTTTTATTCTTGACTAACCTAAAAAAAGTGTTAATGTCATCCCAGCACTTTTAAAGGAGGTATTTGGTCTGATTAGATTTCAAGCGGAAGATTTACTGGGCGTTTATCCGGAAATAGCACAAGAAGTGGGTAAAAAATTCAATTATTTTACCAGGCATCATGAATTTGCGCTGGTCCCGGTAATGCATTTGCTGATCAAGAAAGCATTCGAGAGCATCGAAAAAAATCCTGACGGCTGGGGCGTAACCGACTCCACCACTGCAAACGTACCCCAAGTGATCAGGATCCTGGCGTTCAACGGCCATATTTTGAAAATCGACGGGGGTAAAACCCAATGGTATAACGATGAATGCACGGACTCCCTGTCTTTTGACAACGGCTTGTATATTTACGGCAAAGAAGAAGCTTGTCAGGATTTTCTCGAAAATTTGCTCGGGTTTGCCAAAACCCTCGACCAAGACACTTTAATGTCGGAAGCAAAAGGACTCATTGGAAATTCCGGCATATTGCCCATACCCTGGGAATGGAAGGAATTTTACGATCTTTAAAACCATGGATTAACCCATGGTTTTCTTTTGAATCATCAAAAATAGCCGCTCGCCGCCCTTGACCTAAGAGTAATTTTCCATTAACTTCAAGCCAGCTCATTTAATCATGGAGGTATAAAATTGAATAAAAAAGACTTCTCGATCTCGGTTAAAGAATTCAGGACAATGTTTCCGGATGCCGGATTAGAAAATGTTTCCGACAATGCTCTTTGCCCGATCCTGCATGAATCAATAAAATTGTTCTCGATTGCTCATTGCCTGAATGGAGAAGACTGGCAGATTAAAAACCGGATCAAAAACAAACAAACCCTAGCCTTGCTTACTTGGCATGGCGTAGCGGTTGTTTTGCAAATCGACTTCGAAAACCTGCTTAAAAACCGTTCGGGCCAAAAACCTCTTTACGCGGCCAGACGGATAGCGCTATACGACTTTAAAAGCGATCGGGAGCTTACGGCCGGAGAAGATGAATACTTGAGTGAATGCGAGATCATCGACAAAATACGCGATTTTATCGCCCAAAAAACCTGGACGGAGCTCTTGGAGATCGGCAGCGGTTTCTTCCCGGACGGACGGACAAAATACGTATCGAAAAAAATCCGCCGGTTATACGGCGTTGAAGACTGGCACCTCGGCTGAACAACAGCCGTTTTTTTATTCCGAACCGACCCCGGACTTAGCCGAAAATCGAGGGAATAAGAAGTCCAGAGAAAACTTCCTCTTATTGCCGCCGGTGGAAACGTACCCCGCGAGGCGAAATTCCTACGGAAAAATATAAGGCAATGAATTAATCTTTGCAATAATAAACGGCGAAGTTCATTCGCCGCTCAAAAATGTCAAATCCAAGGGATAGACATATGGACTATCCGAATCATCCCAAGCCGGAAACTCGTTTCCATACTCCCTTTCGGTGGCCGCTCTATCCAGGTTTGCCAGGTTCTGTCTGGACAAACGGTATTCAAAATGACCAATCCGACCCATATTGGTTAGATCTCTATCTTGGTGGAAAATCCATTTGATCGGTCCGGCCATCCGCTGGATCCTTAGCAATTCTTCAACTCCATTTTCGTAGTCCCCGTAAAATTTTACTTGGAGAACTTTGATCTCCGGCGAAAGCGGATACTCCTGCCTAAAAGCAATTATGGCTTCTAGGCCGGAATCAAATTCCACCATCGCCTGCATAGCAGTTCGGGGGACGTTCGCGCAAAGATCGAATCTATGCACCAGCCCGATTGGCTTCCCCGTCAATCGTTCCAATTGCACCAAAGCGTCGTTTAATTCGCTTGGCACAAATCCAACCCAATGATTACCCTTCATTCTTCCACCTCATTTCCGTATTATAAAACAATATTACTTTATTATAATAAAAAATTATTAATTTGTCAAGCCTACACCCGACAAAAAAGCGCAATTTTATTGCGCTCTGGAGTTTAATCGGCTAAAGATCAAGTTTGAGTTTTAGCCATAGCCGCTGTATTCATATCGGTAATACCGTAAAATTGCTTCATGTCTTTCCGGATTACGGATGGATCGACTGCCAGCAATAAGCGCTTAGCTTCTTCTTTTAGTTCTAAAAGAGGTGTCTTGGAAAGGAATTCCTTCGATGAATCCGCTATCATTTGGCAAAGAACTTTTGCATCGCCCAAGGGATCGGCATACAGGCCGTCATTCAGGAGCAAATCGCTCCGGTCAAGACTGATATCGTATATCCCTCTCCAAATAGCAACCCCAACAAGCTTGAATAGTCCCAAGCATGTAGCAGGAACCCCTTTAAGCCGCGTCTGGATCGGCAACACCGGGATCATTGCAAAAGCTTTTATTTCCGTACCCTCGTTGGGACTTTCCGGAAAGATCAAACCGTGATTCCAGAATGACTCGGGGTTGGTATTCGCTTCCTCGCTTCTCCGCATCTCCGCTTCCAGCCTTCCGATCGAAACATGGATCAGGGGTTTAAGAACGTAGCGATCTTCTCTTACCAATTCGGGAAACAACTCCCGAATTACGGAATCGTCCACTATTATCATATTGCCTCCACATTAAAGAACAGTCTGAACTATAAAGTAATAATTTTACGATGTCAAACGTCAAAGTAAACAAAAAGCGCAAGTATTCTTGCGCCCGATTAAACTTTTGACAACAAGCCGCGGTTATTGGAGCGGACAAAGCCTAAAAGGCAAACATTATCCACCGAAACTAGCCATCTTTAAGATCGTGCAACCTCTTAGCCGCCTTCCTTAAGGACAACGCGGTGCGCCATATATATGCGACGGATGAATCTTTTTCCCCGCCAGATACGCGTCCAAATGGCTAATAATATAGGTTTTTATCCTCTCGTTTCTAGAAGTGTCCGACGTAAAATCAATTTCTCTCGTTACAAAATCGATGTGAACCGGTTCGTCATCCAGCAACTCCGGCCTTGAAACGGTCCAAACGATACGGCCAGCCACTTCTGCCGAGATAGCAGTCCATCTCATTTCTTCTTCTGATTCTTTCTTGAATTGATCGATGATGCAGATAGTTCCTTTGGCTATTTCTCCATAGCAAGCTAAGATTTTAAAATCAGTCACGGCAAAACCGCAGGATATCATTATCCAATGTTCGTTCCATTGATATAAAGGCTCCATTAACCCTCCTGGACCACTCGAATCCGGTTTTTAAAGAAGACTTTCACTGTACAACTTTAATTAATTATGTCAATATCAATTTTATATTTTTCGGATGATATTCAGCCAGCGTGGACCAAGCAGGCGACAGTTAAAAACTCGCAACTCAAACAACCTTGTCTCTTTATTGACAAATGTGCTATTTTATCCCACAATTCAGGCGTGATAAAAAATGGCTAAAGATAAAGCCGTATTGAACCTCCCAGCCCTCGATCAAATTGAGGAAGGAGATCTGGATGCGATCAAGATTGCCATCAACAGAGCCATCGACATCCTGGAATCGGTAATCGCTTTGAACCCCGGTGAGAGCGCCATTGAACAAAAAATCATCATTCAATTTGCGCGTCTCGATACCAGCGATCCGGATATCCGGCAAGGAACAGAATATCAAAACGCTTTATCCCATAACGAAAGATACGCAACCGATTGGTATCACATCGTTTCCAGAAGAATGGGAAAAGAATACGTCTGGCAATGCGAATTATGCCGGCTCGTCAAAGACCTTGTGCATGTATTGCGGATTTTAGCGGATGGACCTGGTTCTAACGGCGAATTTTATGCCCTAAGAATCGCCTTGGAAAGAATTTTAATCCTAGCACCTCCCCTATTGGAAAAAGAAGCATGGAAAGCAGCAAAGCACCCTCTATGAAGCTTGCGCGTAACGCAGGCTTTTTTCATACGGTTATATTGCGTTCCTTGCCGGGCACCGAAAAAAACTATCAAAAAAATGGACCTTACCGGCCCATTATTAATGGAATTTCATCGACCCATTCTTTTGCGCCCGCTCTATGGCGCTTAGCAAGAATTGCCATCGCGCCATAAATTGCCAAGCATTCCACGGTACTGTCAAACTTAGACCGCTCAAGCAGCGCCATCAGCTCTTCTGGATCAACTCTTGATAATAGATCTGTTAGAAGGCCCATACCGGCGTTCAATACGATCAAAGCATCAATGTTTTCTACCGATTTGTATTCCGGCTTCAAGTCGCGTAATACCGCGGCCAGATGCGGCACCTGGCTCTGCAATTTTACGATTATTGCATCTAATTCCAACGTATCTTCTTCCATGAAATCACCCACTTCTTAATAACATACCTTATAAAAAAATCAAATATTCCCGGCGCTCCCGGTCTTGCTAAAATGGATTGATGGTGTTAATATTCCGGAGAGGTGATTTAATGTTTAAAATAGAAGCGGGTAAAAGAATATCTTCGCTGACGGGACCAGACATGTCTGTTTCGGCCATAACTTTGTGTTGCGGTTCTGATTTCTCCCTAACGCTGAACAGGTTTGCCAAAGCAAGCTTCGATCAAATAGCCGCTGCCAAAGGAGTAAGAAAAATTGCCGAAAACGCCTGCATTATCGAAGGAGTTTTGTTCCAAAACAAGCCGGTAGTTCTGGGGATCTATCACGATGAGTCGTTTTTTCCATCGGAATTCGCGATTCCGGAAAAATTCCGGCACATTCTAAAATAAATTGAAACAGTTCTTAATTGTACGGTACCGATTAAAATCGGGCCGTTTTTATTTATTTTGCGAAAAGTCGTCTTTATTATGGAAAAACCGCCCAAATGGCGGTTTTCCCCTGTTCTTGCGAATAGAAAAAGGCTACCTACTTTCTTCGAAAGCGCAAAGAACATCCGGCTGCGCTTTCACTTCGTAACTTAAAAGTCGTCTTCACTGTAAGAAAGCTACCTACTTTCGCCTTGCGACTATCATCGGCCTTGGGAGATTTCACTTCTGTGTTCGAGATGGGAACAGGTGGAGCACTCCCAGTATAGCTTCCTTACAGTACAGACGACTGCACTGTTTGAATAGGTTAGTTTAAATCTTTAAAACTTGCAATAAAACAATACGATCACTAATTGCTAGCCAGGGCGTTTCACCTTATTAGTACTGCTCGGCTTAATTCCTTGCGGAACTTGCACCTGCAGCCTATCGACCTCCTGTTCTTGAAGGAAGTTAATAAAGAGTTCTAATCTTGAGGTTGGCTTCGAGCTTAGATGCTTTCAGCTCTTATCCGTTCCCGACTTAGCTACCCAGCGATGCTCCTGGCGGAACAACTGGCACACCAGAGGTCAGTTCAACCCGGTCCTCTCGTACTAGGGTCGACTCCTCTCAAAACTCTAACGCCTGCGGTAGATAGGGACCGACCTGTCTCGCGACGGTCTGAACCCAGCTCACGTACCATTTTAACCGGCGAACAGCCGGACGCTTGGGAGCTTCTCCACCCCCGCGCTATGATGAGCCGACATCGAGGTGCCGAACAGGGCCGTTGATATGGACTCGTGGGCCCTACTAGCCTGTTATCCCCGGGGTAACTTTTGTTTGATGATCTCTGCCGATTCTAATAACCAGCATCGGTTCACTAAGTTCTGCTTTCGCATCTGCGCGGCATACACGCCTTGCAGTTAAGCCGGCTTATGGCTTTACCCGACATGCACGATTTCCATCCGTGCTTAGCCGACCTTTAAACGCCTCCGTTACTTTTTAGGAGGCAAGCGCCCCACTTAAACTGCCCGAGTGACACTGTCACCTTTCAGATTAGAATAATGAATTTTAAAGATGGCTATTTCACTGTTGGCTCCTCTATTCCCGAAAGAACAGACTCAAAGCCTCACCACTATTCTACGCATCAAAACCCAAAACTCAATATCACCCTACAGTAAAGCTCCCGGGGTCTTTCCGTCTAGCCGCAGGGAGTCGGTATCTTCACCGACATTACATTTTCACCGGATAATTCGTGGAGACAGTTCTCAGATCGTTATACCTTTCATGCGGGTCACAACTTACGTGACAAGGGACTACGCTACTTTAACACGGTCAGAGTTACCGCGGACGTTCACCTGTGGCTTAGACCGGTTAGCTACTCCCTGCCTTGCGGCAAAAAGCAACCGCCGATTTTAACGCACGGGCACTGGTCAGGTCTCAGCCCCTATATTTCCTCTTACGAGTTTAGCAGGGACCTGTGTTTTTGATAAACAGTCGCCTGAGAATCCTTCGCTGCGTCCCCCACACTGCTGTGGGGGAAAGGCATATTCCGAAGTTACGCCTACTTTTTTGCCTAGTTCCTTCACGAACTTTCATCCGTTCACCTTGGCAAATTTACGCCAATCCACCTGTGTCGGTTTACGGTACGATTCCCGCATAAAATTAACCCTCAAAGAAATTTTCTGGGAAACTTGCTCATTTGGATCTGTCCTGGCGAACCAGAATATTTTGCCGGCGCTTCTTCACCCTTGCGGGATGGTCATGCCGTCAACAAGAATCCAATCACTCGCCCAAACTACTAAGCTTCGTCAATCTTTGAAGTTCTATGCGGAAGGTCTGGAATATTAACCAGATGTCCATCAGCTACGCCTCTCGGCTATGCCTTAGGATCGCCTAACCCTTGACTGATCAACATTGTCAAGGAACCCTTGGATTTTCGGTGTCAAGGGATCTCACCTTGATTGTGGTTACTCATGCCAACATTCTCACTTCCCAACGCTCCACCAAACCTTACGGTTCGACTTCGCTGCATTGGAAACGCTCTCCTACCAAACCGCCTTGCGGCGGAGTCCTTATCTTCGGTATCAGGCTTTAGCCCCGTGAATTTGCGGTGCAAAACTCCTTAGCTAGTAAGCTATTACGCACTTTTTAAAGGATAGCTGCTTCTGAGCTAACCTCCTAGCTATCACTGGAATCTCACTTCCTTAGCTTGCACTTAGCCTGATTTGGGGACCTTAGATGAAGGTCTGGGCTTATCCCCTCTTGAGCGCGGACCTTAGCGCCCGCGTTCTTACTGCCTTGCCAATTTTCCGGCATTCGGAGTTTGATAGAAATATCTGAGTTTCCCCAAGAAATTTCTTTCAGTGCTCTACCTCCGGAAAGTGATGCAAGACGCTAACCCTAAAGTTATTTCGGAGAGAACCAGCTATTACCAAGCTCGATTAGCTTTTCACTTCTTACCACAACTCATCCGAGAATTTTGCACGGTTCACCGGTTCGGTCCTTCCCCTACCTTTCGGGAGGGTTCAACCTGGTCATGGCAAGCTCGCCTTGGCTTCGGGTCTTTACCAACTAGTACCCCTTGCGGGATGCGCCCTATTAAGACTTGGTTTCCCTGTGCCTCCGCGTCAGAGACGCTTAGACAAACTAGTTAATAAAACTCGTTGGCTCGTTCTACAAAAAGCACCCCGTCACCCCACTTGCGTGGAGCTCCGAGTCTTTGTAAGCAAGATGGTTTCAGGTTCTATTTCAACGGGGTCACCCCCCTACTTTTCACCTTTCCCTCACGGTACTTGTGCACTATCGGTGACTGGTTAGTATTTAGCCTTAGCTGTATAGTCCAGCTTGCTTCCCACAGGACTTTCGTTTCCCGTGGTACTTAAGGACAGGAGTTCAAAGCTTGCAATGATTTTCGCCGACGGGGCTATTACCCTCTATGGCTCCCCTTTCCAGGGTGCTTTGGCTAATCATTACATATTGATTGGCTCTGCCCCGCATAAATGCGGGGACACTCCGCCTTACAACACCCGCCCAAATTTTTGCACCGGATCAATCGATCCGTCTCGCTTCATTCATAATACAAAAATTTAGGCGGGTTTAGGCTCCTCCCTTTTCGCTCGCCGCTACTAGGGGAATGTTTTCCGCTTGCGCGGAATTTTTTTTATTTTCCTCTGCGTACTGAGATGTTTCCCTTCCGCAGGTTCGCCTCCCGCGATTAATCGCGGGATTTTCTCGCTCAACACGAGAAAGAGTTTCCTCATTCGGACATCTCGGGATCAAAGGTTGCTTACCACCTCCCCCGAGCTTAACGCAGGCACGCCACGTCCTTCTTCGCCTTCCAGTCCCAAGGCATCCACCATCTGCCTATAAAATACAACCCTTGGCTAGCAATTAATAACAATATTGTTAATTAATTGTTGTAAAGACTTTGGAATTACTAATGGTTCGATGTAGGATCCATTAGTAAATTAAACTAACTATTCAATTGACAACGTCCTTTCCATTCAATCAACCAAGAAAAAAACCGCTCGGTGAAGCGGCGTAAAAATTCAATGATTTTGAATTTAACCGCTTCTCTTCTTATCGTTTATTTCGTTCTTTACCATACAACAGTGATATCGTAGCAAAAGTAAAAAAGCGTGTCAATACCTTATTCTTTCACATTATTCATGGATAGATCCAACGGTCCAAAAAAGTCCGGAGAAGTGGAAAAAACCGGCCTTTCCAACAAAAAACAGCTTTTCGAAAGTCATCGGTCTTTTCAATTACACTAGAGTGTCCCGATTTTTTCTGAAGCTGTTTTTCTATCTTGCAAACAAAGAGATAATTTCCGCAGTGCGCGCTGCCTCGCTAAAGATGTTAGCGGGCGCCAATGAAAGAATAAATTCTTT
>Ga0114951_10004987_pt1 | contig 12502 bp, 10 predicted proteins | sample AM7aDNAmetaG_FD_88677 | JGI IMG/M metagenome (GOLD analysis project Ga0114951, IMG submission 88677) | Freshwater microbial communities from Finland to study Microbial Dark Matter (Phase II) - AM7a DNA metaG | ecosystem: Environmental > Aquatic > Freshwater > Lake | place: Finland: Lake Alinen... | reverse complement strand
TAACACCCGGTGGTTTTTTGAAGTTTCTTCCTCTGGGCGGCTGGTTTGCCCAGGTGCTTCCGGCAAAAAGAGTAAAAGTCAAGACTACCAAAGGAAATATATTAGGGGTGATAGGCAGTAAACCTCCCCACCTCATGGAACCCGCTGAAGCCAAGAAGCCCCTGTCCCTTGATAATCTTTTTATTGATATAGGTGCCGGATCCAAAAAAGAAGCTGAAAGTTTTGGCGTTAAGCCCGGAGATCCTGTTGTGCCGGTTGCGGAATTTATGGCGCTGAGAAATCCCGATTGTCTAATCGGGAAAGCTTTTGATAACCGGGCCGGCTGTGCGGTTATGGTAAAAGTCCTGAATAATTTGAAAAGCGAAAAACACCCTAACACTATTTATGGCGTCGCTACCGCCCAGGAAGAAGTTGGCCTCCGCGGAGCAAAAACAGGAACCTTTGCGGTCAACCCGGATGCGGCCATAGTGCTCGAATGCCGCATAGCCAATGATTTTCCCGGCGTAGAAGCGCAGGATATTTACAGCCGGATGGGAAAAGGCCCGCAAATAACTTTTCATGACCCCGGACTGATACCCAATAGAAAGCTCCGGGATCTTTTTACAAAAACCGCAAGGAAAAAAAGTATTCCGTACCAGGTCTATGCCGTAAATACGGGCGGGACGGATGCGGGTGAAGTGCATAAAAGCAGAAGCGGCGTACCTACTATAGTAATCGGGGTGCCGACAAGATATTTCCATAGTCATGCAGGGATGATCCGGAAGCAGGATTTTGAGCAGGTGGTGGAGTTGGTTACTGAGGTATTAAAACAAATGGACCACACTCTCGTGACCGGTTTAACACAATAGGATAAGCTGCAGGCAAACTTCTTAAAAACCCCGGGGAATAATGCCGCTTTTTAAAGGATAAATTAGCGTCTATATTTGAAATTGAAATATTTTTGTGGTACAATACTTCTACAAAAGAGGAAAAATGCTTAAAAAACTTATAATAACAGCTTTCTTGCCTGTATTAATATTTGCTGCCTCTAATTCCGGGACAACAGCCGGTGCCTTTCTAAAAATCAACACGGGTTCCAGAAGCGCCGCCATGGGTGGAGCTGTCTGCGGGCTTTCCGATGACAACGAAGCTCTTAATATCAATCCCGCGGGGATAGCTCAGCTGACTGTGTCTCAATTTTCCGGCGGACATATAATCTGGTTCTCCGATATTTCTATTGAACATATTCAGTCTACTGTTCCTTTGAGTTCATCTCTGGTCCTGGGTCTAAGCGGGCTTTATGTAAATAACGGAATTTTTGAAGCTTACACCTCCGGTGCCGTTTCTGCCGGTAGTTTTACCTCCTACGATGCGGCGGCAGGACTCTCTCTTGGGGTCAAACTCTCGGAAAAGATATTTCTGGGGTTCACTGCAAAGTATATAATTGCAAGTATAGCAACGGATTCCGGTAACGGGTACGCCGGAGACGGCGGCCTGCTCATAAAGGATTTTTTCCCCGGTATTTCTTTCGGGGCTTCACTCCAAAATATCGGAACAACACTTAAAATGGGAACAACGGAAGAGAATCTTCCCCAAACGCTGCGGGCCGGTTTTGCTTTTTCTCCCGCTCCGGAGGTTGTTGTGACTGTTGATGCAGTTACTCATCTTACTGAAGGGGATTACAATCTAAGCTCCGGAATTGAACTTGAAATAGTCCCTGATTCCGTTAAACTTAGAGCGGGGTATTATTATCCGCTCAACTCAAAGATAGTAGACTTTACCTCGGGTTTTTCCGCCGGCATCGGTTTTTATGCCGCTCCTGTTAATATTAATTACGCTATTGTCCCCGGCGGCGATTTAGGTTTTGTGCATCGTGTTTCCGCAGCCTTTGCGTTTGGCGAAAATAAAAAAAAAGAATCTAAGCAGGAAGTAAAGATTCCGGAATCCAACGCTGCGCTCCTGCTGCCCTCAGCCTTTCCTAAGAAAAAAACTGTAAATACCCTTGTCCTGCAGTCTTTTATTTCAAAAACCTTGAGAGAGGCGCAAAAAAGATCAATATTTGAGATAATTAAGAGCAGTCTGGTAAATTCAAAATCTATAAAGGTGCTGTTTGTTGAAACCGGTGATTTGCCGGTTGAAGAATTAAATTCTATGTTAGTTATTTCTGGTACCTTAGAAAAGAGCGACGAACTGGTAGATGCAACCGTTTCACTGAGCGATCCTAAAACAGGCAAAGAACTTGTGGTTTATAATTTTAAAACAGGCTCCCTTATTGACACACATACTAAAGCCAATGAGCTTGCCGGTAGAATTGAAAAGTATGTCCTGGGCTTTGGAAAGGCTAAATAAAATATAATGAAAATAATAAAAGTAGTATTTCAGCCTGAAGGGAAAACTGTCCAAGCGCATGCCGGCATTACTATTGCGGCTCTTGCCGCGCAAAACGGGATAAAAATAGATGTGCCTTGCGGCGCTGTTGGAAAATGCGGAAAATGTAAGGTTACCGTTCTTGAAGGCCGGGGCGTAAGCCCTGCCGATTATGAAGAACTGGAACTCCTTTCAAAAGAAGAACTTGAAAACGGTGTCCGGCTTTCCTGCCGGACAAAAATTACCGGCGAGGCGGTTATCACTGTCCCTAAAACCAGCCGCTTACAAACCCAAAAAATTCTTGATATAGGCATTCAGACACAAATCAGAATAAATCCTTCCGTTAAAAAGCTTTATTATATTGAACCGCCTGTGCCTTCTGAATTAAACTACAGGCACAAAGAAAAAATTGAACGGTTTAAAAATGCGACCGCAGTAATAGATGTCGCAGAAAACGAGCTTATGACCCTGGAGCCGGGAAACACAACCGGGGTAATGTTTGGAATGGCTTTTGATGTCGGTACGACTACCGTTGTCGGCACTCTTGTGGATCTGAATACGGGGCTTGTCGTAGCCACCGCCGCAGATATGAATGCGCAGGTTGTCTACGGCGACGATGTCATCTCCCGGTTGAATTATTGTATAGAAAATGAAAACGGCTTATTTGAACTAAACAAAATAATTATTGAGGTTATGAACCGGCTCCTTCTTGAAGTTTGCAAGGAAGCCGGCATTGCGCCCGCTAATATCTATGACGCAATAATTTGCGGCAATACGACAATGGAGCATTTTCTCTTAAAAGCCGATCCGAAACCCCTGGGCGTTTATCCGTTTGTTTCCAGCCTGGGTCAAACTTTAAACAGCGTTTTCTCCGGAACTTTTGGTTTTAAGATTAACCCTAAAGCGAAAGTTAAAGTTTTCCCGGTTATCGGCGGCTGGGTCGGCGGCGATACTCTCGGGGTTATTCTTGCAACCAGTCTTTATAAAACCGCGCATATTAAACTTGCAATTGATATAGGCACCAACGGGGAAGTAGTTCTCGGAAATAAAGACCGCCTGGTTGCCGCCTCCTGCGCAGCCGGTCCGGCTTTTGAAGGCGCGCATATAAAGTCCGGAATGAGGGCGAGTAAAGGGGCCATAGAGAAAATAGATCTGGTAGGCGGCGAACTTATTTTTAAAACTATCGAAGACGGAGCACCGGCCGGCTTCTGCGGTAGTGGCTTGATAGATGCAATGGCTCTTTTAGTGGAGCAGGGTATTGTCGACGATACCGGCCGCATTAAGGATCCGGAAGAACTTCCTGCCGGGCTGCCCGCAAAGATCGTAGCCAGAATTATAAAACATGAAAATGGGAATGAGTTTATTTTTGCCGCCCGGGCCGGCGCTTCAGGTAATATCAGTTTGTCGCAAAGAGATGTCCGTGAGATACAACTTGCCAAGGGGGCAATGCTGGCGGGTATAATTATTTTAATGAAAGAATTGAATGTTAGCGCCGGCGAAATAAATGAGGTGCTCATAGCGGGAGCTTTCGGAAATTATATTAGGGCGGACAAAGCTCTTTCAATCGGACTTATCCCTCCTGTAGAACTTAAAAAAATAATATTTTGCGGAAATGCGGCGGAAGAAGGAGCAAGAAAAGCTCTTGTCTCACTGGAGCTGAGAAACGAAGTTGAAGGTATCGCAAAAAGCGTAAAGTATATTGATCTTTCCGCGAGTCCTGTCTTCCAGGATGTTTTTGCCGAAGCGATGATGTTCAATTCGATAGCAGATGCCTGACGCACGATTACTGATTACTAATGATAAAAAATATTGGAAAATTCAAAGCTTTGATGCTAGCAGAAAAATGCGAGGTATCATGAAAATACATTGTAAATTAATGCTTATTGGCGCGCTCCTTTCGCTATTTGCGGGTTGTGGTTCAAAAGAAAGTACAGAGGCTGTGCGCAAAAATGTTTTAAACAACGGGGTCTCGGTTCTTACAAAAGAAACCGGGAACGGGGTGGTCTCCTATTCTGTCTGGTTCAAGACCGGTTCAAGAAATGAAGACGAGGAAATCAACGGAATTTCGCATTTCATTGAACATCTTATTTTTAAGGGAAGCAAAACCGGAAAAGTTAACGAGCTTTCTAAAACCATAGAGAGCTTGGGCGGGCATTTGAACGGCGCCACTTCTAATGATTTTACCTATTACTATTTTACCATTGCCGCAAAATTTGCGGACCGGGCCCGGGACGGAATGATGGATTGCCTTGTTAATCCCGCCTTCGAGGCGGCTGAGATAGAAAAGGAACGGAAAGTTGTAATCGAAGAGATCATGAGAAAACAGGATAATCCGTACGGTTATATGTACGAAAAAATATATGAGGCTTCCTATGCGACCCACCCCTACCGGCGTCCGGTTATCGGTACTAAAGAAATAATAGCAAATGTTTCCCGGGACACTCTCTTGAAGTATTATCAAACTCATTATTCTCCGGAAAACACGGTCATTGTGGCGGTCGGGGATTTTGAGACCGGAGCGCTTCTTGAGAAAATTAAGAAATATTATCCCGGCATGGAAAACGCAAGAGCAGAGCCGGCTGCTGCTTTAAACCTTAAGGCCGATTTTAAGAGCGGAAAAATATCGGAGGAGACAAAATTTAAACAAGCTTATGCCGCTTATTCCTGGCCGGCTCCGAGCGCCTCTAACACCGACAACTATGCGATGGATGTGCTGGCGACCGTTTTAGGCAAGGGTCTCAGCAGCCGTTTTTACCGGCAGGTGAAAGATGCAAAGCAGCTTTGCTATGGTATCAGTGCGGACTATTCAACGATGAAGGATGAAGGGCTTTTTGTTGTTTCGGGTGAACTGGAGTCGGGAAATATAGAAAAATTTAAAACAGCCTTTCTCGAAGAATTACAGAAAGTCAAGAAGGAAGGAATTCCTCAAATCGAACTTGACAAAGTAATAACCATGATAGAAAACGGCTATATTTTTGGACATGAAACAAATGAAGCCATAGGTCATGCCCTCGGTTATTACGAGGTAGTTTCAAGTTTCAAACAGGAACTGACCTATATAGAAAAAATCAAAGCCGTAAAAACCGAAGATGTGAAGCGTATTGCGAATAAATACCTTAGCGGTGAGCCTTCAGAAGTTATTCTAAGACCAAAAGCCAGGTAAATTTCTGCGTTCTAACAACTGCCCTCAGTATATATATATATATATTACTTTTGGCTGAACCTGCCGGCTTCCCGGTTCCCATGAACTTAGTTATATAGAACTGAGGCGACTGAAGAGACTTTCCAAATTCACCAATCGTGGAATAAAAAGACAAATACTCAATAAAACCTTGTAAATCCTTTGAACCCCCCTTCTAAAATCCTAAATAGGGTTGAAAACCCCCTGCATATAGTTGTATAATATAGTGAATTACCTTTTCACATAGGATGAATATTATGAGACACAAATTTAACCAAATGCTTTGCTGTATTGGTGTTATTTTAGTGTTTTGTGCTCCTGCTTTTGCTTCGCCGGAGAAGAAAGCGCTAAAAAATGGCATTATAGTTATATTGAATAAAGATACTCTAACTCCGATAATCGCCGTTTCCCTCTTTGTGCGTAACGGATCTTCCTATGAAACAGCGGAAAATAACGGCGTAACTAATCTGGCCTTTGAACTTTTAGTAAAGGGAACTTTAACCCGGTCGGCGGCAGAGTTTGCGGAAGAAATTGAAGCTCTGGGTGCGTCACTTGATACTGCCGGCGGCGAGGATTTTTCCACGGTTTCTCTGGTTTCTGTTAAAAAACATCTTCCAAAAGCACTTGACCTGATGACAGAGGCGCTTCTGACCCCATCTTTTAAGAAGGAAGAGCTGGATAAAGTCAGGAAGGACATTTCTGCCTCGCTCAAGTCCCGGGAGGACCGGAGTTTTGATTTTACCTACAGCAAGTTCAAAGAGATTTTTTACGCAGGGCATTGCTACCGTCTGGATAAGTTAGGCTCGCTTGAGACACTTTCGAAATTGACAAGAGAGCAGGTTTTAACGGCATACAAGGCCGGACTCAAAGCTCCCCGTATCGTAATGGCTGTTTCCGGAAATTACCCGGCAGATATTATGGAAATGCTGGAGAACCGGTTCGGCGGTATAGAGGCAAAAGATGATGGCGCGCTTTGCCGGGGCAGTACCGTCTTTAAGCTTGAGCAGAATTCTGAGAATGTTATCAAACGGGATAAGTCCCAATCTATGCTTATTCTGGGTTATCCGGCTCCTTCGATAAAGAGTGCGGATTTTCCGGCAGTAAAAGTCCTAAGCGGGGCCATAGGCGGCGGGATGAGTTCCAAATTATTTGTGGAGTTAAGAGAAAAACAGGGACTGGCTTATGAGATAGGTGCTTTTTCTCCGTCAAGAGTAAACGACAGTCATTTCATATTTTACGCGGGCACACGAAAAGAGAATATTGAAAAACTAAAAGCGGGGCTGTTTCTTCAGGTCGAAAACATCCGGGCGGGGAAGGCCCTGACGGAAGAGGATATCACGGCGGCAAAAAATTACATTGTAGGGAATTTCTATCTTGATAAACAGACCAACGCTAAAAAAGCCTGGTATTTGGCCTGGTATGAGAGCGCGGGCAAAGGCTATGCCTATATTGACGGTTATGCAGAAGCTATTTCCGGGGTAACCCCGGCGGATATAAACAAAATTACGGACAAGTACTTTAATAAACATGTTCTTACCATAATGGAAAGCAACTAAATGAGCGATAACCGGCTGGAACTAAGGCATTCTCAACGTTTGATGCTTAGTCCGAACCTGCAGCAATCTTTGAAAATCCTTCAGTTGCCGGCTATAGAGCTTAAAGAGTATATAGACGAAGAACTTGAGAAGAACCCGGCCCTGGAAGCGGCGGAGAAGGAGCCTGAACTGCCGGAGGCCGAGGCGGAAGACGGGTCTTTGGATTTAGAAAAGATAGCGGAGCACCTTGAAAACGAGTCGACGGCGGATTACGGGCGAAGCGAAGTTGACCGCAATCCTAAAAAAGATTTTAACTTTGATAATATAGCCAACCAGGCTTATTCTCTTGAAGAGCATCTCCTCTGGCAGTTGCAGTTGACCGAGGTTTCGGACGGGGAGTATAAGACGGGCGAATATCTTATCGGAAATATTAACGAGGACGGCTATCTGCTTACCACCACGCAGGAAGCCGCAGAAAAGACCGGCACGACGGTGGAGACAGCTGAAAGAATGCTGGCCTTGATTCAGGGCTTTGAGCCGACAGGCGTGGGTGCGAAAAATCTTAAAGAGTGCCTGCAGATACAGTTGAAATTCAAAGGACTGGAAGGTTCGCTTGCCTGGAAACTGGTGACGGATTTTTGGGAAGAATTTGAAAAAGGCCATCTTGATAAAGCAGCAGAGAAAGAAAAAGTAACGATGGCGGAGATATACCGGGCGGTCGCCACCGTTTCAAAACTGGAACCCAAGCCCGGCCGGGAAATTTCCGCCTCAGATGTCAGATATATTGTGCCGGATGTGGTTGTCGAAAAAGACGAAACCGGGGACTACCGGCTAAGCATAAATAACGAGGGCGTGCCGTTTCTTAAAGTCAGCAGTTTTTACAGGGAGATGAGCAAAAAAAAGACGACTTCTCCCGAGGAAAGAAAATATTTAAAAGATAAGTTTGCCTCGGCGGTCTGGTTAATAAATGCTATTAGTCAGAGAAAAAAAACACTGCTTAAGGTTACCGGGGCAATAATTGAAGCCCAAAAAAATTTTTTGGAAAATGGAATGGATTTTTTAAAGCCGTTGGCTTTAAAGGAGATTTCAGAAAAAGTCAAGATGCATCAGTCGACAATTTCCCGGGTTACCGCCGGCAAATATGTCCAAACACCTAAAGGGATTTTCCCTTTCAGGTTCTTCTTTAATGTCAGTATAGAAAAAGGAGAAGGCGAGCCCGCGGTAGCTTCGCGGACGGTAAAGGAAGCAATAAAAAATATAGCAGAGGAGGACAAAGACTGCAATATGAGTGACGGCCGGATTCAGGCGGTTTTGACTGAGAGAGGCATGAAAGTCTCCCGGCGCACCGTTGCAAAGTACAGGGAAGAATTGAAAATTCTACCTGCTGCTAAAAGAAAAATTCTGGGAAGCATGAAAGGAGGAACGTTTTAATGAAAATCATAGATTTTTTGTCAAAGGATTGTATCAGTCTGAATCTGGTAAAAAAGAACAAGAAAGATGTCCTGGAAGAGATGGTGGATTTGCTGGTAAAAGCAGGCAAAGTAAAGGATAAGAAAAAAGTAGTAGAGGTGCTACTGGAACGCGAAGAGCTTGGCTCCACCGGCATCGGCCAGGGCGTGGCGATCCCGCACGGGAAGACCGATACCGTGGACGGAATTATTGCGGCCTTCGGACTTTCCCGCGAAGGCGTGCAGTTTGACACTCTGGACGGGGATCCGGTTACAATATTCTTTTTGCTGCTTGCACCGCATAATGCCAGCGGGCTGCACCTTAAATCTCTGGCAAAAATCTCCGGGTTATTAAAAGACAAATATTTCAGGAAAGCTTTAATTAGCTGCCAGAAACCCGAAGATGTTATGGCTGTAATCTCAAAAGAAGAGAATCTCAAGTTCTAAGAGGGTTCATGAGCGTATCCGTCAGAGAACTTCTTAAAGATAAAAGTAAAGAGCTTGAGTTAGAGCTTTTGGCCGGTGAGGCCGGATTGGAAAGAAAACTGACTGTAGCCGATGTAAACAGGTGCGGTCTTGCTCTTTCCGGTTATTTTGACTATTTTGTCTCAGAGCGCATTCAAGTTTTGGGCAATGCGGAGGTGAGATATTTAAAAAACCTCGGCGCAAAAGAGAAAGAAGCGGTTCTCGAAAAACTGTTCTCCCGCAACATCCCGATGCTTGTTGTCTGCCGCGGTCTTCCCGCTACCAGGGAAATAATAAAAGCGGCCAAGAGGCATAAGGTGCCGGTTTTTAAAACCCGCATGTCGACTACTAAGTTTATCGGCGAGATTATAAATTATCTCGAAGAGACGATGGCGCCCAAAGCCCGGGTGCACGGAGTGCTGGTGGATGTGTACGGTGTCGGAGTTTTGCTTATGGGTAAAAGCGGCGTCGGAAAGAGTGAATGCGCCCTTGACCTGGTAAAGCGCGGTCATCGCCTGGTGGCCGATGATTTAGTGGAATTGATCAAAGCCTCCGATAAACATCTTTTTGGGTTTCCCCAGCCGCTGCTCAGGTTTTATCTTGAAGTCCGGGGCCTGGGGATAGTTAATATAAAAGAGCTGTTCGGGGTCGGTGCAACAAGAGATAGAAAAAGAGTGGAACTGGTGGTAAAAATGGAAGAATGGGATGAGAAAAAATCCTATGAAAGAGTCGGTCTGATAGAGCAGTTCCATGAAATTTTGGAAGTAAAGTTACCCGCCCTGACTATACCCGTGAAACCCGGTAGAAATATTGCAATCATAGTGGAAGTGGCAGCCATGCAGGGACGCCTTAAGAAGATGGGGTATTCTTCTTTAGACGAGCTTGAGAAAAATATTCAGATCAAGATGGACAAGGAAAAATAATTGAAACTAAAATTGTTTAATTCCAAATCCGTTATCCGCGTCTGGGTGGGCGTAATACTGCTTTCGGTAATTATCTTCTTTGTCGGCCTGCAGGGCGCCCTGGGCAGCGTATTTCCGCCGCTGGATTTTTTGAAATTCATATCTGCCAACCGCCTTTCGGCGTTTGTCCGGGGAATCATTATCTATACCTCAAAAAGAGTAACCATAGATCTTCTGCTTATCGGCCTGGGTGTCTGGGGTATGTATGTTGCCGTAAAACGCGGCCTCTACTCGATACTTACGGTTTTGAAACCTTCCAATAAACAGGATTTTGTAGGGAATATTTATGAAAGAATTAAGCTTACCCGGGGGCCAAAAATCGCGGTCTTAGGTGATGCCGCAGGGATAGCCGTAATCCTGAATGGCTTAAAAAAATACACAAGCAATATTGATGTTCTAATAATGCCGACTGATAAAAACATCCGGAGTGCGTTGACGGCTCTGGCTGACACCAGGTCTTTGAGTCAACTGTTTGGCTACGGTTTTGAGAATACCCGTCTCTCCAAATTTAATTTCGGCGACTTGTATGTAAAGGCCATGGAAGATGTGACCGGAGACATTTCTGCGGCACTCAATGAATCGGCAAATGTTTTTTCTTTGGCAGGCAGGATCTATCCCCTGGTGCTCGATCCGGTGTTGCCGGAGTTTAAAACGACCGGAGGCAAAACGGTAAAATCCGAAGAGACCTTAATTAGTGAGAATCTGAAGATACGCTCGGTGTGTTTAAGCGCCGCCGCTTATAGGGTCAATGAAAAAGTGCTTGAAATAATCAAAGGAGCCGATACCGTGATAATCGGGCCGGGGAACTTGTATTCCTCGATTCTGCCGGCCATGCTTGTAAAAGGCATACCGGAAGCTCTGTTTGCTTCCCGCGGTTTGAAAATTCTGGTTGTGAACCTGCTGGCCCAAAAATATGAACCCGGCAATGCAACGGCCGGCGGGCAGGTCAGGGCGATTTTTGAATACGCCGGCGAGCCGGTGATAGATGCTGTGGTGGTTAATTCAAGCACTATGCCCGGGGGTATTCCTGCAGGGAACAAACAGCACCGTTACGAGAATGTAATGATCGATGAAAAAGAACTCCTTGAACTGGGCGTTACCGTAAGCCGGCGGAATATGAGTAAAATATGCGAGGATGGGTTGATACGGCACGATCCGCAAGCTCTTGGCCGGGCTTTGATTAAACTGATATCGATTTAATCAAAACGAACTATACCTTCCCCTCATTAAAAGAAAGGGGAAGTAAGTTAAGATAAAGGGAGAAAGGATGATCGGGATAATTATAGTTTCGCATGGAGTATTAAGTGAAGCCTTGCTTAGTACTTCCGAGATGATACTCGGAAAGCAGGATAAGATAGTCACTATCCCGCTTATTGCTTCGCAGGGATTGGATGACCTTAAGGGGAAACTGTGTGAAGCTGTGGAAGCACTGACTTCTAAGGAAGGCGTGCTTATTCTTGCCGATATGTTTGGCGGAAGCGCTGCAAATGTCAGTGCAATTTTTCTTACTACTCATAAAGTTGAGGTTATTACCGGAGTCAATCTCCCTATGGTTTTAGAAGCCATGCTTTCCAGAGAAACCTATTCAGATGTGAAACTACTTGCCCGACATTTAGCAGAAAAGAGCCGCGGAACCATAATAAATATGGGGGATATACACAAAACATGCCGGTAATGCTTTTTCGAATAGACGACAGGCTTATTCACGGCCAAATAGTGGTAGGCTGGGTTAATGCCCTTAAAGCGGACAGTATTATTGTTATTAACGATGCGGTTGCACGCAATGAACTGCAGAAATGTCTGCTCAAGATGGCAGTGCCGCCGGAAATAAAAGTGGAAATATTTGCGGTGGATGAGTTTAAATTAAAGCCGGAAAGCAAAGAGATTGCCGAAAAAAGAGTAATTATTTTAACCTCTAATCCCGCGGACTGTCTTAGGATTTTTGAAAACGGTTTTAAGATCGAGGAGATAAACCTGGGCGGTATGCGGCACTCGGAGAATAAAAAGCAGTTCACTAATTGCATATTTCTGGATGATGCGGATATTGCCGTATTTCATCAGCTTGAAGCCAAGGGTGTGCGAACCTCAGTCAAAATGCTGCCGGTGGATAAAGAAAGCAGTCTTTATGATTGTTTATTGAAAGGCGGTTGTAAACTTGAAAAAGATTAATTTTGTGCTGGGCATACATAACCATCAGCCTGTAGGCAATTTTGATTTTGTATTTGAAATGGCATTTAAGAAAGCTTATATGCCTTTTTTAGAGGTATTTAAGAAATTCGAAAATCTCAAAATTTCCGTACATAACAGCGGTTCCCTGCTGGAGTGGCTTGAAAAGAACAGGCCGGAGTATCTGGCGGTGTTGTCTGCTTTGGTGGCCGAAGGCCGGGTCGAAATAATTTCAGGCGGATTCTATGAACCGATATTCCCTTTTATTTCCGACAGGGATAGGGCCGGCCAGCTGAAAATGCTTAACGAATATGTTTTTAAGAACTTCAGGTATAAACCTGAGGGAGCCTGGCTTACGGAGAGAATCTGGGAACCTTATCTGGCTAAGAGTTTTGCCCT
>Ga0114951_10004986_pt1 | contig 12502 bp, 7 predicted proteins | sample AM7aDNAmetaG_FD_88677 | JGI IMG/M metagenome (GOLD analysis project Ga0114951, IMG submission 88677) | Freshwater microbial communities from Finland to study Microbial Dark Matter (Phase II) - AM7a DNA metaG | ecosystem: Environmental > Aquatic > Freshwater > Lake | place: Finland: Lake Alinen... | reverse complement strand
TGCCATCTTCATTTCTGACCACTTTTGCACTCATTAATACCGGAAGAACCAAACCGTCCTTCCGTATCAATTCATTTTCCACATCTCTTATTTCACCTTGGATCATTAATTGATTATAGCCCTCCACAAACCGAATTTTTCCTTCAGGAGTCATTAGGTCAGCCATTTTGACCTTATCTACAATATCATCGGAGGTATATCCAAGCCATTGCAGTTCGGTGGCATTCATCCGGATAATTGTCAGATCAGGAGAAAGGATATGATAACCGCAGGGGGCATGGTCCCAAAGATCCTTGACTTCCGATTCGCGTTCTGTGACATCGTAAGCCATTCCCAAAGCGGCATTTTCATTATTGTAAACGATCCGATGCGAATTGACCTCCACTTTTATGGTCCGCCCATCGCGGAGTTGGTGCTTCCATACGCCCGGTACATGGTGAAAGTTTTCCCGCGGCGCGTTTAGTTCAGCAAATAACAGTGCGATTTCCGAAGGGGGCCTTATTTGTTCGAGGGTCATATTAGCAAACTCTTCCTTTGAATAGCCATACTTGTCAATGGCGGCATCGTTTACTTCCAGAAACTTCAAATCCGAAACCCGGTAAACCCACATGGGAATTGGGTTGCTAAGAAAAAGGTCCTTATATCGGGAGAAGCTCTCGCTAAGGGAGTTACCTGCCTTGATTTGTTGCAATAATAATCGTCGTTCCTGGCGACGCCAGACCAAAATTAGCATCAGCCCGGGTAGAAAAATCAAAAGTGATACAATTACGAGGAATTCAAGACGATGCTCAACTAAACCGTACATTAGATAAATCCGAGTAGCCGCAAGTATGATAAAGCCACTCAAGACCAGATAGCCTGTAAGAAGGATTGAACCCGTTGAAACTTTACCTTTGAACATAATTGCTGTAAGGAGTACGAAATTAGCTAATTGGGTTCAATTGTAAAATCTATTTGACGAACAATAAGAAATGTTTGACGAATAGAATCTAGAATTCAAAGTAGAGCCAATTTTTGGCGGAGGGATTGTAACTGAAAGAGATAAGCAGACTGGCGGCTGGATACATAGGGATTGTGAATTGAAAACCGGTTCCGATTGCATATCTGAAGCCAACATCTTTCGGATCACGGACCCTTCCTGAAGCGGAGCCTAATTGTGCGAATACTGATTGTTCAACGGCCAGATAATCACGATTGATCCAGGTATAATATAATCCGGCAGAAGCCAGTTGCATCAGATTGCCAGTTAGGTCGCCGTAAGCGATACCGCGAATATTTGATGGCCCATATCGGGGGACGAAATAAAAATAAGGGCCCGAATTGTAACTTCCCTGCCAGCGTAACCCAAGCTGAAGCCGGGGATTCAGCAGTTTGTCATATTCTGCATGGACACTGCATTCATAATAGTTTTGGGTATTTTGATTGAGCCCGATTCCGGCGCCGATCATCCCGGTGAGGTTGAATCCCTCCTCCTGATGACGGCGATGCGTTATAGTTCCAACAGATTCTGTTATCCGGAAGTACCAGAATTGCCTGTTATAATCGGGCGATTCGGGCCATTGCTCGAGCGACAGTGCGGTAGGATGAAGCCTGTAGTAACCGGTTTCAAGATCGGGTGAAAAAGTATAATGATAATCCTGATGCAAGGGATTTACTATACTAACGAATGCCTGATCAGCATCCACATCATAAACCGATTCCCTCCTTACACCTGCACCGATCGACATATTTTTCCACAGCAACTGTCTGGGTATCGTTAGCAAAATCTCGCCAAATGATGGTTCATTTTCACCATATTGTCCCCTGACAGCCAGGCTGATATTCCGACCGAGAAAATTTTTGTCGGCAAGGCCGGCTGAGATCTTGAGACCCTGTTTCGAAAGATCTCCGCCAATGATCGGAATTATGGTGAGGGCATCACGGGTGATGAGGTGCAAAGCTGACCGGCCATCTGGGAGGGAGTCCCACCGATAATCCACGGTGGCAAAATTCTGAAGGTTCCAGATTTTTTTAAGCGATACTTCCAGGTCCTGGGGTGTAACTGTATCTCCCTGATTGAATTCGAGTTCAGCCAATATGATTTTACTGCGCGTGCGCCAATTACGTTCTATTAATATTGTATCGGCGCGGTGCGGGGCAAAAGTGTCGACTTTCACCAGCTGGGAAAGAGCCGGGACCGAAAGGGAGGCGGCTACCACGATGAACAGAAGATGCTTTAAGCTCATGAAGTAAAGATAGAGAAAACCAAGGATGAGATTCGAATTGAGAATTCCGATTTCCGATCTTCTTCTCCGTCTTCCGTCTACCGGTCTTCTTTTTCGTCCCCCGCTCTTCTTCTTCGGTTTTGGTTATGCCGGCAGCGTAAACGTAAACTTGCTGCCCTTGCCTACCTGGCTTTCGACCCAGATTTTACCACCCAGCAATTCAATCATCCCTTTGCATAACGACAAGCCGAGACCTGCACCTTCAAACCGGCGGATTATTGTTGCATCCACCTGGTAAAAACGGTCGAATACCCGGTCAATCCTGTCCTCTGGAATGCCTATACCTGAATCCCGGACAAAGTATAACAATCCCACCGGCGTATCTTCAATTCCTATTTCAACAAATCCCTTTTCGGTAAATTTGAATGCATTATTTATCAGGTTAGTAAAAACCTGCTGAAACTTCATGGTATCGGTCTCAATAAATCTATCCTTCAACTGATCTGGTATTTTCACCCTGATCTGAATTGATTCTTTCAAAGGCCGGTACTGAAACTGAGCAATTACCTCTCTGAGAACTGCCACAGGCGAGAATTTCGTCATCCGGATCCTTTCGGTACCTGACTCAATTTTACTGATATCAATCAGGTTGCTTATGAGGTTAAGAAGCCGGTCGCCACTCGATCGGATGATTCCCGCATATTTCAGCACATCCTCCATCTCGTTTACGTCTTCGACCAAAAGATCTGAAAAACCGATAATACTATTCAGGGGAGTTCGGATTTCGTGACTCATGTTTGCGAGGAATGCGGTTTTAAGCCGATCGCTTTCTTCCGCTTTGTCCTTAGCAGCAACCAGGTCGTCAATCATTTTTATCCAGTCAATGTAAAGGCTTAGCTCATGGGCGACCATCTCCAGCAGTGCAGCAGATTCCCTGTTATAGGCATTGGGATTGGTATAGCTTTGCACCACCATCACCCCGATCACTTTGTTATCAATAATCAAAGGGACGCCTAACCAACATTCCGCAGGTGTCCCCAAAAAGTTAAATTTCTTATCATTAGAAATTTTTTCAATGCCCGTTCTATTCAGCAATATTGTTTTTCTATTCTTCACAACCTGCCCGGACAAAGAACTATCGGCTTTCCATTCGGTAAATTCATCCTTTTGGTCAATAAAAAGGACTTTTTTGAGGGTATCCGTTTCGCCATCATAAAGGGCCACAAAGAAATTTTTGGCATCCATGATCCGCATGAGTTCAGTTCTGACTGTCGTCACCATCTGAACAAGTGTTTCTACCACTACAACTTCCCGGGCAATATTTATCTGGATAAGTTGAATAATTTCGGCTTTTTTATGCTCAGTTATATCCAGGCTGGTTCCCAAAATTCCGTTAAACTTGCCATCGGCGGAATAAAGCGGAACTTTGCTTGTCAGGAAAAATCGTTGGTTGGGAGGTGAATCCTGACTTGTTTCTTCCTTGTTTATCAGTGGAAATCCTTTCATGACCTGAAGCTCATCTGATCTAAATACTTTAGCGACTTCAGGCGAATAAAAATCTTCATCTGTTTTACCCATCATTTCGTCGGGAGAGGATAATCCCAGGTATCGTGCACAGGCAGCATTTGCTGCAACGAAGTGTCCATCAACATCCTTAACAAAAACCAGAGTAGGCAATAAATCAATGAGCAGTCGGTATCGTTCCTCGCTCTCGCGCAGGGCAATTTCAGATTTCTTCCTTTTATCGTTAGTAAATACCAGGGAAACAAATGAGGCGACGGTAGTCGCAAAGGCTTCCTCATCAGGTTTCCAGACCCTGCCACCACCCGCTTTTTCGAGGCTTAGCACACCAGCCAGGGTTCCATCCACCATCACGGGTACATCCAGAATAGATTCCATGCCAAACGGAGTAAGATAATGATCAGAGAACTCACTTGTTCGCTCGTCGGAACGTGCGTCGCTGGCATTGATTATTTCACCGGTTGCGAGAGCCGCGAAATATCGTGGATAATCCGTTGCGGAAATCACCAATCCTTCCCTGATACTACCACCATCTGTCCCAAAAAGAGAAACACACTTCAGAATCTCCCCATCATCGAAAACCAGCCATAAGCTGGTCCTTTCTACCTCAAAAACATAGGATATCAATTCCGTTATCCGGTTGATGGCGGCATGAACATTTCCAGACATCACCGAGGATTCCGTTACTAATTCCGCAATGGCATTTCTTTGTCGGTTCACCCTATTTTGTCCGGCTACGAGATCGAGTTCCATTTGCTTACGTTCGGTGATATCGTAACTATGGGCAACAATCGATGTGACTTTCCCGCGCGAGTCGAATACGGGAGTATAATTAACCTGCACCCATCGTTGTCCTGTGGTCATATTGAAAACATTCTCGTAGGAGATCGGGTGGCCCAATTTTACCTCTTCGATATATTTGAGCGCGAAACGGTAATTTTCTTCGCTAATAATATCCTTGATATGACTTCCGATAATTTTATCAACAGGAATCCCGAATGATTTTTCGAACATCGCATTGACAAATTCATATCTCAAGGTATCGGCATCAACATAAGCAATAAACCCGGAGAGGTTATCCGCGAGAATCCTCAATTTCTCAAGACTCTGGCGATGAGCAAGCTCAGTATTCTTGACGGTAGTTATATCGATAATGGTTCCAATCAGCCTTTGTGGATGACCGGATGCATCAAATTCAAGCCGGCCCCGTCCATGCACCCATCTTTCCTGTCTGTCGTTTTGGCGGATGATCTTGTATTCCTTGTCAAATTGATGCTTTTCTGCGACCACATAATTCGTGACATAATCGACCATTTCAGCTCGCCAGTCTGGATGTATAACCAGGCTCCAGCCTTCGAAGGATCGTACATAATTTTCATCGATTCCGAAAATTTCATCAAGGATTTCCGAGCTTGACCAAAAGCCGGTGAAAAGATCAAAATTATAGGTTCCCAGGAAGGCGATCTTCTGCGATTCCTGAATCATTGCCTCACTTTCAGCGAGTCTATTCTTCAAGGTAACCTGTGCCGTAACATCAGAAACGGTTGTAGTAAAAAAGAGAGGCTTACCATTTTCATCGCGGTGGATTACAGAACTGATATCCACATAAACGATGTTTCCATTTTTATGGATGTACCTCTTTTGCCAGCGGCAGGACTCCCTTTCCCCGGACATTAATGACTTTGCCATCTGATTATCGAGGGCAATATCGTCGGGATGGGTCAGATTCATCCATTTAAGCGACGCCAGTTCCTCTTCGGTATAGCCAACCATTAAACGAAAGGCTGCATTAGTCAAGATCATACCATCGAAACTGGTAATTGACATACCGATGACAGAGTTTTCAAACAGTGTTTTGAAAATCCCATCAGCAGGACTCGAACCGATCATGTCGCTCAATTCCATATATGTAAAGATCGTTAGAAAATACTTGTAATGCGCGACGTTTAGATAATGATTCTGCGCAATTCCTTTGAGTAAGCTTTGCGGAGTTCTTCAAGCTGGCGGCGGTCTTCAAGCAGGCCTGTGATCAAGCCGTCGTCTTCGGTACCCTGAAGGGCATGGATCTGTTCATCAATGACGCTGATCATCTGCTTCACTTTCTTGCTTCGGTAGGAAGCTAAAATTTCAGGTGCCAGCTGCTTGATTATCTGGTCTTCGGACCTGACATAAGCTCCACCCTTTTCATGGATCTTGCTGATTTGGTGACCGGGAGTAAGGAGGTCAACGGCCAGGTGACTGATTTCCGGATCCTGGCTATTGGTGAGCATTGTTTGTATATTCAGTCCGGGGGTTCCCCATCGTTCCTGAAACTCATGAAAAATTTTCGCATACAGCGGATTCTCCGGGACCAGGTTATCTGTTTCCATCTCTTGCAGGAAGAAGTCCATAACACTGACCGGGATGGTTTCGTCCTTATGCTGACCCGGTAATTCGATGACTATTTTATCGGGATAATTCAGCATTATCCGGATAATTTCACGTTCCTCGATTTCAAACGGGGCTGCGGCTGAAAGGGATGGATCGGCTGCTGCTGGTCTGTCGTATTGACGCGGACTTGGACTATAAGGTTCCGGGGAGTAGCCCTGATCGCCACTTCGGCCACCCGGGCCTGTGCGGTTCTTTTCCCACATCTTGCGTTTTACGCGGGCAGCTTCGGTGAACAAAGTTTGTTCATCCACACCGAGCATACTGCTGCATTCCTGCAGATAAACTGTCCTTTCTATACGGTCGGGAATTATGGCAACCGACCGCACAACTTCCTGAATCATTTGCGCCCGCTTAACCGGATCCTTGCCTGCTTCCTCAAGCAAAAGCCTGGTTTTAAACCGTATGAAATCCGTTTCGTTTTCTTTCAGATAATCCAGCATAGCCGAAGAGCTGTGCGAGCGGGCAAAGGAGTCGGGATCTTCACCGACCGGCAATGATACCACTCTCACGTGCATCCCTTCCTCGAGTATCATGTCGATGCCACGCAAGGAAGCTTTTATTCCGGCCGGATCGCCGTCGTACAGGATGGTGACATTTATGGTAAACCTTTTGATGAGCCGTATCTGGTCCTCCGTAAGCGAGGTGCCTGAGCTGGCAACAACATTCTCAATGCCAGACTGATGCATGGAAAGCACATCGGTATAACCTTCAACCAGGATGCATTTATCTTCGCGGACCATAGCATTCCGGGCAAAATAAATCCCATACAGGGTGGCAGATTTATGGTAGATTTCGGATTCAGGTGAGTTCAGATACTTAGCTGCCTGGGCATCGCTGCGAAGTATTCGTCCGCCAAAACCGATCACGCGACCTGACAGGCTGTGGATCGGAAACATCACCCTGCCCGAGAATCGGTCGAAAAGCCGATCGGACTTCTCAATTCCTAATCCGGTTTTTACAATATATTCCTGTTTATATCCGCTTTTAAGAGCCTCTTGCACAAAGGCATCGCGCTGTTCGGGAGAATATCCCAGCTGGAATTTATCGATTATTTCGCGTCGGAATCCCCTTTCCTTAAAATATCCAAAGCCAATGGAGCGTCCCTCTTCGGAATCGTTCATCATCCGCGTAAAATATTTCCAGGCAAATTCATTGAGCACCATCATCGACTCCCGCTCATTCTTATGCTGGAGTTCCTCAGCTGATTCTTCCGTTTCGGCTATCTCGATATGATATTTTTTTGCGAGCCAGCGGAGGGCATCGGGATAGGTCAGATGTTCATGCTCCATGAGGAAGTTTACCGAGTTACCGCCCTTGCCGCATCCAAAGCATTTGAATATGCCCTTGGAGGGGGAAACGGTAAATGATGGGGTTTTCTCATTATGGAACGGACATAGGCCCAAGAAGTTAACACCACGCCGCTTCAGACTAACGAAATCACCGACCACATCTGTGATCTCGGCTGCCTGAATAATCCGTTCGATTGTAGAATAGTCGATCATGGAGACGAAGATAGGAAAAGAAGACGGAAGACGGTGGACGGAAGGAAGAAGAAGATCGGTAGACGAAAGACAGAAGCAGCTATTTTGAACTGATCACCTTGAGCCGGCCGACTTTCCACATTTCTTCCCTGCCAAGAAATTTCCAATAGTAGAGTCCGGGTTTCAGATCGATTTTCCAGGTCAGGTGCGGATCAGGTCCGGCTTTGATCTCTTTCACCATATTCGATTTGTTATCGAGGATCACCAACTGATAGGATTCGTCAGGTTGGGGGGTCCAGGAAATTTTCAGGGTATCGCCTGGTGCGAATATTTTTCCGGGGTCAGGGCCCTGCACTGCAGGATCAGTACCAGAGCGGTATTTGGCTGCAACCAGGTTTTCGAAAGCTGGATTGGGGATATAGGCGGCGGCGTAAAGGAGGGTATCGGGTATCGGGTTTCGGGTTTCGGGTGTCAGGTTTCGGGTATCAGGTGTGGGGTTTCGGGTGTCGGGTATGGGGTTTCGGGTATCAGGTATCGGGTTTTGGGTATCGGATGCGAGCTGTTCTTTGTGCAGGCGACCGGGAAGTGTCTGCTGCACGATCCATGCAATTAGAAAGACTGCTGCAATAGCGGCTGCGGCCCGAAGAATACTGATGACAGGACGCCTAACCTGCTGACTGCCGACTGCTGACTGCCGACTGCCAACAGCCGACTGCTGACTGCCAACTGCCGGCTGCCCACTGCCCACTTCATCGAGGTCGGGAAGTTCATCAAGCATATCGGTAATGGCCATCAGCTCGGCACGGCAGTAGCTGCACGATTCCACGTGGGCGATCAGTTCCTCGGGGATGCTACCGGTTTCAAAGCGCAGAAATTCTGCATATTGTGCCAGCTCATTTTCGTCCGGGTGCCCCGGGTTGTAAAAGTCACTCATTATTTTCATGATATTCAGCTTTTTCCATCAGAATATAAAGAATCTCAATTGTATAGGCTGATCTGGGAGGTTTTCCGTTCATCAGAACCAGGAGTTCATCCAACCGGCTGGAGGTCCATTTTCGCAGGGCGTCGGGAGTTCGTGGTTTTCTTTCGAGTTGGTTAAATGCACTGCTCAAAGCATCCATTTTTTCCCTTTTCTGCAATTGATTGGCATCATTGACCTGGGTGGCCAGCTCGTTCCGTTTTTCCTCACCCGGATCCAGGTCAAAGTCCAGAAAGTCCCCGGCTACGACTTCCAGATCGGCAAAACACCGGAGGGTAATCCAAAGGGCATTCCTTTCGTGGCCAAACAGCCGGAAGGCTCTTTGCAAACGTTCATATTCCTGTCGGATGGTCAGCTGATCGGTAGCGCTTTCCTGAGAAGTCTGCTCATATACTTCCGCTTGCGGCTCGGCAACAATTCTCACTTTGCGAAACTCCTCGAGGCAGAGGTTCCGCACCACCACAGAGAAATAGGTCTTAAACTTGCTCTTGTAATTATATTGATCGCGGATCCGTGGCAAACGTTCCAGCAGCTTGCGATTGACATCCTGCATCAGGTCGTTGACATCCCTCTTTGGAAGGTATCCCTGGTAGGCAAGATTTTTTACAATTATACGGATAACAGGTTGATACCGAACCAGCAGCTTTCCGGGATCGTCCCTCAGGAACCGGATATCGGTATCGTTATTATCCATAGGCAGCTAATCCACGACGTCAAATAAAAATGAATTATTTGACCTCAGCTTGGCGTCAGCTCCCAAAGTATATCTGGATTGTTTCTCTTCCTCAAAAAAAAGTTGCTCCTGGACGGGTAGTTTTTTCCTTTTATAAGCTGGAATCCTCTCCACCTCGTCAATAATATCAGGATTGGAGAGATTGTGGTAATTCAGCTCCTTGAGGCGGGCGGTCTTCACCGGATCCTCAATCGGAACCGAGGGCACATTACGTTCAAACTTTATCGAATCCTTGGTGATTTCATTTTCAGCCACCTTAAATTCGGGGTCGGTTGCCGGGGTGACCACCGGCGGATTATATGCAGGCGGAGAAAAAGAAGGCCGGGCTGGTGCCATTGAAGTTTCAGTCACAGGCTCTATTGTCTTTGGTCTTTTTTCAGTCTGCTCAGTTCTCTCAGGTGCAGGTTGAGAAGCAGCGGTTGTCCGGAATTTCTCCAGATGAATAATCTCTTTTTTCGGAGGGGTCAGGCTGAGCCATTCAGGAATCATATCTTCCCTAAAACCGGTAGCCACCAGAGTGATACGTATCTCATCGGTCAGGGATTCATCGGTACAGGTTCCCCAGATAACGTTGACTGAAACGCCCACGCGGGCCATGATCGTGTCGCTGATGATGCCCACCTCATCCATGGTGATCTCATCCTGTCCGGAGGTGATGTTCAGCAATACCCGGCTGGCTCCGCGGATGTCATTGCTGTACAGAAGCGGTGAGTTAATGGTTTCATCAATCACTTTCCTTGCGCGGTCGTAGCCATGGGCGGAAGCAGATCCCATAAAGGCTATTCCGCCCTTGGTCATCACTGAGATCACATCGGCAAAGTCGACGTTTATATATCCGTGTACAGTAATGATTTCGGCAATACCCTTAACAGCGAGGAGGAGAATATCGTCGGCTTTTTTGAATGCTTCGCCGAGCGACAGGTTTCCGTAGATTTCGCGAAGTTTTTCGTTATGGATGATCAGCAGGGAATCCACATCATCCTTTAACCGGTTAATACCCTGAAGCGCCTGCAACTGGCGCGAGGGTCCCTCGATGGTAAACGGCAGGGTAATGACGCCGACTGTTAGAATGCCCAAATCTTTACAAGCACGGGCAATCACAGGTGCAGCGCCAGTTCCGGTACCTTTTCCCATTCCGGCAACGATAAAAACCATTTTTGTTTGTCCCTGCAAGAGGTCAGTAATCTCATTGATACTTTCGATAGCTGCCTGTTCCCCCACATCGGATCTTTTTCCTGCTCCGCGTCCCTCGGTAAGGGTGGCGCCCAGCTGGATCTTCCGATCGACCGGGCTGGCACTGAGCGCCTGTGCATCGGTGTTGGCGACTATGAAATCGACATCCCTGATACCCTCGAGGAACATTCTGTTAACGGCGTTGCATCCGCCACCACCTACTCCGATAACGGTAATGATCGGTGATGTACTAAATGGAAGGTTGAAATCGACCAGATCGTCAAACATGTTACAATGTATTACTGTTTTTAAAACTATTCTAATTTGTCGTCTTTGTCATCGAACAAAGTTCCTACCAGACGGGTGATGGCATTCTCCCTTTTTACTTTTGGAGGACGCTGCTTTTTAGTCTGTCGGGGTTCAGGAGCCGAAGTAAAGAGTGTAAAGTCCTGCTCTTTCTGCGTTTCCCCTTCAACTTCCATTGGAATGGAATCGGCATCCTGCTGGGTGTTGAAAATATCTTTTGGAAGGGTATTATACATACCTGCCGGGGAGGTTACATAAGTTTTCCGTCCCATATCGGGTTTCAGTTCACCAAGACTGGTTTCTGATTCGAGACCGGTAGCTACTATCGTAACGCTCAAGGCATTTCCAAGGGAATCATCGACAGTATTTCCCCAGATAATATCAGACTGGATTTTTGTGCAGTGTTGAATGAAATCCATGATTTCGGTAATTTCATCCATCAAAACCTCTTGTTTACCAGAGGTGATATTGAGCAGGATGTTACGTGCTCCTTTGAGATTATTGTTGTTGAGCAGCGGAGAGATCAGCGCTTTACTGATTGCCTCATAAGCCCTGTTTTCGCCTTCGGCAACACCTGATCCCATGATAGCGACACCGCTGCGCTCCATTACGGTGCGAACATCGGCAAAGTCAACATTTACATACCCGTGAACGGTAATGATTTCAGCGATGCCTTTGGCAGCCATAGCCAGAACATTATCGGCATGGCCAAAAGCCACGGAAAGTTTCTGATCGCCATAGATATCGCGAAGGCGATCGTTATGGATAACCAGCAGAGCATCAACATAATCCTTTAAAAGGGTAATGCCTTCTACAGCCTGGTTCCATCGTTTCTGCCCTTCGAACGAGAATGGCAGGGTTACAATACCAACGGTAAGAATACCGAGTTCGGTGGCTACTTCTGCGATTACAGGAGCAGCTCCGGTTCCGGTACCACCGCCCATTCCGGCGGTCAGGAACACCATCTTGGTGTTGTCGCTGAGGAATCTGCGGATATCCTCAATGCTTTCCAGCGCTGAGTCGCGGCCTTTTTCGGGCTCATTACCGGCACCACGGCCGAAGGTGAGCGTTTTACCCAGCTGAATCTTATTGGGAATAGGGCTCATTTGCAGCGCCTGACTATCGGTGTTGCAAATAACGAATTCCACCCCGCGGATTCCCTGCTGATACATGTGATTTACGGCATTGCTTCCGCCGCCGCCTACCCCGATCACCTTAATGATCGATTTAGATTCCCGGGGTTCTTCGAATTGATAAACGTCCTCAAACATAGGGTCAGATTTATTGGTTATAACCTATTACTTTCATCATTAAAAAAACTTAGCCATCCGGTTTGGATCTTCTCTTTCAGCGTGCCACCAGCCTGCTTTTTCCGTGTTCCGAATCCCGGCCGTGTTCCGGCAGTAGCACCGCCGAGCGAACCTTCCACAATCAGGCCGATACCAGTAGAGAACAGTGGCTGGGTGATTGCTGCATCCGTTTCTGCCACCAGAAACTGGTTGGGATATCCAACTCGGACATCATAACCGGTTTTATACTTGATCAGCTGTGGCAATCCTTTGAGCATTGCACCACCACCGGTAATGACAATGCCAGCGCTAACCTTTTCGGCGTATCCCGAATTCTCAATTTCGTAATTCACGGCATCCAGAATCTCTTCCATGCGGGCCTGGAT
>Ga0114951_10004985_pt1 | contig 12504 bp, 17 predicted proteins | sample AM7aDNAmetaG_FD_88677 | JGI IMG/M metagenome (GOLD analysis project Ga0114951, IMG submission 88677) | Freshwater microbial communities from Finland to study Microbial Dark Matter (Phase II) - AM7a DNA metaG | ecosystem: Environmental > Aquatic > Freshwater > Lake | place: Finland: Lake Alinen... | reverse complement strand
TTTCAAGTGCAATTCTAAAATTATTTACATTTACAATCCAATATTTAACTTTTTCTTTCATTTTCAATATGTTGTTCAATTTGTCGCAGTTTCTCTATTCTATATGAAAACCATGTTTCATATGTATCAAATTTAAACCAATGCCTATCACCACTGTTGTTTATAATTATGAGACTATCTTTTTCAAGACCAACAATTTCATATATTTTTCCTTTTGTTGCTTCAATGTTTTTAGAGTTTACCATTACAACATCGCAAACACAACACAATTTATTGCCTATTTTCATAAATATAAAAATAAACAATATTTTTAAATAAAAAAAATTAAATTTTATTTTTGGGTTAACATCAAAGATTCAAAACTTTTTATCTTTTTTTATTAAATATTCTATGTACTGGGATTTTGATATTTTATTATCTTCCAAATATTTTTCTAATTTATTATTTAAATCAATATCAATGGTAATACTCATTGTTATTTTTTTTTCATCTTTTTTAGGACGACCAATTTTAGACATCTGTTTTTTATTTTATTATAGTGTAAAAAACATAAAGTGTTTTAAAAATAGAAAAATATGATTTTTTATTTTAATATATAGTAATAAAACAACAACAAAAGATGAAAAAAATTAAAACTAAAATATCTTTATCTATTGCAGTAGATAAAAAATTGGGAGAATATCTTACTGATAATTTTGATAATAAATCAAAATATATTGAATATTTAATTTATCAAGATTTACTTATAAATGGAATCGTCCAAAAAAATAAATTTATTAATTATGATTAAATTGACAAAAGAAGAATTTATAGAAAAAGCTAAAAAAATACATGGTGATGAATATGATTATTGTTTAGTAGAATATAAAAATAATAAAACAAAAGTTAAAATAAAATGTCCAAAACATGGAATTTTTGAACAGACACCAAATGTACATATGAATCACGGCTGTCCTGCATGTGGCAAAGAATCTAATGTTTTGAACACAGAACAATTTATAAAGAAAGCAAAAGAAATACACGGTGATTTATATGATTATTCTTTGGTCGATTATATAAATGCACAAAGCAAAGTTAAAATAATTTGTCAAATACATGGTGTGTTTGAGCAAGAAGCATCATCACATTATTTAAAAAAATATAGATGTCCAGCATGTGCCGGAAACAAAAAATTAACAACCGAAGAATTTATTAAAAAAGTTAAAGAAATACACGGCAACGAATATGATTATTCATTGGCAGTTTATAAACACGCTAATATAAAAATTAAAATTATATGTAATATTCATGGTGTTTTTGAACAAAGAGCAAGCAGTCATTATACACGTGGCTGTAGTAAATGTAATGATATAAAAAGAGGTAAAAAAAGAAGATTGAATCAAAACGAATTAATAACATCTTTTAAAAATGTACATGGTGATAGATATGATTATTCATCAGTTGATTATATAAATAGAAGAACAAAAATTAAAATAAAATGTCAAAAACATGGAATTTTTGAACAACGACCATTAGATCATAGACACGGAAACGGATGTCCAAAATGTAATAACAGCAAAGGAGAAATTAAAATAGAAGAAATATTAAAAAAATTAAATATAGTTTTTGAAAATCAAAAAAAATTTAAAAAATGTAAAAACATCTCATATTTGTTGTTTGATTTTTATTTACCAAATTTTAATTTGTGTATTGAATATGATGGTCTGCAACATTTCAAATCTGTCAAATATTGGGGTGGAATTGAAGGATTTAAAAAACTTAAAAAACACGATAAAATTAAAAATAAATTTTGTAAAAGTAACAATATAAAACTATTAAGAATAAAATATACAAAATTTAATAAAATTGAAGAGATTTTAACTAAATTTTTAAAGTCTTTATAGCATCCAAAAAATATTTGGGAAACATATGTGAATTATATTTTAATAAATCTGAAAAATTTGAATCCAAAATATAAAAATCGCAAAAATCTGTTTCACTACGAACTCCACGGCCGTAGGCCTGGAGTATATCTGTACAGGCTTTCCAGGTATACCAATTTGGATTTGTTTTTTGACGGGCTTTTATCTTGGCCGATGATATATTTGGAAATGGTGTCTTGACCAGGATCTGAAATCGTGCTAAATCATCATCCAAAGAAATTCCACTAATCATTGAAGGACTAACTAACACTGTTGGTTTTGTACTGTGTAAATGTTGTTCTAAAATATCGTGTCTGTCTTCTGTCTCATGAAAAAGTAATCTTTCATCTTGTATATTTTCCTTAATCCATTCTGTTATTTCATAATTTGTTGTGTGTATAATACCTTTTTCGTTTTTATATTTTTTTAAAATTTCTTTAATCCAAGGCACTTGTTTTAAAAATGTCTCTTCCTTATTTTTAAAACTCATTTTACCAACTTTTAAATAAAATATTTTTCTATTTTTCTTTAAAAATGGTGTTGGTATTTCAAAATATGTAGTAATGTTTTTATCTAATCCATTAATATAACAAAACATATCCTTGTTTAAAATACTTGCTGACATAAAAATCACATGATCATATTTGGAGAAAATAAATTTTTCAATATATTCATAAACCCAAACATGATTTGTTACTAATTGATAACCAGAATACATTTTATCTTTGTTTTTAACAATATCTAAAACAATATTGTTTGGATCTTCTTTGTGTGATTTAAATAAATGCTCATAAGAAAATAATTTATTTTCTATTTTTTGAATAAATAAACTATACTCTTTTTTCTTTTTTAAATCTGATGTTATAATAGTTTGTTCAAAAAAATCATATTTTCGTTTAAGATCAGGAATGAGTTTTCTATCAAGAAATTCTAAATATTTTTCTAATGTTTTTATTTTTGAAATATATTTAGTGTCATAATCATCAATTTCTTTTAAATTAAATCCACATTTTTTAAGTGATCTGGCACTTAATGTTGATGATAGTTGATCACTAAACACGCTTTCTAAATCATGACATTCATCTACAATAAGAACGTTTGCTCCACGATTTTTGAGAATTTGTTTTTGGTGTACAGCCAATGTACCAAATAAATGGAAATTCGTTAAACCTATTTGAGAAGACTGCCAGGCTGTTTTTGCTCGATCATATGGGCACGTTTCACAAGGTGTTTTCAATATTTTACAAATTTCTTTTCCGGAAGCACAATCAACAGAATGCTTCTGACAAAAATAATTTTGTTTTCCTTTAAAATTTTTAATAAAAGGAAAGTCTTTAATGTATTGATTTTGAAGTACTTTTGAATTAGTTAGGATATCCAGCTTTAATTCGTTTATGAAATTCTTATACCAATTGGCAAACATGATAGTTAGAAAACTCTTACCTACCCCCGTAGAAAGATTCAATAAAAAATATTTGTTATTTGATAGAATAGATTTTTTCAAAAATTCTAAACCTGCAAGTTGTTGTGATCTAGGAACCATCTTTAAAGGAAAATAAATGTTTAAGTTATCTGAAATTTTAATCATTCTAAAATTTTGTTTGTTCTTATATCCGTTATATTCAAAATTGTTTTAATTTTTTAATATATAAAAGAAAAATAATATCACAATGAAGAAATTTTCTATTTTAGAATCTTCAACAGGTCAAATATTTATAGCCTCAGATCAATATAGAGATGTATTAAAAACAAAATATCAATTTACTGAAAAAGAAATTGATGATCTCATTTTTCAGAAAAATAAAATTTGTGATGATATGATCATTGAAAGAACAGGTTATGGCGAAATAACAACTCGGTTTTTTGCAAATAAAAAAGATTTAGAATATATTATTGAAAAATATATTTTAGAAAGATTTGAAGTTGAACATGAACACCCAAGTTGGCAAATTACTGATATTTTTTATAAAGGACAAAAATTTAAAGCAACAGATTTGTTTAAAATAACATGGACAAATAAATTAAAAATAATTGATGATTCATTAAAATTCGGATTATGATAAAACTATTTGAAAATTACGAAAATTATTATTCTAAGAATAGAAAAAACGTTTATTTGTGCGAACTTAGAAACGATTTTTTAAATAATAATTTAAAACTTTTAGAAACTTGAAATGGCAAATTTTTAAAAATACCATAAAATAAATAACTCGAATATACATATTTAATATGAAAGAAGATCAACCAAATAATAATGATGTTATAATTTTTAATGCTGGGTGGGCAAATATATAAAAAGAAATTATGAAACAAAACAACATTAAAAAATTCAATTTATGATTACAAAATTTGAAATGTTCGAAACTCGTAAAAAAAAAAACAATATATACAAAAAAAATCCATTAATTTGCAATTTTAAAAAATAAAAACGAAAATGAAAATACTAAAATTATTTGAGGAATTCAACTTCAGTAAATGGACACATAATCGACCTCCGATCATAATTTCTAACCCAGAATTTTTAACTTATGTTATAGAATACTTAGATTTGAATGGAAATTTTATTATTGGTGATTCTCAGTGTCAATATATAAAAAATAAATATAATCTGGATGACGATGAAATAAGCGAAATACTTAATACAGCTAAAAAACTTGGTTCCAATTTTGAGCGTAGTGAAACATTTGATTCCGATGATACAAATAATATTATGAGATTTATTTATGATGACATAACGCACAGAAAACAATACTTAAGATATGAAATCCCATATTATTATAATATATCACTTAACTCAAGCACAGTTAAAATAGTAGGAACAACAATAAAAATTGATGGTGCCAATGAAATTAAATTAACATCTAAAATAAAAGACTATAAAAATTCTATTCCGCATGGCGCAGATAGACCACGATATTTTGATGGAGATTAAAAAAATTAAATAATTTTTTTGAAAATGCAGATACAAATTCAATAGATTCAAATTCTTGAATGAGAGCATGGGTTCAGAATTTTTGCAGTATCAATGGGGCATGAGATAGGTTATTGGATTAACGATCTAAATTTTATAATTTATATTTTTTTCTTACTTATATTATAATTGCAGAAAATTTACAAACACATGTTTTTAAATCAACTTTAGATGACCATTTTATTTTTTATTATGCTGAAAGAAAATTTGCAAGTTTTCATAAAATAAGAATATCAGAATTGCCAAGCGATTTAATTTCTATTGATGAATCAACAGTTAAAAAGAATATGGAATTGTGGATTGATAAATATCATAAGCAAAAAGAAATAGCAGAAAGAGAAAAAGATGCAAAAAAATTTGGATTATAGAAACTATAGATGAAATATTTAAAATTATTTGAAAACGAAAAATCTTTTAATATTGGAGATTATGTTATAATAATTGTTGATGATTTTTATAATAATTGGTATGGAAAAATTATACAAACATATAATTCTATTGATATTTGTGATATTAAAATAATGAACAAAGATACAAATAGAAAAAAGATACTTGTAAATAAAAAATATTTAATTAAATTTAATACTAAAGAAGAATTTGATAAAGCAGTTGAAAAAATAGAAATGGAAAAAACTGCAAAAAAATTTGGATTATAAATATATGAAATATTTAAAATTATTTGATTCAAGCGATCCTTATAATATTAACAATGTAAATATTGGAAAATATGTTGTTTTTAATAGTGTTGCACCATTAAATTTATGGAGTCGGTGGTATGGTATAATTGCTGATGTTAAAGAAACTGCAAGTGAAGGACATGTTTATTTAATAAAATTGTTTAATGAATTAGATCATAAAATGATTTTATTTATAGAAAGAAATAATGAAATTTTTGGTAAACAATATGACAAAGATAATTATTATGTTTGGTCTCCTGAAGAAGCATTTAAAAAATATTCATCAAAAGAAGAATTTGATAAAGCTGTTGAAAAAATAGAAATGGAAAAAACTGCGAAAAAATTTGGATTATAATTATGATGATAAAATTTAAAATATTGGAAACTATTAATAATGGCAGACCTGAAATTGGTGATTATGTTATCTGTCATTCAAAGCAGATAGGCAAAATTTTTTACAATTTTTTTGCAACACATATAGGAGTTATAATTAATACACCAACTTATAATTATGGAGAAGAAGAAAAAGAACTTTATCAAAACGCTCTTAATAATAACGTTTATATTAAATATGAAGGTTTGAAAGATAGTAATTTCTTAGGAAGCACAGTTAAATTTGGTATAAAAAATATAAAATATTGGTCTAAAAATAAAGAAGATTTACAAAAAATAATAGATTCAGAAAAATTTGGATTATAGGTAGTAACTATCGTTATAAGAATTATCAACTATGAATTTTATAAAAACATACGAAGAAAATAATTATCGCCGTCCTTTTAGGAAATTGGATGTACAGGAATTATATTCTGATTTTTTAAATTGTGCATTAGAAAATGAAAGAGATTTTGATTTCGTTACGAATTTAACTAATTATGAATTGACTACAAATTTTAATGGTGTGTCAGTGATAGATGATTATTTTATAAAAAAAGTACTTTCTCCAATAGTTTTAAATAAAGAAGTTGAAATCCCAATGGATAAAATTTATATAGAATCTTATGAATTTATTGGTAGAATAAAATTAATACGCAAAGATTTAGCAGCATCTTCTTATGGTGCTTTATGGATTTGTTGTTCTGTTTTTGATGCTGATCGCGATTCTGCAGGTTATCATTTAGCCAAAAGATTGAGTTTACAAGAAGGAAAGCCACAAATAATTAAAATATATAACAGTGAAGAAACAGAAATGGAAAAAAAAATTAATTTTTTGAAAAATACTAAAAAATTTGGATTATAGAAATGATAACTAAACTTTTTGAATATGTAATAACATCAAACACAGAAGAAAATTTATTTCTGGATAAAATTAGAGTTGAAAATCCTGAACTTGTTAATAAATTTAAATCTTTAATTAAAAATAAAGGTTTAGAAATAGCAAAGCAAAAATACAAAGAATTTGATCCAATTGAAATCAAAAAGAATCTGCACGATGTTAAAATTTCAAATAAACGAACAGAACGTAAAAATAAAGAAAAAGAATTAAGAGAATTTTGGAAAAATGATATTAATGAAATTTGGGATTTGATGTTAAATAATTCTTTAAAATCAACAATTAAAAACAATAAATATTTAAATGATTTTCCATATAAATATAGAAATGATTTTTCAAAAATAGAAAAAAATATTTTTACTTTTGATTCGCAAATGTCGAGGAACTATATGATTTCTCTTGAAAGAATTGATTTATACAAAGAAGAAAATAGTTTTGAAACTGGTGATCATATTTCAATCAGAAGTTTTTTTTCACCAATGAAAGAAGAAACATTTTTTGATAAAGATGCAATTTTTGAAAAATCAATTTTATATATAGTGGAGTTCAAATTTAATCTTAATGGCAGAAACGAATTGATAGCAATAAGAAATCAACATATTAATAGATTGGGTGGTCCAAGACGAATAACGGTTGATAAGTTTAATGAAACATTGAATGAATTTTCAAGATTGATGAGTCCTGAATTTTTGAAACAATTACAAATAGAAAAAGATGCAAATAAATTTGGATTATAGTTAAAAATAAATAAAAAATTATGCAAGCAGCAAATCAAAACGAACCGATTATTGATAAATATTTTGATATGGTTCAAGATAAAATAAAAGAAATTTTAACCAAGGACAAAAGTTTAAAAGATGCAGATGTTCAAAAGTTTAATGATTTAATTTTTACTCAAAATGATTATGAAGTAAGAAAGGATATTCAAGAGTATATTAACAATGCTGCTAATAAAAGTGTTGATACTGAAAAAATAGCCAATGCATTATTAGATAAATTTTATACAATGGTAAAAACAAATGATTTTAATAAAGACACTGTGAATGATGTACAAAATAATTTGCAAGAAAATAAATTTGTTCATTTAAAAAAATATAATAATTTTATCAATAAAAACATTTAAATAATGAAAGATTTTCAAACTTTTTTAATTAATGAGACTGTTGAATTGTCTGGTAAACATTCTTTTTTTAATTTTTTACAAATAATAGGCAATCATGAATATCATTTTAAGTTAAACGATATTCATACGACAATGTATAAATATTTATATTTTTTTATTACTGAATCAATTAAAGATAAAAGAGAATTATTAGAAATTTTAAATAAAAAACATTCATTAAAAAGTACACATTATTTATTAGACAAACTTAAAAATAATCAAATATCTTTTTTCTTTGGGTTAAAAGATTATAAAACTTTAAGATATGGAATTGTTGATAATATGTCAAATATAAGTTATGTAGCAGGAGAATTTTTATTTAACAGTTCTTATTTTAATTCTATTATAAAATATAAAGCAATTTCTTTCATAAGTAAAATGCTTATTAATATTGATATTAAAAGTGTAGGATTGTTATATAAAATAAAAACAGATTTTTCAAAATTTTTAAAAGATTTTAGAACAATTAAAACCGAAATAATAGAAAATAGAGTTGTTAAAACTGTTGAAAGAAAAGATTTTTCTGATAATGATATTGATGCGAATTTGCCTTTTAGATGGCTACACAATTGGGTTCAAACAAGATTATGGAAAAAATCAGTAGAATATAGTGTAAATGAAAATGAAAATAATTTGGAATTTATAATTATATTAACACAAAATAAAATAAATGAAAATCTTAGTGAAGATAAAAAAAATAAATTAAATAACAGCAAACCACAAATTGGTGATTATGTTATCTGTGATTCAAATCTTTGGAAATTTGATTTTTTTGACACACATATAGGAAAAATTGTAGTTCCGCCTTCTGGATATAGTGGTGGAAATCCGAATTTGTTATATGTAAAATATGATAATATTCCAGTTGAAGTTTATAATGAATATATTACAACAGTTATGAAAAATAGAAGCACAATTTGTTTTTATATAGATCAAATTAAATATTGGTCTAAAGATAAAGAAGATTTAATACCATTTTTAAATGCAAAAAAATTTGGATTATAACTATGATAAAATTTAAATTATAACTATGATAATAAAATTTAAAATATTTGAAAGAAAAGATTTGGATATTGCTGAAAGCATAAGAGAATTAACAAATTCGTTATTAAAAGAACTTTACAATTTTTTAGAAATTTCAATAAATAATCCACAAGGTGTTCTAATTAAAAAAGATATAGATGATGAATTATGTATTAAAATTGAAATAAACAACATAATTCTTTCTATCAGAAACAATCCTATTGATGGTGGCGCATATCATACAAAATCAGAAAATGGTAGTACACGTATTCAAATAAATAATGAATTATTTTTTAAAAAAATAGAAGAAATAAATAGAGAGAAAAATATAGATAGAAAAAATTACATATTAAAAACAATAAATTTTGATGTTATTAAAAAAGTTCTTTATCATGAATTGACACATAGATGGGACAAAAGGAAAAAGAAATTTGAAATGATTAAAGAATTTATTTTATTTGAAAAATTAAATCAAGGTAAACCAGAAAAAGGCGATTATGTAATAGCAGCAAATATTAAATTTTATATAGGTGGATTTATAAGAAATTTAGAGATAGGTAAAGTAGATAAGTTGAAAGTATCATCCAGACCTGTACCGGCCGAAGGTCGACTGCCTGCCAGGCACCTGCCATCCATAAGATATAAAATTATATTTTTAGAAAGTGATTTTGCTTGGTTTTATGAAGATGAAATTAAATATTGGTCTAAAGATAAAGAAGATTTAATACCATTTTTAGATGTAGAAAAATTTGGATTATAAAAATAAATAAAATATTATGAACAATTTTGAACAATTTTTAAAAGAATATTATGACTTTGATGATAATTTAAAAGTTAAAGTTAAAAATACAGATGAAAAATATAAAAATGTTAGAGAAGAAATTTCTAAATATTTAAATAAATATAATAAAAAACCATATAATCTAAACAATAATGATATAGCTTGTATTTTAGGATATGTTAAATATGATTTGGAACAATTAGAAAATAAAGAACCAGAAATTAAATCATATTGGAAATGAAAAATTTAAAATATTTAATATTTTTAAAAAAAGATGATATATTGTTCATCTTTTTTTTATTTTATGGAAGATTGATTTTTATATATAAAACAAAAATCATAATTGCATGTCAAATATAAATCAAAAAAACACATTTGTTTCGTTATCTGAACAATTAGCAATTCTTAATAAAAATGCAGTTGAGATAATGACAAAATTAAATGATGTCGTTACAAATAGAAATTCAACTGTTGATGTTAATTTTTTAAATTCTGATGGTTCAACTACTACATATTATCTTCCTACGGTTGGTCAATTAAAAAACGAATTAGACGTTGCTAATAGAAATATTAAAAAATTAGCAGGATTAACAGATAATAATGTTTATGTTAGTGATGGTACAACTATGAGAAAAGTTTATGTTGATGATTTAAATCGTGAACCTGAGCCAATAAATGATCTTAACACTGTTTCAACATTCGTATCAATAAATAATTCTTTTTTTGAATCTCTATCTAATCCTATGTTAGCGGTAACAATTGATTTAACAGATAAAATAGATAAAAAGGTTCAACAAATTTTATCAAGAAGATATATTGTAAAATTTCAAAAAGATGATAATGGAAATTTAACAACAGATGCGGTGACATCAAAAAAAGATTTCGAAACTAAATTTTTAAACAAAAATAATATTTTTATAGATGATTTTACTACTTGGTATAATAATGTAAACAATTACGGTGTATTAAGAGCAAACGAGCCATTTGATGATCAAGTGTTTCCTTTAGATTATGATGAATTAGAATATTACGGAGTTTTTGATATTGTTGGTGTTGATAATGATACAATAAATAAAAAAATGTGGTACACACTTGGTTCATTAGTTTATTATGATTATTCTGGTAATACAAAAACATTATCAATAGGAGATGAATTAATTATTAATAAAAAAAATTCAGCAACAAAATGGAAAGTTAAAGAAGTAAGTACAGCAAAAAGTAATTATAGAATTATTTTAGAAAGAACTGAAGGTTTAGATCCTGTACCAATTATGGCACAAGGATTAAAAATTTATAGCGCACCAATTAATCAAAAATCAATCAAAGTATCAATTGGTTTTGATGAGTATAATATAATTTTTATAAAACCAATTAATACTGATAGTAATGTTATATCAACAACATGGTCTTATGGTACATGTTTTTATACGAATGATTTAGTTTTGGACACTAATAATAAAATTGCAATGACAAAATATTATGCTGAAACTGTTTTTGATTATGGAACACTTTTAAAAGATATGATAATAAAAAATATACCTAGTAAATTTGGCAAAAAACCAAACACACCAGTATTAAATTCTGCAAATTTTAAAGTTGTTCAAATAAACACACATTTAACAAACACACAAGATTCAAATAAATTAAGAGAATTACATTCTCAAAAAACCCAGGTACAATCCAGACTTCAACAATTAGGTGATGCTATCACATCAAAGAATCAAGAAGTAAATATGGTTCAATATAAATCAACATCAGATAAAAACGCAGCAAAAAATCAATTAAATACATTAATTTCTGATCAAGATAGTCAAACCAAATTATTAACATCAATTGTGAATCAAATTTCTGCTGGTGCAACAACAGTAAATGCAATAGCAGATCCAAAATTTAGAATTAGAGGATTTTGGAGTTTTCCTGAACCTATTTTAACAGGTTATGAAGGTTATCAGTCAAAGCAAGAAGTTGTTCAATTTAAAATTCAATATAGATATAGCAGAAAAGGTGGTTCAGAACCTACAACAGAAGGTTTTAAATTAAAATTAAACGAAACTGTTTATAATTCAACAACGACAACTGGTGATATATCTGATCAAACAAGAGCATTTACAAACCCTAGTGTCACAACACAAACAGTGGAAAAAACTGGATATTTTTCAAATTGGAATGAAATTTTAACATCAGCTAGAAAAAGAACATATAATCCATCATTAAATGTTTGGACATGGGAAATTGAAGATGTTACCAATGCTGATGCTCCGAATGTCAATCAATTGGATATATCAATACAAGATCAAGAACAAGTTGAAATAAAAATTCAAGCATTATCAGAGGTTGGTTGGCCAGATTCACCATTTCTATCTGATTGGAGTAATGTTTTATTAGTTCAATTTCCAAGTGATTTATCACAATTAACAGATAATTCTACAATTCTACAAGAAGCTCAATATGATGCAATTTCTACATCAGTCATAAATAAATTTGATGCAAAAGGATTAACAACACATTTACAACAGAGCTTTTTTTATAATGATCAATATGTTGCACATATGGATTTAAATTTAGGAACATCATTTAAAGATGATTCTGGTAATATGATATCTTTGAATCAATATTTAAAAAATTTAACCGATAGAATTACTACATTAGAAGAAACTATTCTTAGATCAAAAGGTGAACTACTTGTTAAATTGTTTAATAATACAGCCGAAACAATTAT
>Ga0114951_10004984_pt1 | contig 12504 bp, 9 predicted proteins | sample AM7aDNAmetaG_FD_88677 | JGI IMG/M metagenome (GOLD analysis project Ga0114951, IMG submission 88677) | Freshwater microbial communities from Finland to study Microbial Dark Matter (Phase II) - AM7a DNA metaG | ecosystem: Environmental > Aquatic > Freshwater > Lake | place: Finland: Lake Alinen... | reverse complement strand
TGTATGACTACTGTAGACTACAGAGGCCAGATGTTTCCGCCAATGATGAGTAGTTAAAAATGCAAGTCTGAAAAATCCCCCTCTTTTTGCCATAAATGGCACCAAAGATAAGAATTACCCTTTGGGGGCCACACCTGAAGTTGAGGGGGACGTCCCCTAAAACTACTCCTTTTTACCCCTTACTACCCCCCATCAGTCCTCTCGGGATGCTTATATAGATTAAATAGATGAGAGGCTATTTGAACCATCCTGGTCTGCCTTTTAATCTTTAATAAGAAGAGTCTAATGGTATATAATACTAAAATACCGTTCTTGAAAACCTTTTTGAAAGGTCATAAAATGCATTATAGGGAGATTTTATGGAATGGAAAGAAACGGAGGCGTTAGAGTTTAAAAAAACCACCTCTGAATTGAGAGAAGCGGTGATAGCCATTGTCGCTATTCTAAATAAACACCAGGCAGGCGAGTTATATTTTGGTGTTAAAAACGATGGGGAAGCCATCGGGCAGCAAATCGGTTCCGATACTATCAGGGATATCTCAAGGGAAGTAGCCAACAATATTGAACCTAAAATCTATCCTACCGTTACAAAAGTCAAATTAAACGAAAAACCCTGCATCAAAGTCCATTTTAAAGGAAAAGAAACTCCGTATTACGCTTATGGCAGGGCATACATCAGGGTCGCTGACGAAGACAGGAAGATGAGTGCCAAGGAACTGGAGAACTTTATCCTTGAAAAGAATAGAGATAAGGTCAGGTGGGATTATGAGGTCTGCCCCGATGCAGAGTTAAAAGATATCAGTCCTGATAAATTAAAAACTTTCCTAAAAGCGTCTGGGCTTAAATATGATGATGCCGAAAACGCTCTAAATAAACTAAAACTTCTCCGTCACGGGAAACTATTAAACACAGCCGTTATACTTTTTGGTAAGAAACCGCAGGATTTCCTGTCTAATGCCAAGTTAAGGTGTGCTGTATTCGCTGGCACGGATACTGTTACATCTATTGATATGAAAGAATTTGAGGGCGACCTTTTTACGCTTATAGAGAAAGCCGAAGAATACATTCTTGAGCATATTAACATCGGGATGCGTCTTGAGGGTTTTAAGAGGGTAGATGTCCCAGAAATTGATAAAGAAGCCTACAGGGAAGCCGTCATCAATGCGTTCTGCCATAGAGATTACTATAATCCTGATTCAGTTCATATTGCCATATTTAGAGACCGCCTTGAAGTCAGGAGCCCTGGTCTTCTTTATGGTGGGCTGACTATAGCCAAGATTAAAGAAGGGCATTCTTCAGAAAGAAGAAATGAACTCCTTGCCGATATGCTTCATCGTGTCCATTTTGTTGAAAAATGGGGAAAGGGAATAAAGTTAATCCTGTCAAAAGAGCCCACAGCCGATTTTGAGGAAGTAGGACGTAAGTTTTTCACTATCTTTAAAAGGAAAGAAACTACGGATAAAGTTTCTGGGGGTTCCACCCAGAAAACACCCAGAAAACACCCAGAAACCGCCCAGAAGATAATTGAAGAGATTACAAAGAAGCCTACTGTAACAAGGAAAGAACTGGCGGAAATAATCGGAACAACAAACGACAGCATTAAGCACCATCTGCTAAAATTAGTTGAAGGGAAAAAGATTAAAAGAGTTGGCGGCGATAAGGGCGGGCACTGGGAAGTAGTAAATAATTTATCAAATATTAAACAGGAGAATAAAAAAGTATGAAAGGCTTTTTTGATAAGGCAATAGCGAGTATTATAACAACGGCATTTTTTGGAATATTTCTATTATTGTTTCCCTCGCCAAAATGGTTTCACTATGCTTTTTTACTTGTAGTTTTATTGATTGCATATTTTTGGATGTTGCCAGCACTTATAAAGTTCAAGGAGTTTCTAATAAGAAAGAAAAGACTCTATTTTCCTAAAATAGGTATTTTGAATGGAAGCATAAATGGGGGAACCACAGAATATGCGTGTAAACGTGCCTGGACCGAAATAACTCCCAGCGTATGGCAAATAAAGATAAATGAATCTTTGAGAAAAGTATTATTTAAGACAGTTAAATTAATAAATGTAAGTGAAATAGACGATTCTTTTACAATAATTATAAATCCTTTTGGTGATAATTTTCCAGAAGAGGATTTGGAATTTCATACAACATTTCATAAGATTAGACGCTATATGGAGATGGGAGGTGTATTTCTGAATCCAGGAGGAGCGTTTTTCTGGAATCAAAATACGGCAAAATCAGACCAATTGGTTGAGTTTATTACAAGGCGTTTTAATGGAGTTCAAGCAATAAACGATAGCCCGCTCTATTTAAAATTTGGAGTATCAACAACAGCAGATGTAATAGATACAGTTAATAATATTGTCAGATTACAAGAACCAATAGATGTAGAAGTTTATCAGCAAGATAATGATAAAAATATTGTCGGTGATTTACTTGTTATTTCAAATAAAGTAAAAAGATTCAGAGCCGTGAACAAAGCGACGGGAGATTTTATTCCGTTATTAAGGGAAAAAGGGGATGAGAATTTCCCAATTGCGGCAATAAGATACGGGAAAGGGTTTCTTATCCTTGCAGGTATACATCTTTGGGCAGAAGAGTCCATAGAGTTTAGAATGATAACTGAAGCAGTAAAAATAATGGTTGTCAATGGAATTAGGCATTTAAATAATTGAGGATAAGCGGGAGGGAAAATGAGTAAATATTTGAGAGATGAAACAATTAAAAATCTTACATTGAATGACGAAAGACTCAAGAAACTTAATGAAGAGATTGTCCAAATAGTTAATACGGCAAATAATGGATTACAGGAAAATGATAAAAACTGGTTGTTTGTATCCTATGTGATTAGGTTTGAAGCAAATGGATATAGGCTAATGAATTTTGATGAAGTTTTAAAATATTTTAAAGAAGCAAGCAGTGTAACAAGAATAATATTTGTTGTTGAATGCGTTAATAGTATTGGCAAACTGATGGGAAAAAGTTTAGAATTGCGATTTGATTCAAGAGATATAAACAGCAACAACTTGGTTGTTCAGGATGACGATAAAGTATGGGTGGATTGCACTTATTTGAAAATCAAGGAAACTCTGGAAAAATGCGGTAATAGGCATTATCTTGTAAGAAATAGGTGGGTGGTTCTTTTTATTCAACTTACTGGAGTAGTATTTGGATTCTTAATGAGTTTAATTGTTGCTATAAAAATCGCCCCGTTCTTCAAGATAGAAAGCCCATTACTCTTTTCCTTTATTATGTCTTTCCTTTTATTTTCAAATATTTGGACATTAATACTTGAGTATATCTATAGATTAATTGATTACTTAACACCAAATATTTCTTTCCAGAAAATTAGTATAAATAGAGCAATAAAGGATATTGGAGTAGGACTGGCGGGTGCTTTTCTTTTGTATATTATTGTTAGGTTTTTCGCATATTTTTATGATATTGTGAGACCACTATTTAAATAGTATTGGAGATGCATTATGTCAAATGAAGATAAGTCTTTAGAATCGTGGTTATGGGATGCGGCGTGCGTTATTAGAGGTAAGAAGGATGCATCCAAGTATAAGGACTACATACTACCGTTAGTATTTGTGAAACGGCTTTGCGATGTTTTTGATGACGAGGTCAACCGCATTGCGGCAAAAGTCGGGAACTCCAGAGCCAAGGCAATTAAACTTATTGAAAAGGACCAGAAACTTGTTCGTTTTTACCTTCCATTGAGAGCCAAGGACATTGAGAAGGATGATACTTGGTCAGCAATAAGGACGCTTACCGATAAGGTTGGCGAGAAATTAACAAGTATTATGCGGGAGATAGGTAAGCACAACGAACGAATACACGGAATTATTGACCGTATTGATTTTAATGCTACTACGCACGGACAAAGGGATATAGCAGAAGAAAGTCTAATCAAACTTATTGAGAAAATGAGTATGAAGCGGCTTGGGCTTAAAGATGTTGAGCCAGATATTATTGGTAGGAGTTACGAGTATCTTATACGGAAGTTTGCGGAAGACAGTGGGCAATCTGCTGGAGAATTCTATACGCCAATGGAGGTTGGGATGATTATGGCGAGAATTCTTGCCCCCGAGCCAGGAATGGAAGTATATGACCCTTGTTGCGGGTCTGGTGGGCTTTTGGTTAAGAGTCAACTTGCCCTAAACGAAAAAATGGAAGGAAAGAAAGGGAAATATGCTCCGCTTGGCTTGTTTGGACAAGAGAGTGAACCAGCAACTTGGGCAATGGCGAATATGAATATGGTCATTCACGATATGGAAGGCAAAATAGAGATTGGCGATACAATGAATAACCCAAAATTCAAGGTAGGGAATAAACTTAAAACTTATGACTTGGTAATGACCAACCCAATGTGGAACCAGAATACATTTACAGAGAAAGATTACGAAAATGATGAGTTGGAGAGATTTATTGCGGGTATTCCACCTGCAAGCAGTGCCGACTGGGGATGGATGCAGCATATTTTTGCAAGTTTAAAGGACGATGGTAGGGCTGCTGTGGTTCTTGATACTGGAGGAGTATCAAGAGGTTCAGGCAATGCTGGTAGCAACAAAGAAAAAGATATCCGCAAGTGGTATATTGATAATGATTTTATTGAGAGCGTTTTATATTTGCCAGAAAATCTTTTCTACAACACGACCGCACCAGGCGTGGTTGTCTTTGTTAATAGGAACAAACCAATAAACGAAAAGAACAAAGTTCTGCTTGTAAATGCTTCTCTGGAGTTTGAAAAAGGAGCACCGAAGAACTTCATCCCTGAAGCGTGTCAAAAAAGAATTGTTGACGCTTTCCATAAGTGGAAAGAAAACGAGAAGTTTAGCAAGGTTGTTTCAAAAGAAGAAATAATAAAGAACGATTACAATATTTCGCCGTCAAGGTATATCCACACAGCCGAAGCGGAGGAATATCAACCCATAGGGGAAATAGTGGCAGAGTTAAATACACTTGAAACTGAAGCCAAAACTACAGACAAAGACCTGAAAGATATCTTGAAAAAGTTGGGGTATTAGCAGTGGAAGGATTTATAGAGTCGGAGATAAGTTTGATTCCAGACGAATGGCGGCTGTTTGATTTTGTGAAAACTATAAAAAGATGTGACATAGGTAGAAGGAATCAGATAGATGCATCACAGATTGAAAAAAAGGGACAATTCCCAGTGATTGACCAGGGACAGGATTATATTGCAGGATATTCAAACAGCGAGGATAAATTATTTAGCCCTGAAAATCCATTGATTATATTTGGAGACCACACAAGATGTTTTAAGTTTGTTGATTTCCCATTTATACTTGGTGCAGATGGGACAAAAGTGTTAAACCCCGACTTAAATTTATTTGACCCCAAATATTATTACTTCTATTTTAAAAGTGTTAAAATTCAAAACAGAGGTTATAATCGTCACTTTAAACTTTTAAAAGAGTTAAAGGTTATATGTCCTCCTATGCACGAGCAAAAAACTATTGCGAGCATCTTATCTAAAATACAATCAGCCATAGAAACGCAGGAGAAAATTATAAAGACCACGACCGAATTAAAGAAAACACTGATGCAGAAATTATTCAGCGAGGGGCTTTACGACGAGCCGCAAAAAGTTACTGAAATCGGCAAAATCCCAAAAGGTTGGAAGGTAGTTGAGTTAGGAGATAACGGTGTTTTAGAGTTAGTTCAATATGGTCTTTCCGTTAAAGGATATGAAGATGGGAAATATCCTATGTTAAGGATGAATACAATATTGAATGGATACTGCGTTGATAGAAATCTGAAATATGTTAATATTGAAAAAGACGAGTTTGAAAAATTTAAACTTGAGTATGGTGATATACTTTTTAACAGAACTAATAGCATAGATTTGGTAGGAAAAACTGGTATTTTTATTCTTAAAGGCGAATACACTTTTGCTTCATATCTAATCAGGCTAAAGACTAATCAGCGAATATTAAACTCCTTCTATTTGAACCACTATATAAACCTTGAATCCTCTCAAAAGAGACTCAAGGGGTTAGCCTCGAGAGGTGTTAGCCAGTCCAATATTAGTGGCTCAAGGCTAAAAACATTCTTAATCCCTTTGCCCGCAACATTAAGAGAACAAGAAGAAATTATTGATATAATATCAAAATTAGATAAAAAAATTGCTTTCACGGAAAGAAAACGAAGTCAATATAATGAACTATTTAAATCAATGCTTCACCAGTTAATGACTGGACAGATACGGGTGAAAGACATTAAAATTGCTTCATAGGAGTTAAAGGTGTCAGAAAAGGGTGGGGTTCAAAACCCTATACTTAAATACGCCCGAGAAATGGGCTGGGAATATGTAAGCAGGGCTGATGCCGAGAAGTATCGGCAAATTATTCCTGTGCCTTATGGCACGGAGCCGTCGCTATTCTTTGTTGACCTGCTTTATAAAAAGGTAAAAGAATTTAATCCAAACTATGACGAGTCCAAAGAATCCCTTATAAAGACCTTAAACACGCTAAAGAGCGATATTCACGGAAATAGGGATTTCCTGCAATACTTAAGGGGGGAAAAGACCTTCTACTGTAAGAAAGAGAACCGAGAGCCAAATCTTACTTTGATAGATTATGATAGACCAAATAACAACACCTACCAAGTGACCGATGAGTATTACTATACCAATGGCAAATATGGCAATCGCGAAGACATTGTGTTTCTGATTAACGGTATCCCTGTTGCAGTAGTTGAATGTAAGAATGCCACCAAGGAAGAAGCGGTAGCACTCGGGATTGACCAGATACGGCGTTATCACAGAGAAACACCAGAAATGATGGTGCCAGAGCAGATGTTTACGGTAACGGAATCCCTCGGATTCTCCTACGGTGTTACTTGGAATATGGTTAGAAGGAATCTTTTTAACTGGAAGGACGAAGAAGTCGGGCAACTTGAGAGTAAGGTAAAGACCTTTTTTACAAAAGAGCACATTTTGTCCTGCATTAAAAACTATATAATCTTCTCCGAAAAAGATGAGGAACTCAATAAATACATATTGAGACAGCATCAAATAGCAGCGGTCAAGGTTGTTTTTGAAAGGGCTCTTGATAAAGAAAGAAGCAGAGGGTTGGTCTGGCATACTCAAGGCAGCGGCAAAACATTCACAATGATAAAAGCAGCCGAGATGCTTTTTAAGGCACCTGAAGCAGAGAAGCCGACTATTATATTGTTGATTGACAGAAACGAACTTGAAGACCAGTTAATCAGAAATTTGCATTCTGTAGGTATAGAACACGCCGAGAAGGCTGGTAGTGTTGCGAAACTCAATAAACTATTGAAGGACGATTACAGGGGCATTGTTGTGAGTATGATTCATAAGTTTGCCGATATGCCCGCAAATATAAACAAGAGAAAAAATATCTATGTTCTTGTGGATGAAGCACATAGGACAACTCAGGGGGACTTGGGTAATTTCTTGATGGCTGCTATCCCGAATGCCACTTTTATAGGTTTTACAGGCACGCCAGTTGACAAGACCGCACACGGCAAGGGAACATTTAAGACCTTTGGTGTAGACGACAAGAAGAAAGGTTACCTGCATAAGTATTCAATCGCAGATTCCATTAAAGACGGCACGACATTGCCGTTGTTTTATGCCTTGGCTCCTAACGACCTGCGTGTGCCAGAAGCGGAACTTGAAAAGGAATTTCTTAACTTGGCAGAGGCAGAAGGCATTAGTGATATTGATGAATTGAATCAGGTTCTTGAGAAGGCTGTAAATATTAGAAACTTCCTGAAGGGGAAGGAGCGGGTTGAAGAGGTAGCCAAATTCGTGGCAAAGCATTACAGGGATAATGTAGAGCCGCTTGGATACAAGGCGTTTATGGTTGGAGTAGATAGGGAAGCGTGTGCGATGTATAAAAAGGCATTGGATAAATACCTTCCTCCAGAATACTCCAGTGTAATATACACTGGCACGAATAATGATTCTGAAGAACTCAAGAAATATCATATAACGAAAGAGGCGGAAAAGAAAATACGGAAAGACTTCATCAAGCAGGATAAATTACCCAAGATATTTATAGTGACCGATAAATTGCTTACTGGTTACGATGCCCCTATTCTCTACGCTATGTATCTTGACAAACCGATGAGGGACCATACCTTGCTTCAGGCTATAGCAAGGGTGAATAGACCCTATGAGATAGACAAGGACGGTAAAGAAGTTAAGAAACCGCACGGATTTGTTCTGGACTTCATTGGAATCTTTGATAAGTTACAAAAGGCATTAGCGTTTGATTCTGATGAAGTAAACTCGGTCATAAAGGATATTGGCTTACTGAAGCAGTTATTTGAGACAAAGATGAAAAAGGAGTCGGCGAGGTATCTCGGATTGGTCAAACACGGGTTTACCGACAAGGATACTGATGCAATAATAGAATATTTCAAAGATAAGTCAAAGCGGGAAGAGTTCCGTAGGTTCTACAGGGAAATAGAAGCCCTATACGAGATAATCTCTCCTGATGCTTTTTTAAGACCGTTTATTGACGACTATAGCAAGTTGTCCCAAATCTATCATATCGTATTGAACGCTTTCTATAAAAGAGCCAGCGTGGACAGGGAATTCCTTCAAAAGACAAAGAACCTCGTTCAAGATAAGGTTGGGCTTTATGACTTGCACGGGGGAATGGATGTTTACGAAATAAATGAAAGCACTCTGAAAAAGATAAAGGAGAAAGGCAAAAACAACAACACGAAAGTTATTAACTTAATAAAAAGCATCAAGACGTATGTTGACGATGCCCCAACCGATTTGTCGCTGATTCCTCTGTCTGCCAGAGCAAAAGCCATACAGGAAATGTATGAAGACAGGCAGGAAGAGACGCAGAGTGTATTGGATGAATTGTATTCCGCACTTGAAGACCATCTTGAACAGAAAGCAAAGATGAAGGCAAAGGGCTTTGACGGAATGTCCGCCTTTGTGAACACAGTTCTTGCCGATAAAAAGATAAAGGACCCTGATAAAACCACGGTGGAAATAAGGAAGATGTTTGATAAATATCCTAACTGGCAGAAGAGCGAGCAGGAGAAAAGAGACTTAAGAACTGATATAACGCTCTATCTGGCATCCATTGAAGATGATATGGATAAATACACTGGCACCGTGGAGTATCTGTTTAAATTATTGGAAGATGCTGGGAATATAGGAAATTAGGCGGCTGATATGCGTAAATGGAAAAATAGAGATGACTTTAAAAAAGAAGTAAAGAAGTTCGCCGATAAAATAGACATCAAAGTAAAATCCTTGAAATTCCGCCCGATGAAGAACAAGTGGGCATCCTGCTCAACCAAAGGCAATCTAAACTTCAACCTTGACCTGCTGAAAATGGATAAGTCTGCAGGTAAGTATGTCATCGTCCACGAACTCCTGCACTTCCGTGTTCCCAACCACGGGAAACTTTGGAAGAGCCTGATGCGTGCGTATTTGGGGAGGTATGAGTTAATAGAGAAAACTTTAAAATCTAATGTTTGAGGGAGAATAATGTGAGCAAAAATCCTTATATTATAGATGGACAGCAACAGATTAAGAAGTCTTTCTGTGTGTATTTAGATATTCTTGGTTTTCGCAATATCATAATTGAAAAACATTCAAAAAATAAATCTCAAGAGCACTTTGAACAAATCTACAACATCTTAGCAGATGCAGTGAATATGTATAATGATAATCCAAAGGATATCTTTGCGAAAGATGATACTGTTCAATATAGGATATTTTCAGATAATATCGTTTTTGGTATACCATATTCCTGCATAGGAGATGGAGAGCCAGAATTTGGAAACATTATAATGCAGGTTGCATACTTTCAGTTGATGCTTGCTACTGAAGGATTTTTTGTTAGAGGTGGTATGACTCTTGGTGATTTATACATCGGGGAAGAATTGGTCTACGGGAAAGCGTTGTTGGATGCATATGAAATAGAAAATACAGTATCAGTCTATCCGAGGGTAGTAGTATCTGAAATTGTTAAAAAAGAAATAAAAAATCAATTACGCAGTTATACTAAGGTAAGAGGAAGCCCTTTTGCAAACGAAATTAGAGTTGATACAGATGGTAATTGGTTCATTGATTATCTCTGGACTACAATTGATGAAAAGGACGGAAAAGTTATTGACGAATATGCGTTTAAACATAAATGCAAATTCCGACCCAATCCGGCACCTGATTCCGATTGATTCCGGCCACCCATTCTGATCCATTCCGGCACCCTGTTCCGAAGCATTCCGGCAGGGGCAAACATGCTGAAAGACTCCAGTAAATAGGCCATAATAAAAGCCAAAACCTTTCAAAGGAGGCTTTAAAATGGCAAAGGAGCGAATAAGCATGAGGCATTTGAGGGAAATTCTACGACTAAGGAACCAATTTGGGCTTTCACCCAGGAAGATTGGCCAAAGTTGTGGTGTAGGCAGAACTACAGTCCAAGAATACCTGAAAAGATTCGAAGAAAGTGGCCTAACCTGGCCACTGCCGCCAGAGTTAAATGATGACGAGTTAGATAATAGGCTTTTCCCTTCCAAGAACAACGTATCCTCCAAACCTCTTCCTGACTTCAAGGATTTAGCTATTGAAATGGCAAAACCAAACATGAACTTCATGGTTTTGTGGGAAGAGTACAAAGCGGATAATCCTGACGGATACCAGTACAGCCAGTTCTGCCGGCTGTTTAGTGAATACATTGATGCCCGGAAATACAGCATGGTACAGATCCATAAAGGCGGCGAGAAAGCCTTTGTCGATTTTGGTGAAGGTCTTTCGTATACGGATATTATTTCCGGACAAGAAGTAAAAACCAGAGCTTTTGTCTTTGTCTGGGGTGCTTCATTGCGTATGTTTGCCTGCTGCACTCCCGATGAGAAGATCCATAGTTGGATAAATGCCCACACCACCGCAGTTGAATACTTTGGATGTTGTTCAAAGAGCGTAGTACCAGACAATCTAAGATCCGGTGTAAGCAAGGCCTGCAGATATGAGCCAGTGCTGAATAGGTCATATGCGGCCTGGGCGGAGTATTACAACACCGCAATAATACCTGCAAGGGTAAGAAAACCAAAGGATAAGTCTTTGGCTGAGATCGGAGTGAAGATAGTAAAACGCTGGATATTTGTAAGACTAAGAAACAGGCAATTCTTTTCACTGGCCGAGATAAATCAGGCAATCTTGGAACTGCTTGAAATACTGGATAATAAAGTCATTAAGAGCAGAGGCAAAAGCAGGATGCAACTCTTCCTTGAACTCGATAAGCCAAATGCCCTGCCTCTTCCCGGGCAACCTTACCAGTTTGCTGAATGGAAAAAAGCAAAAGCAGGAATAGATTATCATGTCCTCTTCGATAATCATTCCTATTCAATCCCATATACATATGCCAGACAAGAGCTGGAGATTAAGGCAACGAGCCGGGTGATAGAAATATACCGTAAGGATATAAGAATCTGTATGCATAAAAGGAGCTACGTAACAAATAGTTTCACAACGAATAAGGAGCATATGCTCAAGAGCCATAGAGAATATATGGAGTGGACACCAGAGCGGATAATGCAATGGGCTGAGAAATATGGACCATCTGTGAAAGCTGTCGTCAAAATAATAATAGAGCGGAAATATTTTCCAGAACAGGCTTACCGGTCCTGTCTTGGAGTAATCAGCCTTGAAAAGAAATACAGTGCTACAAGGTTGGATTCGGCATGCAAGCGGGCATTGGAACACCATAGCTGCAGCTATGGTTCAATCAGAAGCATTCTGGAGCATAATTTGGACCTGATTGAGGACAAACCAGCAGCATCCAAGAAGATACATCACGAAAACATTCGAGGTTCAGAATATTACGAGCCTAGCATGAACTAACCAGGAGGAACCAGATGAAGGAGCAAATCGTAAGCAAGCTGTATGAGATGAAACTAATCGGTATGGCAAAAAGTTACGAAGAAAAGTCAGGCAAGCCCGACTACAGGGATTTATCCTTTGAAGAGTTCCTTTCAATGCTTGTGGACGATGAGCATATCTACAGGAGAAACCAAAAGCAAGCCCGCCTCTTGCATTTAGCAAAGCTAAAGTATCCTGCAGCATGTTTTGAGGACATCGACTACAGAACCAGCAGAGGAATCAATAAATCCAAACTGGTCTCGCTCCAAAGCGAAGAATGGTTTCTGGCCCACCAGAACGTCATAATCACCGGTCCTACCGGGATAGGTAAGAGCTACATTGGCTGTGCCTTTGGCAATAAAGCCTGCAGGAACGGTCACAGCACGCTCTATTTTAGGTGGTCACGACTGCTCAGCAATATACACGCAGCCAGAGGTGATGGAACCTACCTGAAGTATCTCAACAAACTCAGCAAGGTAAAGCTCCTGATAATTGACGACTTTGGAATGAACTCAATGAGCGATACCGATAGGAAAGACCTCATGGAGGTCATTGAAGACCGCTACAACACCGGCTCAACCGTCATCACCAGCCAGCTCCCGGCAAAAC
>Ga0114951_10004983_pt1 | contig 12507 bp, 14 predicted proteins | sample AM7aDNAmetaG_FD_88677 | JGI IMG/M metagenome (GOLD analysis project Ga0114951, IMG submission 88677) | Freshwater microbial communities from Finland to study Microbial Dark Matter (Phase II) - AM7a DNA metaG | ecosystem: Environmental > Aquatic > Freshwater > Lake | place: Finland: Lake Alinen... | reverse complement strand
CCATTGGCACGATGCAGCGTTGGAGGCCGATCTTCTCGGCGGGCAGACCAAACGCGAGTCCCATCAACTGTATGAATTACACAATCGGCATCTTCACCGACTCATGGTAATCGCTGCTGATGTCGCCTTGGTAGGCGTCGAGGTTGAACTGGCAGAGCGGGCAGGTCGTGGCGAGCACGTTGGCGCCGCGTCGCATCGCTTCGCGCAGCAGGATGTAGCTCATGTTCTGGCCGACTTCCGTGACGGTGCCGGTCAGGCTGCCGCCACAGCAACGGGTCTTGAGCGGGTACGTCACGACTTCGGCGCCGAGCGCCTTGAACAGCTTGTCCATCGTGACCGGGTTGTGCTGGTCGTCAAACGTCGCGTACGGACGGATGATCTGGCAGCCATAGTACGGCGCGATCTTGAAACCCTTGAGCGGATTCGTGACGCGCTTCTTGATCGCGTCTAGCCCGATGTCGTTGACGAGAATGTCGAGCGGATGGCGGACTTTCGTCGTGCCTTTATAGGTCAGGTTATCGCGCTTGAGTGTTTCCTGAACGCGCGTAGCAACGTCCGGATACTCGGCGGCGTAGTGCTGGCACTTGTTGAGCACGAGGTAACAGCCGCTGCACGGCGCAACGAGATCCTGTTTCTTCTGCTCGGCCAACGCGAGATTGCGCGCCGCCAACACATACCCGGCGGCGTCGCTCACCGCCATGTAGGCAGTCGCGCCGCAACAGTTCCAATCGTCGAGTTCCTCCAACTCCACGCCGAGCGCAGAGAGCACCGGCAGGAGAGATTCTTCATAGGCCCGTCCGCTGCCTTTCAGCGAGCAGCCCGGAAAATAACTGAACTTCATCGTGCGCCTCCTTTCCAGCCGGTGTCGGCCTTGTCAAGCAAGGTGGCCATCTTGGCTGGCTGTTTCATGCTGTCCAACTTGTAAGCAAACCGGCCCGTCCGCATCAGGTTCAAGCCGAGCTTCCACGTCTTGATCGCCGCGATCGGGTTGGATTTCAGGAACATCATCACCGCGAGGAAATTCTCCGTCACGCGGCCCTTCGACCGGACCATGTTGTAGAACTCGCGCGCGAGGACCGGGATCGGGAAGCGTTTCGGATAGATGCCTTCCTGGATCGCCTGGCGCTTGAGCGCGTACATGATGTCGGTGATCTTGATTTCTTTCGGGCACTCGACGGTGCAGGCGTAGCAGGACGCGCACAGCCAGATCGTCAGGCTGCCGAGCGCCTCCTTCTTGAAGCCCGCGCGCGTCAACGCCATCAACTGCCGCGGCGTGTAATCCATGTACGTGCTGACCGGGCAGGTCGCCGAACAGGTGCCGCACTGGATGCAGCCGTAAAGCTTTTCACAACCGGGGCGCGACATGATTTCCTGCGGGAAACTCTTGTCGCGTTCCGAGTCGTACTTGATTGTTTGTTTGATTGCCATGTTTATTCTCCTCGGCGCCTACGCGGCGCCGCAACTGCAACACTCCTCGAGTTCAATGTTCACCAAATCCAGTTCCTGTCCGGTCAACAACTCCCCGCCTGCCGCGTGACACTTCGGACACTCAAACCATTGTTCTTCCACCGCAAACTCATTCTGACACTGCGGACAGCGCGCTGTCGCGGCGACTTGTTCCAGTTCCAGCCGCGAACCCGCCAGCGGCGTGTCGAGCGTCGCCGCCGCGTAACACGTCTCCATCACTTCCGGCACCACGAGTCGCAACTTGCCCACGCGCACGCGCACTGTCGCGACACGCGCACCGGGATACGCCCGTGTTTCCTGTTGCACTGACTCCACGAGCGACTCGACGATGCTCATTTCATGCATGAACGACTTCCGCCTCTAAAACCAACTCGGCGATCCGTTCGACAACTTCCAAGGCCGACTGCCGCGTTTCCGGCGACAATTCCATTCCGAAATTAAAATCACTGCCGCGAATGCTGAACAACATGCCCTGCGGCGTCTCGCCGTAAAGCGTCCGGCACAAACCGAGCACGTCGCACGGCGACATAAAATGCGCGACGGCGTGACTGTGAAATCCCGGTTCGACTTCCTCGCTCCACCACGGCTCCGGACTTTCCGGAATCGCGGCATCAACAAAAATCACACGGTCATAATCACGGACGACTTCGGCGAAATCCACTTCGAGTTGGTGTGCCGTTTCCAGCGTCACGCCCGACAGATTCCGCTTCGCCAGTTCGCCAACAACAAACCAGCCTGCGCCGTCGTCGTTGCGACTGTCGTTACCGTAACCGATGACTAAGGTCTTCGTCATTGTTATTTCCGCAGTGTATCAACCACCGCGCCATCAGCGTCCATCAGCTCAACAACCATCGGCATTTTACCGACAGCGTGTGTCGCACAGCTCAAGCACGGATCGTAACAACGGATGACCGCCTCGACCCGGTTGAGCATGCCTTCCTGAAGTTTTTTCGCCTTCACATATTTTCGTGCGACGTGTTGAACGCCTTTGTTCATCGCCAAATTATTGTGGCCCGTCGAAACGATCAGGTTCACTTTCTCAACGCGACCGTCCTTGTTCACCCAATAATTATGGATGAGCGTGCCGCGCGGCGCCTCAACGATGCCGACGCCGACCGGATTTTGCGGTTGATTCGACACGAGAATGTCGGTGCTCGTGATTTGCGGATCGTCGAGCAATTGTTTAGCTCGTTCGAGTCCGTAGAAAATTTCAATGAGACGCGCCCAGTGATAATAGAACGAGCTGCTTTGCGCACGACGTTTCTCGCGCCACACTTTCAACTCGGCGTTCGCTTTCGGCGTCGAGATGTGGCTGCACGCGTTCAAGCGCGCGAGCGGACCAACGCGATACATTCCCTGCGGATACCCGATCCGCGCGATAAACGGAAACTTCATGTAGCTCCACGGCTCCACCGCTTCGCCGACGTAATCCAAATATTTCGACGGCGGAATCTGATCGTGAATGACTTCGCCCTTCGCGTTTACAAACCGGAGATTGCCGTCGTACAATTCCAACGCGCCATCCGGCTGGACGAGTCCCATGTAATTGGAATCAAAATTACCGAAGTCTTCAACCTCGGCGAGATTCTTCGCGTGATACCCTTTCAATAAATCGAGCGCGAACTGCACATGCTCAAATGCCTCGGCCATACCGGCGAGCATCGTGTCGCGTTGCTCAATCGTGAGCGCTTTGTTCACGCCACCGGGCACCGGGAAATCCGGATGAATCTTCCGACCGGCGACGAGCTTGATCATTTCCTGACCGTACTTGCGGAGTCGGACGCCTTTGACGGCGATGGCGGGCTGCTGCTCGATCAAGCCCATGACATTGCGTTTGAGCGGATCGCTGTCCCAGCCGAGCAACATATCCGGCGCGCTCAAATGGAAAAAGCTGAGCGCGTGCGACTGGATGATCTGCCCCATGTGCATCAACTCGCGCAACATTTTCGCCGTGCGCGGAATTTCGCGGCCGACGATGACATCGCACGCTTTTGCACTCGCGAGCAAATGGCTGACCGGGCAGATGCCGCACGTGCGCGGCGTGATGTTCGGCATCTCGGTGAAATGACGGCCTTCGCAGAATTTTTCAAAACCGCGGAACTCGACGACGTGGAAACGCGCGTCGTCCACTTCGCCGCGGGCATCGAGGTGGATGGTGATCTTCGCGTGGCCCTCGATGCGGGTCACGGGATTGATGAGGATGGTGTTGCTGGTCATTCTAGTCGTACCTCATATTCTTCTCGTTCAATTGCGGCATCCGTCCCGCAAGCAATTCAGTCAACGCAAACCAGATCGTGTCGGCGTCGGGCGGACAGCCGGGAATGGACACATCCACCTTCACTACTTCCGCGAGGGGACGGGCTTTCGGGTAAAGTTTCGGAACAACCGGATCGTTCGGAATGCAGCAAATCTTGTTGCTCTCGGCCTGCTCGTACGCGCGGATGAGACAGTCCTTCAACGTAAACTGATTTCGCAACGCCGGTACATTACCGGTCACGGCGCAATCGCCGAGCGCGATCAGCAGCTTGCAACGCTCGCGCAGCATCTTCAACTCGTGTTCCTGGTCGGTGTTGTTGACGCAGCCCTCGACGATGCCGACGTCCACGTACGGCATGTCCTTGACCTTCGTATCCACGATCGGGCTGAACAAAATCTCCACGAGCTTGCTCAGGTCCACCAACCGTTCGCCGAGGTCGAGGAACGACATGTGACAGCCCGAACAGCCGCTCAACCACATCGTCGCCACTTTCACCTTCGGCGCGGCGGCTGCGACGACGGGTTTGGCCGCGGGCTTCTTCGTTGATTTTTTCACAGGGGTTTTGCTCATGCGAAAACACTCTCCAAAATCGTTCCATCCTCGCGCGCTTCACCGGCCACGGCCAACACGGAGCGCACGGGCAATTGACGGCCTTCAAAGTTCGTGACGGTGCCGGTCTTCTCGCACCAGATCGCGGCGGGCAACACAACCGTCGCCGCGTCGGTCAACGCCGATTTATAGCTGGCCTGCACCACGACGCAGCCGGCTTGCTTCAACTGCGCGGCCACGGCGCTGTCTTCCAACAACCGCGCGCCGCCGTCGGGCGCGTCGCTGGCGACGATGTGCAGGAATTTTACCGGTTTTTCCGCGAGCCACGCGCCGACATTTTCCACCGGAACAATTCCGGAACATGCGAGCGACATCGCGTTGGCGCTGACCGGCACGCCCACCATCAACGGCGAGCGGTCTGCGAGAATTTTTGTAATCCGAGCGAGTACAGCTTTACCGTCGGCAGTCGTAACATCCGGACCGCACACGACGGCGGGACGTTGGACTCCGGCAAGTTTTGCGGCAACATCGTTCCAGAACGATTCGTCCTGGCTTGGCGTCGGCGCGCTCACGTTGGCGTACTGGTCGAGATTGGTTGTCGGTGCGAGGAAGATGAACAGCTTCGCGCCGCGTTTGCGGACGGTCGTGCGAATCGTGGCGGCGACAACGCCGTTGTCGCGGCTCGGTTGTCCGCCGATGATGATGATGGCGTCGGCGTCCGGTAATTTCACCATCGCGTTGGCGCTGTACTCCGGCTTCGCGACGAACGCGGCTTCGTTGCTACCAACGTAGCTGGCGATGCGTCCGATTTTACCGGCGAGTTTGGCGATTGTCTGCGCGGTCTCGTTGGTGACGCGCGGCGCGACGAGTAATGCGCGTTCCGTTTTTTTGGCGGCGTCGCTGGCTTTGCGGATGGCGGCGAGCGCTTCTTTCCATGTGGCCGGTTTGCCTTTGATGAGCGGCGTGATAATACGTTCGCGCGGCTCGGCCCAAGTTTGATAACGGCCTTTGACGCAGAGATGACCTTTGTTGACGAGCGAATCGGGATCGCCCCAGACGCTCACGACGCGGGATTCTTTCGTGAAAACTTTCAGGCCGCAACCGACGGAGCACTCGGTGCAAGTCGTCAACACTTGTTGGCAACTGACGAGCTGGCCGCGGAACGCGTTGGCTTTGTCGAAGAGTGTGCCGGTCGGGCAATTGGCGACGCACGCGCCGCACTGCGTACAGGTCGTTGATTCGCCGAACGTGCCGTTCATGTCCACGACGACCTGATTCTTGATGCCACGCTTGGCGACGTCGAGTGTGTGGACGCCTTCCTGTTCGTCGCAGGTGCGGACGCACCGCGTGCAGAGGATGCAGCGATTTTGATCCATGCCGAAATATTTCGCCGTCACATCCACCGGCATCGCGGGATAAAGATACGGATAGCGGATGCCGGTGATGCCGTGGGCGAGGCCTTGATGCTGGAGGCCGCAATCGCCTTTGTTGAGCTGGCACATCGGGCAGAAATGATTGCGCTCGCTGAAGAGCAATTCGAGCGTCGCTTTGCGGAGGCCGACGAGCCGGTCGGTCTTGGTGTTGACCTTCGAGCCTTCCTGCGCGGGCGTCGTGCAGGACGGAACAATCTTCGGGCTGCCTTCGATCTCGACGATGCAGAGGCGACAACCGCCCCACGGCGTAAGATTTTTCATGTAACAGAGCGTGGGGATGACCACGCCGTTGGTGCGTGCGATTTCCAGGATTGTCTGGCCGGCTTCGCCTTCGCAGAGTTTGCCGTCAATGGTGAGGGTGATTTTCTTTGGCGCAATCATGGTTACTTCGCCTCCGTGACAGTCTTGACGTCGCAGCGCAGGCAACGGAAACATTCCGACTTGGCCTGCCATTCGGTGAAGGTCGGCGACACTTCGACGTACGTGCCGCGGCGTTGCTCGACCGGGATCAGCCGCGCCGGGTTGCGCGCGCCGCCTTGCGAGGCGGGCGGGACCGCGTTCTCGTATTCCAGCTTCGGCCACAATTCCTCAAACCGGTCGAGGCCGGTCAACTGGCGGTCAATCATCTTGGCCGCTTTTTTGCCCCAGCCCATCGCGGTGGAAACGTTCGCCGCGCCGGTGACGTAATCGCCGCCGGCGTAAATCTTCGGGTTGCTCGTCTGCATCGTCCACGGGTCAACCTTCAAACTCTTCCACGAAGTCGTGTCGAGACCGAGCGACTTCGTCAACTCGCTGTCGGGCCGTTCGCCAATCGCCTTGATGATCGTGTTGCACGGAATGACGTAAGTTTCCTTCGTCACCACGGGCGCGCGACGACCTTTGGAATCGAATTTGCCGGGCACCGTCTTCGCGACTTCGAGGCCGGTGACGTTGCCGTTCTTGTCGGTGATGACGCGCAGCGGCGCTGCCATCGTGACGAGCTTGACGCCTTCTTCGAGCGCTTCCTCGGTCTCCTGCGGAATCGCGGGCATGTCTTCGCGGCTGCGACGGTAAACGATGGTAACATCGTGACCTTGCCGCAACGCCGTTCGCGACGCATCAATCGCGGAGTTGCCGCCGCCGATGACGATGACCTTCGGACCGATATGAAGTTTCTTGCCGACTTCGAGCGCGCTCTCATTGAGAAACGCGAGCGAGGAACGGACGGCTTTAGCATCATCACCGGGCACGCCGAGAGATTGTTCTTCCCACGTGCCGAGCGCGAGGAAAACGATGTCGTTATCTTTTGCGAGCTTGTCGAGGTGAAGATTCTTGCCGAGCTTCGCGTTGAATTTGAATTTCGCGCCGACCTTGGCGATAAAATCAACTTCCTTGTCCACGACGCTCTTCGGTAGCCGGTATTCCGGCAACGCGTAGCGCAACATACCGCCCGCGTCCGCCGCGCCCTCGTAAACGGTGACGTTGTGGCCGAGCAATGAGAGATAAAATGCCGCGCTGAGTCCGGCAGGCCCCGCGCCGACGACGGCAACTTTCTTGCCGCTGGATTTTTTCTTGCGGGAAAGAATGCGTTTCAAAACTATCTTCGCGATATCGCTATCGTACGCGGCGTCGGCAATATAACGATGCGTCTCGCGCATATTGACGGAAGCGTCGGCCTGCGCGCGACGGCAACGAATCTCGCACGGATGCTGGCAGACGCGGCCGGTCGAGGACGGCAACGGATTGTCCATGATGACCTGCTCGAACGCGGCATCGGGTCGGCCTTCCTTCAGCAACTGGAGGAACGCCGGGATGTTCATGTTCAGCGGGCAGGTGTTCTCGCACGGCGAGAGCTGCAACGCGCCGCACGCACCGGCAACGCAGCGTTTCTCGCGAATGTGCTGCTCGTACTCGTGACGGAAATAGCGCAACGTCGTCAACACCGGGTTCGGCGCGGTCTGGCCGAGGCCGCAGAGACTCGCTTCCTTCACGACATGGCTGAGCGCTTCGAGTTTGTCGAGGTCTTCGAGTTCGCCTTCGCCGCGACAGATTTTTTCGAGGAGGTTCAATAACTGTTTCGTGCCGACGCGACACGGCGGGCATTTGCCGCAGGATTCGTCGCAGCAGAATTCGAGGAAGAACCGGGCGAAGTCCACCATGCAGGAATCTTCGTCAATAACGACGAGACCGCCGGACCCCATGATCGATCCGAGTTTCTGGAGCGACTCGTACTCAACGGGCGTGTCGAGGTGTTGCGGCGGAATAACGCCGCCGGAAGGGCCGCCGCTTTGGACAGCTTTGAATTGTTTGCCATCGGGACAGCCGCCGCCGATTTCAAAAACAATTTCGCGGAGCGTTGTACCGAGCGGAACTTCGGCGAGACCGGTGTTACGAATTTTACCGGCGAGCGCGAAAACTTTTGTGCCTTTGGTGCGCTCGGTGCCGATGGTCGAATACCACGCGCCGCCTTTGCGGATGATGACCGGAACGGTGGACCAGGTTTCGACATTATTAATGTTGGTCGGCTTGTTCCAGAGTCCGCGCTGCGCCGGGAACGGCGGACGCGGCATCGGCTGGCCACGACGACCTTCGATGGAACGCATGAGCGCGGTTTCTTCGCCGCAGACAAACGCGCCAGCACCAATACGAATCTCGATGTCAAAATTAAAACCGGTCTCGAAAAGATTTTTTCCGAGCATGCCGTACTTGTAGCATTGCTCAATGGCGATCTGGAGACGCTTGATGGCGAGTGGATATTCGGCGCGGATGTAAATGAATCCGCGGTTCGCGCCCATCGCGTACGCGCCGATCATCATGCCTTCGAGCACGCTGTGCGGGTCGCCTTCGAGGACGGAGCGGTTCATGAACGCGCCTGGGTCGCCTTCGTCGGCGTTACAGATAACGTACTTCGGCGAAGCTGGTACCTTCGCCATCAGTTCCCATTTCACGCCCGTCGGGAAACCGGCGCCGCCGCGTCCGCGCAAACCGCTGGATTTGATCTCGGCGATGACTTGCTCAGGCTTCAACTCGGTGAGGACTTTGCCGAGCGCAGCGTAACCGTCGCGCGCGATGTATTCCTCGATGTTTTCGGGATTGATGATGCCACTGTTGGCGCGGACAATGCGGGTCTGGAGATTGAAGAACGCAAAATCCTGTTGCGTCGCGATAATGTTCTCGGTGACCGGATCGCGCGGTAAAAGTTTTTGGTAAGGTCGGCCCTTGAGGAAATGTTCCTTGACCAGCGCCGGTACTTCACCAGCGATGACACCTTTATAAAAAGTGCCATCGGGATGAACGAGCGCAACGGGACCGAGATCGCAGCGTCCCATGCAACCGGTCTCGATGACTTGGACTTCACCTTCGAGGCCGTGTTTCTTCAACTCGGCGTTCATCGCGTCGCGAGTGGCGTAGCTGCCCGAGCTGGTGCAGCCGGTGCCCGTGCAAAGCAAAACGTGTGTGCGAACCATAGCCATGACGATTACTCCTGATCCTTGCGGCGGCCGATGGCGATGCCTTCGACCTTGTGGCCTTTTCGAATGTGTTCCGTAATAATTTTGCGGGCGTCGTCGAGCGTGACGTTGCCGTAAACCGTCTTCTCGCCGCTGGCTTCCTCGACGCGCACGCTCGGCTCGGCGTCCACCATGCCGATCTCGCCCGTCGCGCAGACTTCAACATCGTGAATCCCGCTCTTGTCAATTTGGTCGAGCATCGTCGTCATAATCTCGCGCGCACCGGCGGCGACGCCGCTGGTGCCCATGCCGACAACGATGCGATATTTCTTACCGCCCTCGCGAAGGTTGATTTGTTTCTGTGCTTTGTCTTTGAGTTGCTTGAGTTGTTCCAGGTTCATGCGTGGACCTCTTGTTTTAGTTCAGCTCCTTCGAGCTGAAACGAAATTCATCCGTGTCGGTGCGATACCGCAACCGCACATCCGCGTCGGCGCTCGCCGCGCACAGCGAAAGAATCGTCCCGTTGATATCACCGAGCGGTGGACGATCAACGTGACCGAGCCGCATCGAGGCGGTGATGCGCGTGCCCTTGCCCGCCGCGCTGCGAACGTGAAAATATCCGTCGCACATCTCGGCAGTCTGCCGGAGCAACGCGAGACCGAGGCCGATATTTTTCTTACGCGTGGCCTTCGTCGTGATGCGCTTGGTCAAAACTTTTTCCAGCAGCACTGCATCCATGCCGCGACCGTCGTCGCTGACGCGCAACACGAGCCGGTCGCGTCGCTGGCTTTCCAGGATGCTGATCTCGACGGTGCGTGCGTTGGCGGCAATGGAATTCATGGCGATGTCAAGAATGTGCAGTGACAGCTCCTCAAACATATTTCTTCAGGTCGGACTTCACGAGTTCCTTGACCTTGTCCGCCGTGAGCTTGCCGTACACATCATCGCCAACGGAGACCGCGGGCGCGAGCGCGCACGCGCCGATACAACGCGCGGTGCTCAGACTAAAACGATTGTCCTTGGTCGTCTCGCCTTCCTTGATGCCGAGTTCCTTTTCGAGCGATTCGAGAACCTGCGTGGCGCCACGAACGTGACAGCCCGTGCCGCGGCAAACCATGATCTGGTGTTTGCCGCGCGGCACCATCGTGAAGAAATTGTAAAACGTCACGACACCGTACACGTGCGACACCGGCAATTTCAGCGCGGTGGCGACGTAACGAATCACGTCGGCGCTGAGGAAACCGAACATTTGTTGCGCCGCGTGGAGCACCTGAATCAATGCCGTCGGCTCGGCGTTGTAATTGGCGATGGTGCGGTCGAGGTCCGCGAAACGCGGGTCGCCGCTCGGGTGCGAAGTTTCAAGCGCCGCTTTGCCGGCGACGTCACTGAGTGTGTTCTGGCTCATCGTAATCCTACCTCCCAAAGTCTGCCGGCGGCTTCGTAGGCGCTCAACGGGGTGCTCAACACGGTCACCCCGGCGCCCTCAGCCTCGGCAAGGGTTTGCGGGTCCTGTTTCCGCCCACGCGTGATCAACACGGCGGAAATATCCTTCATGCTGGCGACGGAGACGACGTTGCGGTGGACCTGGATGGTGATCCAGAGCACGTCGGGCTTGGCGCTGGCCAACACGTCGCTGAGCAGGTCGCCCACGTAACAGCCGTGGATCTGCCCGTCGGCGCTGCCGGTCAACAGTTCGGCCTGCAACAGCTCCAGCAGTTGCTGAATTTTCATCGGCCTCGTACTCATGTTTTTGACTCCGCCTTTTTCAAATCTATCTCCGCGTGCAAATGTGTCCCGATTCCCAGCTCGGACCGCACTTCGAACCGATCTGAACATTTCTTCATGTTTGGCAGCCCCATACCGGCGCCAAACCCGAGCTGGCGTGCCATCGGCCCGGCAGTGGACCAGCCTTCCTCCATCGCCAGTTCCACCTTCTCGATGCCCGGCCCTTGGTCAATCGCGTCAATCGTCACCCGCTCCATCTCAATCACCGCCCGCAACTCCCCGCCAATCGAGTGGATGATGATGTTCGTCTCCGCCTCGTACGCCACAATCGCCGCGCGCCGGCGGGCGTCGGGGTCAATCCCGCGCTCGCGCAGTACTTCGCGCATCCGTTGCGAGACCCTGCCGGCGCTGTCGAAGTCACCGGACTTAATGGGAGTACGCAGGACGACGCGCTGGACCTTTTCGTCGGCCTGACGCTCGGCGACGAGCACAGCTTCGTGGGCGACGGCTTCCTCGGCGCGTTTTTCGAGGTGATGGACGAGGGCGTTGGAGATGTCGCCGCGAGTGATGATGCCGACAAGCCGCTCGCAAGCGTCGAGAACGGGGAACCGCCCAAAACCGTGGCGGTCGAACTCGGCGACGGCCCGTACCAGTGTGTAGTGGTCGCGCAAGGTAACCGGGGTGGATGTCATCCATTTGTCGGATGGCTCGTTGATGTGGCCTTTGTCGAGGGCATTGATGATGTCTTCGATGCTGATGATGCCGAGGAGTTGGGCGTCCTGGGTGATGGGCACACCGGAAATGCGGTGTGTTTTCATCAGGTTCTGGATGCTGCGGAGCGAGTCGGAAGGGCGGGCGGTGACCGGGTCTTTGTGCATGGCGTCGCGCACGCGCAGTTCATAGACGAGCAACTGGGCCAGTGTCACCTTGCGACCATCACTGGCGTTCGCAATCCACTCCAAGACAGGGGTGTTGTCCATGTCCTAACCGCTGCCTGTTTTAGGTAAGCCCCCACCGGGGGATCGCACGACGGACCGCTGTTGTTTCACCCCGTTTGTGATAGTTCGAGACCCGACGACAGTTCTCCTAGTGGTGAAATTGTTTTCTGCTTCTGAAAGGATCGCGGCCGGGAGCAACTTCGCCGAAGCCTCGATGGGATCGAGGCAGAAACGGGCATCGGCATCGGTGGCCTTGATGCTGCGAAAGCCCGTGTTGGTGACGATGGCGAAGCGTATACCATTGGGCAATGGCTTGTGAGAGTTCCCGACCGCGAAGTCGTGAATATCCTGTGCCGTGTTCATCCGTGTTGTGCAATAGATAATCATTGCCAGCCATTTGCCTTTAGCAATAGGCTTGCCACCTTCGAAGCGCCTACGAGAAAAATGATGCAAGAGACTTGCTGCAAATCAGATAGAGATAGTGACGCGTTTTGTTTTTCTGTATGCCGCGCTGTGGTTGGTTGACAACCTGTCACCGTCTCACCATCCGGCTGACAGTCTGGCAAAGACAGATTACCTTTCTCTTCCGACGTTCTTGCAAAACTCGCTTTTGCGGGCTTTTTCGGCGATGGATTTGAACGGGATGCAAGGGGAAGCGTCTCAGAGTTATGCATGAACTGACCGCGATCTTCCACCATCTTCAACGCCAT
>Ga0114951_10004982_pt1 | contig 12509 bp, 10 predicted proteins | sample AM7aDNAmetaG_FD_88677 | JGI IMG/M metagenome (GOLD analysis project Ga0114951, IMG submission 88677) | Freshwater microbial communities from Finland to study Microbial Dark Matter (Phase II) - AM7a DNA metaG | ecosystem: Environmental > Aquatic > Freshwater > Lake | place: Finland: Lake Alinen... | reverse complement strand
TTGTAAAAGAAAGCCTTGTAAAAGAAAGCCTTGTAAAAGAAAGCCTTGTAAAAGAAAGCCTTGTAAAAGAAAGCCTTGTAAAAGAAAGCCTTGTAAAAGAAAGCCTTGTAAAAGAAAGCCTTGAAATTGAAGATCATAAACAAGAGCCTCAAAAGCTTAAACAGGTATCTAAAGAAAAAATACAAAATGATCGCACTAGTTGTTCATACACAATTCTATAAATCTACCACGCATAGGCTTCATGAGCCGCCGACTTATGAGCGGCGGCAGCCCGCGGGGCCGGCTTGAAGTTTTCAAGTTTTTTCCGTTCTTCGGCACTCGGTTTGGCGACCTCGATGGCAACGACGGCATGCCCATCGGTTCCACTCTTAACAATTTCAGCCTCGTCGGCCTCGCTACTGTGCTGGCGGTAGATCTCGACGACCTCTTTCTCAGAGGTCTTGCCGGGGAACAGTGTCGAGGGGCCCTCTTTCTTCACCAGCTCGGCAAATGAGCGGTAGGGCGTCACACGAACAACCTTGGTATCGTAGCGGCGGGCCCCGGGATGCTCCGTAGAGTCTTCGGGGGCGCGACTGCGCGCAATCGTGATGGCGTCACCCACCTTCAGAGAGGCTGCGGCGCCACGCTTCAGGCGGCCTTCAACGGTCTTCTTGCCATCGACCATGGCCTTGTACCACGGCTCACGAATACCTAGGCGGGCGCTGCCCATCCCAAAGCCCCCGCCCCACATACACCCGCCGTCCACAACTTCATCGTCACAATCCGCACCGCCCTGCACAATTTTTGAAGCCGATACGGAAACCCCCAGGCAACAGAGGAGGGCCACCACGACTACTAAGATAAATAACAGTAGTAGCAAGATATCCGTCATCTTACCGTTACGCATTGTAAGTATACAGTATTAAAAGCATTTGGGGTAAAAGTAATTTATTCAAATACAGACAAGTTATCTGGCAAGTCGCAAGGCAAGTTATCTAGATAACTTGCCTTGAAGATATTGATCTTTGTCGACGATGTCTACCAATCCATACTGGCGACATCCACTCTATATTGCTGAAGTTGACCCCGATACGGGTAAACTTACCAGATCTTATGTGTTTCTAGGAGGCGTTCCAAAACAAATTCTAGAAGCCGCTCGCAGGGGATCGCGCGGGGCCGAAACAAAGAATGTTTGCAAACCTGTCTGGAATGCATCGGATAGTGCAGTCTTGGCGGCCTTTTATGGATCCAACTGGCGAAACTTACTTACTCCGCAGGACCCTCCAGAACAAACTAAAGATCAGAGATTAAATGCAACATTTAATTTAAGTTTCTTTGGGGGGGGTGCAGAAGAGCCAGTAGGAGGCCGCCCCGATCTTTCTGAACTGGATTGGCTGGACAAAGATACGCCAGTCGATTCTCAGACTTATGAGCTCTACCCTAATAAAGGTACTAGGACGAGCCGCGGCCGTTCGCCGCCCATTTATTCAGACATCGCCGTCTATCCGGAAGATACCATATTCGATCTGAGATTGAAATTATGCGCGGCATCAGACATCCCTATATGGCGCGTCCACTTATTCTACTACATCAGTTTGGGAGAGGCCGCTAACTCTTTAGAAGGCCCAATCATTCCCTACAAGATTTCTTTGGATAGCTTACCCATCAATATCAATTGGCGCGATCTGGCTCAAAGCGGCGCCGGGAACCACACCACAGGGCCTTCAGTTGCCGATGTTTCGGTTGACCCCCTGATGGAAGAGCGCCGAGACTCTTTGAAAATCGAGGCGCTCGACACATTTACTAAATGCCGGCCCGACGCCTCACTGGTGCGGGTCACCCGTCTGTACTACGTGGATCTGGATAAGGCAATTCATCGGGCCCCCCCCTCAGTTCTCGGTGCGGCCCTGCGCGATCGGTACCAGTTCGATCTGCTGTATTATGGCGCAATAATCAAATACTGGCCCTTGTTGAGTCCTGACGCCTGTCTTCGTGCGCTTACTGACCCAAAAGCGTTTGCCGCAGCATACCCAGATCTTGCACTGGACCCGGAATCGCTGCGAGAGCGATTCCGTTTGGAAAGAAAACTTGCTGATGCTTCTTTAAGCTGGCAGCCGCCCGTAGAAGGCCGCAGGGCGCCAATTGCGGTCACTTCAGCATCTTTGCGGGTCATGCCGGCGGGCGCTGTGATGCGGATTGCAATCCGCAATGTCTTTGACTGGGTCCCCACTGATGGCATAGTCCAGGCGGCTCGACTGCGCTTTGACGTAGCGGGTTTGCCGGTCATGGCGCTCAAACGCCATTCGAGCAGTTATATTGGACCCTTGTCGATGGCCATCGATGAGTTTGCAAATCGCCAGCCGCGACGCGATGCGGTAACGTTTGCCATCAAGCACTCTGAGGCCATCAAGCACTCTGAGGCCATCACCACATTGACTATTAGTGGCGACGGCCGCTATGAGATCGCGGCGGATTGGCGTGAAGACGACCGTATTGGGTTCGATAAGGTTCAACAAGAATTGCAGCAGACCGCCGAGCCCCTCTTAAAAACCGTCAATGAAATGGAGGCCGCCGCTTTTCCGATCGGCGGCCAACTCCTCCAGCTGGGCCATAAGATCATCTCAAAAAACTCAACTAAGGTCACTTCAAAGCCCTCATCGTCCAGCACAACGTTAGGGGGGATCACCGCATCGGCTTTCTGGCCCCATGCTTTGACTTCTGCCGCTTTTCGCGAGCTGAAAGACCACCTTGCAGTTTTTGAAAGGGCCGGGCTGACGCGATCCCGTGGTATACAACAGTCTGGCACATTCCAGTTCGCCTTCATTTACGGAATCACTGCCTATGATCGTCGCATCAGTGAAAATCGTACTGGGATTATTAATCAGTATGCTTGGCTCACTGATGCTGAAAGTGCAGCTAGGTGGGCCACAACATTTCCAGGACGCCTTGTGCGCATTTACCATCGCGCAACAGATCTGCGCATCGAAATTATCAAGGCCGACAATCTAGCAGAGTTTGAACTCATTCGGCGCTATTTATTTGCCTTTCTCGATAATAAGGCCACCGAACTTCGGCAAATCGCCGTGGCCAAAACGACTACCCGAGCTACGGAGAGCGAACTCTCGCGACGGCTGCGGCGTCTGCAAGAGCGTGACCCGCTGCTATTTGATCTAAAGCGGTATGGGAATCCCAATCAGACAGTATACTCGGTGCTTTGTCAGTCTGGTCGGCAGCCCCACATATATAATGCAGATGAGGTCAAAAAGTTGACGGCAAAATTACAATCGAAGCTTGTCCCGTACTGGAACTTCACAGAGAACGCGCCGGCCTTCTATGATTGCCCTAATGCAAATTACTCGCACTTGAGTTTTCGCGCGGGCGTTCATCCCCAGAATTTCTGTTTACCTTGTTGTAAAAAGGCGCGCGCCCCTCCTACATCCCGAGCCGCCGCGACAAATCAGTCGTGTATCAATACGGCACTTGCCCGGGCGGGCAAGTCGGTTGGCAAAGAAGCAGAAGTTGATGAGGGGGCGGTGGCGCGCCATATCTTGGCATATGGTAAAGAACTGGCGCCAGGGCGTCTTGGAGAGTTGCCCCGAGAAGTCTCTGGAGGATTATTCCTTGATGCTTTGACATCAAAGGGCAGTCTGCTGTTGGTGGGGGTGCCGCAGTCAACGCCCGGCGTACCAAATGCCGGATTTGCATTTGCATTGGCTGCGGCCACCTCGGGGTTCGATCCGTCTCCGTTGGAAGCTATGGCGCAGGCAGCAATTAACCTTAAAAATGACTACCTAAGTTTGGGTGAAACTGCGGCCGAATTCTCTTCGGCCGAAGAGCTAGCCGAGGTTATCCGAAACACATTTATTCGACTTGATAGCTCTCCTGGTCCGTTTAGTCCAGGAGGCAGCGCCTCCGAGGGCTGGCCCGACCTTCTGGTTGCCCTGGCCTCGGCGGCATTTGGGATCAATACGGTAGTATTGTTTGATGCAGAAGGAAACGGTGTCGTATCTTTAGAGACAACTGCAGCCGTGGCGGCTTCTATTCAGCAGAAGAAAACTCCTATGATCTTACTGGCGACGAGTCCGGCCGGCGTCTATCCAGTAGCCATTATCGAAACGCGCAAAAGTTCCTTACTCCTTGCGGAGCCCTTCAAGGCGCAGTGGGTATTTGCACCAGATTCGAAAATACTGGAAGTGACGGCCGCGGCGATCGCCTCGGCCGTCAAGACAAATCAGATAATCGATATCTCCGTGATCAATGAGTTTTGTCGAGCGAACCCATGGAAAATAGCAATGCGTTTGGCAAACCTAAAAGGCCAAGTCTATGCGGTTATATTGAAGCCTACTGATGGGCCTATCGGTAAGCCTACTGGTGGGCCCACCGACTCTATGGCATACATATCCATTGCATATTCCCCGATGTTAACTGATGGCACGCCCGTCACATTCGATACGATGGGTATTGGCTCAAGGTTTGATGTAGAAACTCTCGATAGAGCTGTTCATGAGCTTAATGAGTTTATCAAAGGCACGTCTTATAAACCACTAGGGTTGAGAACAAACAGTCAGGCCATCATTAATGGTTCACAGCAAATAATTGGGTACATCACAACTATCCAAAAACAGCAGCTAGTCTACTATCACGATGCCGCGGGCGCGCCCGCGGCATCCAATATGTCTACAGTAGCTTTCCCCTATAACCCAATGGAGATCAACAAAGAGATCATAGCGTCTCGCCTAAAACTATCAAAAAATACTGCCGTAGAAGAGTTAGCAGCAACTGCCAATGCGCAGCGACGGATTTACCCATTATTGCTTTCAGAATTCTCATCTTTATTGAGCTCAGAGCGCAACACAGAACTCCGTCAAAAGATTAAAGATGCCATATCGAGGACTCAGTTCGGCAGCTCCGAGAGCACTTCTAAACTCCGGACGGCTTTGTCGGCGCTGCTCGAACCCTGGCCAGAAGATATAGTGGCGGTTCGAAGCGCCCTGGCACGCGCCTACACAGAGGCCACAGGCATGTCAAGTCAAATTAACTTGGCGGCCATTGCCATTATAGATGCTTCTCGGTTCACCTTCGACAGGCTTACTTTGACCAATTTGCAACAAAAAACATATGCCAACACAGTAGTGGCCATCCGTCAGATGATGCGCCCTCTAATCACTGCGACCACTAAAGTTAGCGAATCGCTCAATATGTATGTTTCTTGCTCTGAAGACTCAAGCTTGCCACAGCCCCAGTGTCAACAGGGCCGCTTGGCCGTTCCTGAATCCGAGCTAGATGGATTTTATGAATGCCTTGCTAGAGATGTCCATAATCAAGGAAAGGCCTCACTCCTGAGCGCCGCCTCTGCTGGCGTAATCGATCCGGTTGATTTTATTCGGCGCCCCGGCGAACATTTGTTTGTTCGCCAGGTGTTGACAACGGCACCTTAAAAAACCAATAGTTGTTCTTAGTAATCATTTTATGCTATTTTGATATAGATCTTGTGAAACCTATGGATCTCCAAGACCTGGATTCTGTCCCGCTTGATGCGCTTCAGGCAAAAAATAATAAGAGCAACTTTTCTGGGAACGCACAGAATGGCCGTGGCAAATCACAAAGTCTGCGTGGCCAGCCCAGGGACCTTGTAATGATATTTATACTGTTTTTGGTCGTCATTAGCGATTTCTTTGCCAACAATGTTTTGGCCAGATTCAGTGAAAAAACACTAGAGGGGCGCGCCCCATCGGCCTGGGGCGTCGTACTACAGGGAATTTGTCTGGCTGTGGGTTATGCTCTACTGGTCCATCTCGACGAGAACCAGATACTTTAAGCCGGTTTACTCAGAACTTTTTCAAGCTCAATGTCACTCAGTTTGGCACCCTTAGGACCCTTTGGTTTAGCCTCGGGTTCACGAACTTTTTCGCGACGGGGGCGCGGGGCCCGCTGTGGCGCCGCGACGTCGCGGCGCGGCTGCAAACAGATCAGAAGGCCCCAGTTGTCTCGAAACAATATCTGAAAGAATTCATAGATGCGGGCGGCGCATTCAATGGAGTCGGCGCCGAGTATATTGATCTTCCCGCCCTGGAATACATTGATCCGGGGCGCGCGGCTGCCACAGCGAAAGCGAAACGAAACTTTCACATCATCGGTCGGAGGATTCGTCTCTCGAACTGGAAAGGGCGGCCGAACCAGCACTGGCGTGCCCACCATATTAAATGCAGTACTCAATGTGGCCAAGAGCGCCGCATCAGTAATTTCCGGAGCACTCCGCTCAAGACAACTCAAGTAGGTTGACAGCGCCGAGAGGTTCACGAGCATGCGGGGGCTGCTGCGATTAACATGCAACTTGTAATTCAACATTTTGGCATTCTCAAAGTCGATCTGGACCGGATGTCGTGAGCCTGGCACAAGAGGTTGCGCAATGTGCTCAGAGAGCCGCTGCAGGTAGCGCTCAATAGCCAATGCATCACCGGCCATCGCAGCCTCTTCTGCCTGTTTGCGCAGAAGAGACCACTGGGGCTGTGCCGCAGCCCGCTCCGGATCGATCAGGTCCCCCGCGCCAATCGAATTCAAGAAATCAATTAAAGTGACCAGAGCTGCATGCCCATCGCTCAGATCTGTGCAGATTACGCCGGGGACCTGTGCCTCGCCAGTCGTTGAGAACAGCTTTGTTTTGTACACTTTAGTCGTGGTGGCACCAGCAATACGCAGTGTCAGCTCAACAGCACTATTGAAGCAGGTCGTATCACCCTGCCCCTTGCGCGGGCGCCCGTGCAAGGGAACGTGCGGAGTGGCTGTGGGCAGTTTCAACATGAACTCATAACCAGCCAGACAAGCATGACCATAATTGCTATTGACAGCCAGAACACCACCAGGGGCGTTCGCCTGCAATGCCGCAGCAACTCGCTTTGTAAGCTCTTCTCCATTCATATGCATAAGACCAAGGCGGGCCACATAAGTGCAAACAAACAGCAAGAGGGGCGAGATTGGCTCTGCAGGCAGCGCTAGCAGCTCAGCATCTGTCAATGCGGCGTGGTTCAAAGCAAAGTTCTCTTCGGTCATCTGGAATAGGTCAAATCACTTGATTTAGAGCTGCTCTAAATCAAGTGACTTATATAATTATAATTGTTACTTCAGTTCTCCAATTTGAAGTAGCCTAGTAAAAGTCATTGGAAAGCTGCTTATGGCCACGAGGGGACCAAAAGTGGGTAGCTCTAGAAAGGCCGCTAAAGCCTCCTCGTTAGATGCCTTATCAGCCCCAGCCGATGCCGTATCAGCCCCAGACCGGTTGATGGACATGCCGCTTCCGAGACGCCATCTACTTCGGCTTGATGGTGTCACTAAGAGCGACTTTGTGGAGCCAGAAGATCGCGCAGACCAGCTCATCTTGGAGCAAGCTGAAGATAACCAGTACGAGCCGCCCGCCGCTATCCATATCCAGACCCATGAGAAGATCCCGACAACCTTCACAACTCTGGACGACTGGCCACTGACCACGAGCCTGTGCTGTTATGAGTGTGGACTGACCTTTACGGATCGGCCCAAGTTTATTCCGACATTTATTCAGGCCGCTAGTGGTACGAGCCGTGTCGAAATGGGCGTACAAGGGTTCTACTGTTCTTGGGCCTGCGCAGAACTCTGGATCGAAACCCGACACGTCAGTAGTAATGAGCACCGTTGGCGGCTTCAAGATAACTTGAGGCATGCTTTCACCATGTTTACGGGCCGTCACATTGCTCAAATTCGCGCGGCCCACTCTCGCCATGAACTGCAGCAATATGGTGGCGAATTTGAGATGAATGTGTGGCTTCGCCGAAATCGGGAAATTGAGCCCGACACGACGCCGAACTTTGAAACCAAAGTGGTATTGGCTACTACGCCAAAATGGGGGAACGCATGGAATTCGAATGATAGCGGAGTTAAAAATGGTGGCATGCCTACTATAACAGATGGCGCGCAGCCCGACTCAAAAACTCTGACAGATGGCGAGCTCGATGAACTGCTTAATGGCTTTGGATTTTAAAAGAGCGTTGCCGCTATTTTTTCGTCAGCTCCGTACAATAAATGACCCAATACTTGCATGAAGCTGTCCGCAATGTGCCCCCGGAGCGCAGCGGTTGTCACAGGAATTTCTGAGTTAAATGCCGATTCAACTACAGAGAAGTTGTAAATGGCGTGCGCTTTGTTTGCCCCATAAGTATTACTGTATTTTTTCGCAAAATTACCATAGAGGCCCGCTGAACCCGTTCTTATTTTATTTTTCAGAGAAGGGCCCACAAATATCACATCTTCGGTGGCAAACAAAGCCACTAATGCTGCGGCAATTGCACGGGCATGGGCATTTGGCCCCATCTGATATTCTATAATAACAGTGTATTTAGCCACACCATGTTTTGCCAGGGCCGGACGAATCCGGTCGTTCACATAAATACTTAGTGCCTTTATTCTCTCAACGGTGCTGACCGATGCATCAGAGCGGCCCGGCGCGAGGTCAACGACCCCGCCATCTTTGAGTTGAATCCAACGGCTCTCCTTTTCGAGGGCCTCTATGGCGGGCTCAAGTCGTGACAAAATAACCAGAGCCTTTTCGGTATCCTGTTGTAAATAAACTAAAGCCCGCCGCCGCAGTTCTATGATAACTTCTAGCCTTTGACGCAGCTTTTGGATATCATTGTAGGCATCTTTAATGTTACTTTGGATTTGGCCAAGACTGAATGCAAATGTTTTTGTAGCGCAATCGAATCCCAGATACCATTTTGCATTAGCGGTGGCATTAGCGGTGGCATTCAGTGTGTTATCACTCATTATAAAAATGATAGTAACAGTCTGTAATTGGAAAATCCCAAGTAGACTCAGATAAGCATGTCGCGTAAAGGATCACATGGGCGGCCACCCCGGCTTGCTGCATCAAATTTAGCCGGAATCACATCATTAATGAACCCTCAACATGTGAAGGCTGGCATAAACTTAGATGCAGCAGAAAAGTCTGTAATGGGAAAAAGTGGGTCTGCCAAAAAAACTGAAGGCGACCCGGTAAAAGCCTATACATTGGAGTTGAACAAACTTGCAGAAGAATTAGGTATTGATCTTCTGGACGAGGCCCGAGGCGGTGGGGGTAAAAGCGAACCTAAAAGTGAGCCACGTCACGAGCCACGTCACGAGCCACAGCCTGATAGTGCGCCTCGAAATATCGCCCCTCTGACACATCATTCTGTATCTAAATTAATCGATGAACTCGATTTGGATGAAAAACAGTCTAAACGATCATATCGGGACAGGGCAAAGCATTCTAGTTCTTCTGGATCGTCCACCGGGTCCTCTTCAGGGCCCTATACCGATTCTGAATCGGATAGCGGATCTAGTTATACTGGCTCTAGCAATACTGGCTCTAGCAATACTGGCTCTGGCTCTTCAGGCTCTTCAGGCTCTTCAGGCTCTTCAGGTTCATCAGGCTCATCAGGCTCATCAGGCTCATCAGGCTCCTCAGATTCATCAGGCTCTTCTAGGTCCAGACGGTCAGGAAAATCAGGGAAAAAGCATGATGATGATCAGGTCGACAAGATCATTGGCCGCCTCGAGTCAGACCTCGGCCTGCGAGAGGCCGGTCGTGAGAGTCACCATTCGCGCCGCCACCGCATCCACGGTTCGAGCGTGCCCATGGTCGATCGTTCAGAAAAAGACGATCCGGAGACTGAAGAGCAGCGCCGCCGCCGCCACATTAATAGTGTCGTGGCGGATATTCGGGGCGAGACCCGAACGAGCTTTGGTGTTGAAGCGGAACGGATGCAGGACCTGAAGGCTTCAAAATTGGAGCAGATCGGGCAGCTTCGGATGACGCTTGAAGAAGAGGGCATCGACTGCAACAGCGTGAGCACGCCAAATTCTGACAGTCAGATTTCTGAGATCGACAGCGTGCTCAATATCTTGCGGCTGAAAAATGACCGCAACCGCTACTCCAGCCTGGCCGAGGAAGTTATCTTGGGGTGTGCCGAGGGCATTGAAACCGTATTTGATGGCTCGCGTGAGATTCCCGTGGTCGGCTGGAAGCCCGACTACACTGGCTACCACTCGACGGTGAATATTAAGCTCCATCGCATGCGCTTCGAGACGTCTCAGGTTGTTGGCAATATCATCCAGCGCTTCAACATTGGGCCCACTTCTCGGATCATCATGGAACTGCTGCCCAGCTTCTTCCTGTACCCGCGCCAGCAGCGCAAGCAGCGAGGCGCCCCCGGTTTGTCTAGTGACCCACACGTGGCCGATGGGCGAATGGCCATGAGCGCGATCCGCGCATCTGATGAGCGCCAGTTAGATGATATTCGCAATATTTAGTGCGATTATGCTAATACTCTTGTCATATTTCTTTTTAAAAAGAAATATGTCTGTTAAATCAAAAAATATAGCAGCTATATAAGCCATGCAGGATTGGTCTTCTGAATCAGATTACAGCCTAAGTAATGCGGGAACTTTCTACACAGTTCCGCAGGACAATGATGCTGGAATCTATCTGGATGAAGGTTATGATCCTCTAGGGCGTCGGCGCCCTGATCCAATGAAGGCTCGTGCACCTGCCGGTGAGTACCTGCAGAAGAGCGGCTATCTGGCCCCTTCGCATAAAACTCACTGGTCACGCGCACAGGCCTCGCACTACCCGCCGGCTCTAGCAACTCCGGGATGTCCAAATGGTATTGGTTTGGGGAATTATAATACTTCTCCGGCGCCCGCCTATGGGATTCAACTCATTCAGCCGCCCTGTGGGGTGCGGCAGATGCAGCCAGCTCACCCGGGCAGCAACCGTCCTTTGCCGACTCAAACTAAGAGTGGGTTTGACACCGGCTTCCATTTGTCTTCGCGAGAAAATATCAAGCCGATTTATTCCGTGAACTGGGATGAAAGGCCTATGGGTTATAATCCTAACGCCGGCCCGGAATGGTCGCGACTTGCCCCGTCTCATCAGGCCAATATGACAGGCTGTTCGCTCCCAAACTCAACATACGGAAGCGCTTATCCTGGAGTTCCCCTTCAGATTCAAAATATGGATGCACAGTCGTGGGCACAAAATACCCCTTGGGCCCCTGGCCCCCCCACATGGCCCTCCCAAAATAATTACAAAGAACACTTTGGAGGAACGAAGCCTGGGCAAAGCCAGCAAGATCCGCAGGCCTTCACCGTCACTTTGGAGCAAATTCAACTAGTGTTCTTATTCATCATCTTGGTGATGCTGTCGCTGATCTTGCGTGCTTTGGATAAGCGATTTGGAATTGTGGGTCTAACTTCTAGTAACAAGCCAGATTTAGCTGAAAATATAATACAACAGTAGTTAAAATTGTATAGCATTCTAGTGTTTTTTCCCTCCCAATAATTCAAGCTCAGCCGAAGATAGCCCCCGAGGATCCCGATAGGTCTCGCGGCGTATCTCAATGCCGCCGCGGGGTCTCATGATACTCGAATCTCCAACGTAAAGAGCCGCTGGCGGCTCTGCGACTCCGGCGCGCACTGATGAAGCCGCATGGGGTGCCGCAACGGCCCCATGAAGAATAAATGGTTCTAGGTCTGAGCCGCTGACGCGTTTGGCACGAATTAATGCACTCATTGCCTCAACCTCTCGCGAATCCAGATCAGTCATCCAGGCGACACAAATGGCTGTCCGGTCCTCTTCCAATAAGATACGTGTCTCAAATCCGCGTTTGTCAAGACTACGGATAATTGCACTGTAGACGATCCGTTGAGCATCTCGTTTATCCAGCCCAGGTAGCGCAAATGTCACTGGCACATCATATATGAGAGTATTGCGCCCCCAGGTTCGGTCAGCATGCAGCAGCTTGTCATCGATAATCTGCAAGTGCTCGCGCACAATGGCTTCGATTTCGCGACCGCGCGCGCCAGACTGACTTAGGCGCTTTGCCGTGACGGCCATATATTCGCACTATTATATTTGAATTACTATTGTCTTATCAAAAGCAAGAGCCACTGATGGCAATTTATCAAGATAATTTGCCAGAAAACTGTCAAGATGATTTGCCAGAAACTGTCAGCGTCTTCTTAGACGGGTCGCGCTCTTTCTCTTTTGCTGTCCGGATGAGGTCGCTCTTCGAGTGCAGCCGCAGCAGCTCCGGGATCGTGATCCGACAGGCCTTGCCGGCGTTCTTGTTGAGGTGGCACGCAATTATTAACCCGGGACCACCTGGATCCACTGCTCGCGGAACCAGCGCGACAGCCCCTGCTTGGCGCTCGTGCGCCCCTCGATAACGCCGCCCAGGATCTTGTAGATCGCGACGATGCGGCCCGACCGGTAGATCGAAGACTTTGTGCCGTACTCCTGCTTGACTGCGCGCCTGTACACCGCGCTCGATTTGTCCATTCGGCGCTGCCTATAAATGCCGCAAGAAGGTTAGTGTCAACTTTTTTGTTCAGACACTAGTCGTGTGGCGCCGCCTGCAGAGGGGGGGGGGGGGGGGGGGGGGGGGGGGATTTCAGGGGGGGGGAAAAAAAAGGGGGAAAAAATAAAAAATACAATCCAAAAAAAAAAAAAAATTATATAT
>Ga0114951_10004981_pt1 | contig 12510 bp, 11 predicted proteins | sample AM7aDNAmetaG_FD_88677 | JGI IMG/M metagenome (GOLD analysis project Ga0114951, IMG submission 88677) | Freshwater microbial communities from Finland to study Microbial Dark Matter (Phase II) - AM7a DNA metaG | ecosystem: Environmental > Aquatic > Freshwater > Lake | place: Finland: Lake Alinen... | reverse complement strand
TGGCTTCCAGGACCCCCCTGGCAGCCGATGGAGTCATCACATCGTAAGAGACACGTTCCACCTTCATTTCCGGCCGCGTAAAACACGCGTTTCTGCCCCAGACCTTGAGCCGCAAAGTACGACTTCTGGCGGCTATTCCCTGCATAATATTACCTCCTTCAATCTATTTATCTCGAATAGTTATTCAATAAACAAGCGGACTGTCGGGGCAAAGCCCGAGCACCGGGCTATAAAGACCAGCGTCTTCCTGAACAAATATGCCCGGACATAATTCGCTGATACGCTGTTCACCAAGCAACCGCGAATGGATATAAACCGGCATATTAACTACATACCTCTGCAGTTTCCTTAATAAGCCGCGCTCCGGTCCGGTTCTGGATAATGAAGCTATCAGCTCTGAACCTTTACCGTAGCGCACAATAACAGACGACTGCCGGGTATCGTCGATAAATTGGAATTTGGCGGCAGCAGTCCGAAAACTGAAACGCAGCTGGGGATCATAGGCCAGGTCTTTCAAAATACCCCGAGCATCCAATTTCTCACCTTTTAACCAGTAAAGCTCTCTGAAAAACTGCTCAAAGTTAGAGAGGGCCAGCGGGTCACCCGCCTCTTTGGCGAGAATACGACGGCCTATTTCAGCGGCTTGCCTTAGATGCCCGACCGGAGGCTCGGTTGGCGGGACAAAAACAACCACTTGACCTTTGTCTAACTTACCTTCCCGATTGCAGCGCCCAGCCGCCTGAGCGAGTGAGTCCAAACCTGACAAAGCACGATAAACTACCGGAAAATCTATATCAACACCGGCTTCCACTAATTGGGTGCTGATAACCGTGGTCGGGAAATCCGATTTAAGACTATCTTTAATCCGCTGTATAACCTCCGAGCGGTGAGCCCCGCACATCAGGGCCGATAGGTGGATAGTACCATCCGGCATCAACTGAAAGAGCTTCCGGGCATCATCCCGGCGATTTACGATACAAAGAACCGAAGGATGGCGAATTAATGCCCGGGCGACATCTTCCCATTCTTGCGGTTTTTCCAGGTCGGCCGGGACTTCGACCTCGACACGCTTTAAAGCAATATAAAGTTTCTGCGGCTCCCTGATTATTTCCGTAGTTTCCGGCAAACCTTCAAAATTAAAATCGAAAGATTTGTGGGGGCTCAAGGCGGGCTGAGTAGCCGTAGCCAGCACTAAAGTCACCCCATAATTGCGCTGGAGTTCTCTAATAGCTTTCAAAATCGGATTGAGGAAATCGGGAGGCAGCAACTGGGCTTCATCCAGGATGACTACGCTGTCAACGATATTGTGCAACTTCCGGCACCGACCGGGACTGCTTGCAAATAGGGACTCAAAGAATTGAACCGAAGTAGTAACGATAACAGGAGCATCCCAGTTTTCACTGGCGAGCAAATGCTTATCGAACAAATCTGTTTTAATACCAGGAACATCCAGATTGCTATGGTGCTCGACAACAGCTTCCCCGAATATCTTGCGAAACTGGTCTGCGGTCTGCTCTATGATACTGGTATAAGGGATGACATAGATAATACGTTTTTTATGATATTTAAGGGCATGGTGCAACGCAAATGCCATAGAAGACAGTGTTTTACCACCCCCGGTAGGTACTGTAAGCGTAAATATGCCTGGAGGATCGGATGACCTGACAAGGCACTGATTAAATATGTTTCTCCTCAGATCATTAACAGGTGTTTTCCTTGAGGATGCTGTCAAACCGGCCATATACGTTGTGAATAAAGGCAACAATTCAACAAGCGGGGGATACCCTGTGCGGTTCGATGACCTCTCAGCGTCCATAAACGCTTCAGTATCAAGATAATCTGCGTCTACCAGACATGAAAACAGCATCCTTATCCAGAAAGCTGCATCCGTACCAGGCTGAGGTTTTTGGGTTGGAACTACCGGGTTTGATATAGTCAGCGGCACTTTCGACAGCAGAATCCTGGCTGGCGACGGAACCTGTTGAAGGCGTTGAGCCAGGCCAGTGGAGCCTGAATCTTCACTTTGCCAGTCCGGAAGACCTGTATGATGACCGGCAATAACATAGGATAATATTCTACCCAACCTGATTTGTTTTTCAACATAAACGGCACCGGGAGTAGAATGGTCAACAGGCGCAGCATCACCATGCAAGCGGTTTTGAAACTCGGTTGAGTATTTTCCTAAATCATGCCATAACCCGGCTAACCTGCCCCACTCTCCGGCAGAAAAATCTTTAGCAAACCCTTCGGATATTCTTGCCGCGTTTACAAGATGATCCTCAAGAGGTTGCCAGCCAGATTCTGGCATACCTTCTTTAGAGTGGCCATAAAATCCTGGAGTCAGCTCAGTCATATTGTTCCCTTATCAAGTTTTTACTTGTACATATCTCCAGTTTCCTCTTTAAAACTTTGAATGGTTTATTATAATATACAACTACTGTTCCGGTTGAACACCCGACTTGTAGCCACAAAACATCATATTTCATTTCTTTGACAACAGTATGTCAAAACAGGTGAAAATAATAAAATGCTTACTTCAAAATGGGTATTCTTCGCGTCCCTATTAAAAAGAATATTTATCTTTCCGGTTGAAATCAAGACTATCTAAGGCCATATTATACACGCCAAATCTCACTAAGTCCTCTCTTTTTTGATAGTTTCTTCCAAAAACTAAAAAACCCGCTTTGAAATAGGGGCGGGCTTTTAATTTAGTGCACGAAGTCATTGGCATTTACGTTGGTTGGTGTCACTATGTTTCATCTAATGGTGGTGGTTACTCTTTTCGTCTCCCTGACCGGGAGGCAATATCGTCGCCTGTCAGCACCCCGGCTCACCCGGATGTCCGCAACAGCTTTGCCGTTTGCTGATCTTGATCCAATTATTCCGTAAAGCCAATCTTAGCTTTTTACGGAGCGGCATCTTCACCTTCCAATTAGTAAAAAAGGGTATTGACATTCTCTTACTCCGTTAACCCAAGACTCGTTCTATTTGTGTCATGGTGACCTGACCTAAAAAGTTGTTATAATTTTTATTTATTGAACATACCTGATTATATTCTATTGTATTTGCTCCATGGTTTTGTAAATATCCCTTGAAAATATTCCCTGGACTGTCAGTGCAGATATTTCAGCAGTGTATTTTACCTTAGCAATGAAATGCGGGTATACATAAAATCAGAATCACAGCATCCTTTGGCTTAGTTTGAAGACCATATCGAATGTCTTGCCGGTTCTACCTGTTGTCCCACCGGCTCCAGTCAAGGGGATTCTAACTAAATCAGAAAAGAGCGCCTCGAAAAGATATTTGATCATTGCCGTTTACTGATATCGATAACATCAGACTTTGCACAAAGGCGGTATACCGGCGCTGCACCCTGTTATTTCTGATGGCTATAGCCATGGCTTTGCGGTTGCCCACCAGCACTACCAGTTTCTTTGCCCGGGTTATGGCAGTATAAAGAAGATTCCACTGCAGCATGATGTAATGCTGGGTTAAAATAGGGAACCACTAAAGCCGGATATTCACTGCACTGAGATTTATGGATCGAAATGGCATAGGCCAGCACTGGTTCATCCAGCTCCTTCCAGCCGCAATCAATCATTCTCTCGTCATAACGGACGAGGATTTTCTGACCTTCAAGTTCAACCCCATAACCCTGCCGAGGTCTCCGTTGAAGACTTTGCTGTTAACGATCTTAATCATCCTGTCATTAACCCGGAAGCATCTTCCTCACCGGGTAAGGTTTTTACCGGAGGGATAAAGCATCTTTGGCAATTCGGCATTCGGATTGGCCGTACCCATCAGGCCTTTGCTCATCGGCGTTATTACCTGGTACTGGAGAACCATATGCAACGCACGAATTTATTGAATTATCTGTGACATCAGGCGTGAATATAGCCTGAACATCACCCGAGGCCTTAACCATGCCCTGTTGGTTAACCTGTGAAGCCTGGCTATGTTCTTATGGTCTATGCGAATGGCCTGGATAGAGGAACTGAAAATCGAATCTCCGTCCGATGACAAAGACCTGAATATTCCCTTCCCCAAATTGATTGAACAGCGTTAAATACTGGGGTTTTTTAATATCGGATAACACCCTGGTTATTTGTTAGTTTTTTGTGAGAATAGAAGGCAGGATTGTTACCTTCCTGTGAAGAGGCGGATGCTAATATATAGATACATTAGTCGAGGGCTTCGCCTCCCGCGACAATAGCTCAGAAAGGTTAGTTGCAAATGGAATTGGCTGGCAGACGACAGGCTGCCGGCCTTTTTCATGTTATTTTTCCGGGATAGGCGCCGGGGCGGTAGCGAAAATCGACTTCAATTAGTTTTACCAGAACCACTGTATCGGAATAAAATGGCGGGACGAATTCCCAACCAGGTCAGTGCGCAGTTAGATGAATTTTGAAATGTCATTACCCTGCTCCCTGGCTCTCTTACGCATTACCCTTTTAAACCAGGTGCGTTCTGCTTTTTGATCAGGTTCCGCAGAAATATCACCGCGTTGGATGCTTTTGGTGATTTTACTGCCCATGTAAGCCGATAATCCCCTTTCCATCAGCATGTTAGCCGCTGCTTTCTTGGTAGAATGCTCTATTTTACTGACGACGTCAATGCCGTCCCCCACCTTTTTAGTAAAAAAATAGCAGCAATAGTACTCTTCAGGGTGCCTTAACCGTGTTGTATTGTGCATTTTAGGGCGGAATAGGTTCCTTATTGAGCGCACGACACGGTTGGTTTTGTGTGTGTTTCTAGATTTACAATTTTTGATATAGTTCTGATTGTTCATTTCAACCGCCATTAATGTCAACTTTATCACCGCCTTCGATATGCGTTAATCAAACCTATTTTTAATCCGGTACTATAATGTAAAGGAGGGTAGATAAATAACCAAAAAGACTGAAAGTATGTTTTATATCACTTTCAAACCCCTGGAGAGGGTGAGAAGGTGGTGGAGTAAAGGGTTAAAAAATATACTTTGAGGAGGCATACTTATGAAAGTAATGACTAACTGTCTAAGCCAGAGGGATTTCTTAGTTGATTGGGACCAATGGATCAGCAAAGTAGATCAGGCTGCTAAAACTACAGATAAAATCACCTTTCCCGACAAATCTCTGGAAATAGATTCTAAAAAAGCCAGCCAATTCCTTTCCGGGAGGTTACTTGTTGTGTCTCAGGAGAACAGTCTGATCAAAGATTTATGGAACATAGCTACACCTGGTGAGAGAAAAGTTATAGGGGAAATTCTCTTTCGGCTTATGCATAAAAGTGCCAGACGTGCTGGAAAACAGACTCCGGATGAACCTTATGGGGGTTATTGAAAGCGTTTGAATTATTCAGGATAATGTTGCCCAGGGCAGCAAGGCCGTTATGCTTTCATCTCCAGTAAAATCTGGACATTCTACATAAAAATCGAATAGCCAACGTTCGAAGTTCTTTTACGTGTTAAAATGTACTGTGGCGATGGAGTTAGAAGTTAGTCTGACTTCTAGCTGCAATATTTTGTTTAAGGCACTCCTCGTAGTTGAGGCGAAAAATCGGGTACAGTTCAGCGGGCGGTTTCAACGCCAGGACCTGTTTGTCCTTTTACCATACCTGGTTAAGCCAAGCTGTTTAGTTTCTCTCATTTAAAAAAATCTGTTGCCTCGTTTCCATCAGCTATTTACGCTTTAACTGCCACTGCATCTCTTATTTTGGCCAGCACCGTACCCACTTGCCCTTCACACTCTTTCAGGTAATTTTTATAGCTGTAGTTTTTGCAGTGGTGGACCTCAATTTTGAGTTCAGCTTCTTCCTTGGAAAGCAACATGTCCATTAACATTAGCTCGTCTTCACTTAATTCAATTTTCATCTTTTTTCTCCTCATGTGGTTGTTTTATCAAGCAAAAATATTGACCCTCCTTTGGTTTGAAGGCCTATCGTGCCTTTTCCTGTTAATGCTTTATTATCATGGTCAATCTCTTCATGTTAAGACCTTGGTGTAATCGATAAGGTGGCCTACGCCGAAGCCCATGTACTCAACGAAGTCGGTCATCAGCTTGTCGCGTCTGTCCACGTTTACGCGCACCCGTTTGATGCCTTTGGAACGGTATGTCTCACACAGTCCGTTCATTAGATGACCTGCGATGCCCCTGTGCTGATAATCCGGGTGAACACCCAGAATGGCGATCGTCCCTATACCAGCGGTTGTGTCGCTGCAATGCCCTATCCTGCCCAGGACAAAGCCGCGCACATGGTTTTCAACCTCAGCCACCAGCCCAAACTCCAGAAGTTCTGAAATATCTCCTTTGATCAGGTCTGCGTAGCTAAGCGGCGTTCCCAGGATGCCCACGTGCCTGTCGATGCCAAAAACATGTTCGGTAGTTAGATTGGCGTAAGTGACAGCCTGGCCTCTTCGCCTGATTTCGTGGTCAATGTAAAAGATAGCGTCAAGGTCTTCCAGTACCAACGGACGAATTTTGTTTTCAATTTGTACGCTGGACATTTTCTTATCCTCCTTGCCTTTATCTAAGCCTCTCCTTTAGATGGTCGTATAAGACTACAATCCACACTTACATTATAGCAGGGTCAGGGCCTATTTTTAACTCCACAAAGCGGGGTACGATGGAGCTCTACCCTCACCCCTCTCCACTAAAGACAAAATAGGCTCGATTTATGAATCGGACCTATAGTTAGTTTCGATATTTTTAGGATTTAGCTGTAAAAATTGGGACGGGGAGACCGAGGTTGAAGCAAACCCCCAACTCTACCACAAAAATTGATATGAAGACAGGGTGCAGTACACTGATACGCGATTCTGAGTTTAAAGACCTCAGCCTATTCACTTGTTCGTCGAGTTAAGGTCCATATAAAAAACGCGATGAACGAAACCAGAAAGCAGACAATACCGAAGGTGTCTTCTCTGATCCAAAGTACAAGATGGGATAACGGTTGAGACAAAGTTTTCGGATGACCGAATGAATTACCGACGATATAAATCCATCCCAGAAAACCGAAAATAAACAAAGAAAGCGATAATGATCTTAATATTTCAAGCATGATTCTATTATTATTTGTAGGGCTTTTAATAAAAGTCCATACAAAAAATGAGAAAAACGAAATTAAGAAGCAAATAAAACCGAAAGTGTCTTCTCTAATCCAAAAAGTCAGGTGTGTTGGTTGTCCCAACTCCTTCGAGCTGGTCCATACCTTGGCAGCAACAAAAAACCATCCCAGCATACTGAAAATAAACAAGGAAAGCGATAATGATCTTATTAATTTAATCATTATTCCATTATAAACTTTAAGTGAGTATCGCGGACGGCTCATTCCTAACAATCAAGAAAATGATCGGGGGAAAAACTCAAAGTGGCATTTGTACTATTGCCCTTTTAGGCTAGCCCAAAGCCACATATATATGGTATATCCGTGACAGGACATGGCATGTGCGGCGTTGGTTTTTACGACTGGGCTGAAAACGGCACTAAATTCGACTGGCTTCAATAGTCGGAGATTCCTTAAAACTAACTGGTGATAAACCCTATGTCCCTGTAGATGTTCAGATTGTGCTTTATAATGTTTTTATAGCTTTTACCCTGGCTGTCGCTGAATCTAATCGTGGCTTCAATATCAGTCGGTTGCTGCTGTCTAAAATAAGAAGTTGAAGTATCCAGGAAAGTCGCAATCCGTTTTTGAGGGGGCATAAACTCAATATTCTGGAAAAGCGCCATTTTTGAAACCGCTTTGCTGCCCCCCAAACCTTTGATCTCACGATTAAAAGTTACTGATATTTTATAAGCCGCGGCATCACCTATATTTATTATCGCGATATGAAAAAGGCCACTTTCAAAAATAAAATCAACTATTACCTCGGGAATTCGTGCCTCGGCCATTTTCTACCTCACTGGATTTTTAAACTCGCTCGAAACCTTCATGGGCTATTTCCAGTTCTTCGATGGCCAACTCATTGCCCATGGCATTAAGCTGAGGACCGGTCATCCGGCTGGGCCAGCCTTCAATGAAATTCCAGCGTGCAACTTCCTGGTGTTTATTGTCGTGTAAAATAATCGAGCCGTTCTTCCGCAAAATCTGTCCTTCGATTACGGTTTTGCGCCAATTATATAATTCTTTGGAATCAGTCACGCCCTTTTTTAGGCAAATACCTGCATATGTATTCATACCTGGCAGCAACCTGGGTGAATTTCTGCTGTCGCTTCCCTCTCTGTACCGGATTATTTCGGTCTTTGATTCCAGGCCGCTGCATTCCATAAAACCAGCTTGCACTATGCCGTCAATTTCAACCACAAAATTGTATTTATTATACGGGTCTTTTCTCTGTGAGGTAGGCATGTTAGTCATCTCCTTTTTAAGATCATTGTTACTCTGAATACTTTTCTCCGGGCTAATATCGGCTGTTGTTGAAAGACTGGCAGCCGAGTTTTTATTGATCTTCATATATACCCTCTCTAATATAATAGACTAAATTATTCATCTGGTCATACAAGTATATCATTCAGGCTAATATTATGACTTTTTAAAACACAATACAATAGATAGATTTGCCAGGTCCGCCATCAAAAACTCTGAAAAAACCTCCCTGGAGTAAATTCTCCTGACTTTTCATCTTAATCGTGTGCACATCCGTTTTAACTGCTGTTATTATATCAATCTGTATATCATTAATAATATTACAATTACATACAATCGGTATTGACATTTAAGATAAACTATTGTTTAATGGCATTTATGGGGGGCATAATTGTTGCTATAAGGAGGACTTTGCTGATGGATATACCCATGGAGCAAGCCGACAAACTAAGCAGGTATTTTATTAATGCCGATCCCTTCCTCTGGAACGTTCTGCAGGCCAAAAACAAGAAAGGTCGGCTTAAAGAACTACAAGGTATGGGATTACTCGGCGGTTACTCAGCAGGCAGCAATCCCATTTATACCAGGATTAACCGGGATTTGCTGGTCGAGCTGGGTATCACTGGTATTTTGGAAAAGATAGTAGTACCCAGAGTTCAGAATGGTTTTGGTCAGGCAACGCTGCGGTATTTCCGGGACTGCTGGCAGCAGGGGCAGACACCCGAACTGGAATATCTTGCTAAAAATAAGCTCTACCGGAAAAGCAACTTTTTTGTTTCAAGGAATCCAGAGGTCTCTGACGAACTTCTCAGCAATTTTCCCGTTGTCGGCTATAAAGACTCGGCCTTTGTTTTTGTGCAGATCGATACACAGCATAATTTCGTGGAGCGGTGGACGGTCTTTGCCGGGTTGTGGTTTGAAGAGATCGAGCCGTTACTCCGTTGACGACCTTTTGATTCAAATCCAATTAAAACTTTGATCTGGTGACCGTTGAATTTATTAAGGAAGTGAATGGCCATGACTTTCGACGATATGGATTATGAATCCCTTATGGAACCAGACAGTCCGTTTTTTGAATTAGAACATTGCTGCGATAATCAGGAAAACAGGCGTAAAGCACTGGAACGGAAGTACCGGGATAAAATCACCAATTTTTTAGGAGACGGACCGCGCTCCGTTGAAGTATATAAAACCAAGCCGTATTATCATGAGCTTCTGGCCTGGTCTCTTAAAAGTATTACTGCAAATCCAGGATGGGAGATTCTTTCGAGTCATTGCTATTTCTTCCCTGAGCCAACCTTCCAGGAGGTTCAAACTGACTATTCCAATAAAGAGACCTGCTTGATAGATGGTTTGATGCTGGTTGAAAAGGATGGCATCCGGCTGGTTATCACTATTTCGATCATGCAAGGCGGCTCTGTCCAGATAGAAGCGTCGGCAGAGCATAATGAACTGGTTAAGAGACTTATTCAGGAAGTTGCGGAGTATGTAAAGGATAATAATTTCTACAGGGGCAAAAGGCTCATGTTTGAAGGCCAAATCTCGTTTTTAAAGGCCGAGAAACGGGATTGGGAATCTGTCATCCTCGATCGCGCCATGAAAAAAGATATCCGCCGGCACAGCCTGGGTTTTCTGAAGGACTGTGCTAAATATGAGAAACTTGGCATGTCTACCAAAAGGGGCCTTATTTTAGCCGGCGAACCGGGTGTAGGGAAAACAGCCATCTGCAAAGCTCTGATCACGGAAGCCGAGGGAATCACCTGCATAGTTACAAATCCTTACAGCATGCAATATGAGAATTACATAACCAATCTTTACAGTGTTGCGCAGGACCTTAACCCCAGCCTGGTGTTTATTGAAGATATCGATGTCATTGGTCAGGCCAGGGGTGGATTCTTTCGCGGCACACCGCCGTTAATGGCTCTTCTGGCAGCAATGGACGGTATAGCTGTGAATACCTTTATTGTCACGATTGCTACCAGTAACTGCTACGAAGTGCTGGATAAGGCGCTGAAGGAGAGGCCGTCCCGTTTTGACCGGGTTTTTAAAATAGACTATCCGACCGGTGATTTGCGCGTCGAATTGGTTAAACTTCTCACCGAGAAAATTCCGTTGTCCCAGGAGGTCCGGGAATTTATTGTGAATAAGACCGACGGTTTCTCCCCCGCGCAAATACAGGAAATTTTGTGCGGCATGGTGATTTCAAATCCGGGGATGGAAGAGGCAACCCTGCAATTCACAAAGGAAGATGCCAATGCCGCGATCGCCTCGTTAAACATGGGGAAAAACGGCATGATCGGCTTTAACACTGTTCCATACCGTTACCCAAACGCCAGTACGGAGAAAAACCTTCGGAAAGAATAAATGGGCGTTAGATGGATTGCCATTATGCTTTTGAGGAGAGGGGATAATCAGCTGTATTTATTAGCAAAATCTATTTGGGACGAGTCAGGGGCAGAATTTAGAGGAGTAAGCAGAAGATGAAAATTAGCATAATTGGAGCCGCCGGTACGCTGGGTACCTGTACCGCTTTTACTCTGGCCACGGAAAAGATAGCAGAAGAAATAGTTATGATTGATATAAATCGCAATGTTCTGATGGGACACGCTCTGGACATGGCTTTAGCGACAGCAGGTAGAGGTGTGGTTATTCGACCGGGAGAATACCAGGACATGTCAAATTCAGATGTTGTAATCATGGTAGCCAGTATGCCGGGCAAACCTGGGACTCCACCTGATGAAGTCATCAAGGAGAATATCCCGGTTATCAATGAGGCGGCAAAAAATATAGCGCGATTCTGCCCTGAAGCGGTCGTGATTACGGCTTCAAATCCGGCCGATTCACTTAACTATGCGATGTACCTTAGATCAAATCTGGACCGCAAAAAGGTGATAGGCTACACGATGAACGACACTCTGCGCTTCAGGATGGCCATTGCCAACGCCCTGGGAGTCAAATCTTCAGATGTAGACGGCTTAGCCATTGGGGAGCATGCCAGGGCCCTGGCCTATTTGTTTAGCTCCGTCAGGGTGAAAGGCCTGCCTGTTTCAATAAATGAAGATCTAAAACAGCAAATTCGGCGGGATGTGCCTGGGATGCTGCGAACTTTTATCAGTTTTCAAACTAGCCGCACCATGGGATGGACATCGGCAGTGGGACTGGCCGATATGGTGAGTTTAATAAGAGCAGATGCGGGGAAAGTAGTCCCATGCTCAGTTGTTCTAAAGGGTGAATATGGTTATGAAGGGTTTAGTATGAGTGTACCTGTTGTTTTGGGTCAGGGAGGCATCCGGCAGATATTGAATTGGGAACTTGCTGCAGATGAGAAAGAAGAACTAAATCGGGCAGCCGCTTCGTTAAAAGCATCTGCTAAAATGGTGAACTAAAAAATGATCGTAATGATCTCCCCTTTTTACAACTAATAATCGAAACCTCTGGAGTATTAATAATGACTTTTATTAAGAGACAAAAATGCCAATGTATTGTGTGCGGAAAGCTGAGTTTTCACAAGGAATGTTGGACGGTGTCATCATACGGATGGAGTGACCTGGACATGAGGCCGTCTGAATCGATGAGATCAATCCTCCATACCTATATACAGACGTGTCCAAGGTGCGGCTACTGCGCACCAAGGATATCTAAACCTATTGAAAAAGCCTCTGAAGTTATCAAAAGTAATATATATAAGAAGCAACTGAACAGTTCCGAATTTCCGAAACTGGCGAATGCTTTTCTGTGTAGCTCACTAATTCAAGAAAATGCCAATAAATTTGGGTCTGCAGGATGGTCCAGTATTTATGCTGCCTGGGTGTGTGACGACGAGGGTTTAGCTGGCGGTGCAAAAACTTGTCGGGAAAGAGCTATTGCCATTTTACAAAGGGCCAAAGCCAATAATCAGAAGTTCGCGGTAAAATCTGGAGATGAAGAGATTATATTGGTTGACCTCCTTAGACGGTCTGGCCGGTTTGATGAAGCGCTAAAGACCTGTGAAGAAGCATTAAGTAAAAACCCGGATAAACTACAGACAGATATATTACATTTTGAAAAAATTCTTATTAAAAAATTAGATATCGCCTGTCATGTAATTTCGGAGCCTATTGACAGTTAACGGAAAATGGCATATTGTTAGAAATTAAAAATGGAGGTGCTATATGGAAGCCTATT